>Ga0209929_1000231_pt1 | contig 21395 bp, 17 predicted proteins | sample SalPon2_C_H2O_MG_2_FD_185731 | JGI IMG/M metagenome (GOLD analysis project Ga0209929, IMG submission 185731) | Salt pond water microbial communities from South San Francisco under conditions of wetland restoration - Salt Pond MetaG SF2_C_H2O_MG... ... | reverse complement strand
TACCACTTATCACCATCACAGATAAGATCGATGTAAGATCCACCAGTGGCTAAAGCAGGCAATGTCAATGTTGTCTCATCATTGTCTCCAACAGATAAAATCCCGACTCCTCCATTGTCATAGATCGCAACACCTTCCATAGCTGGTAAGATTAGATTGATATTGTGCGATGAAGTTTCTGTCAAGATAATCTTCATGTAAGATCCTTGCTCTACATAATTTACGGTCAAATCTACTACTTCTGAATCTGCTGTTACAAACAAACAATAGCCTGTGAGCTTGTTTGAGATTTGAGATGAAGTCGAAATGTTTTTTGTAAGCCATCTAGCGGCATTGAATGGTGTTCTTGCGATTTTAGCCATTTTTTAATTTCCTTTTGTTATTAAATAGTTTGTTTTATGGGTTTTGCTGGATAGCGTCTAAAATACCAGTTTGTCTAGTTGAGTCGCTATAGATTGTCGAGGCGATTGCAGCAGTTATCGATGTAGATGGATTTATAACAACGTTATAGGAATCAATTTGAGTTCCTTCTGAAGAAACTAAGTAATTAAATTTTGTCGTATCCAAGATCGACTGACTCGTATTGTCACTATCGATGTGAACATCTGAAACTTCATTCCCTGTGGAATCTGTTGCTATTCCTCCATTTATAAATACGTTAGTCAACCATTTCGTGTTGGCGCTGTCCCATTCATGTTGGACTATCACATGATGCCAAGCTGATCTTGCAAGGTTACTACCAGCTGGTGGATAGAATGTATTTGCATCGGATCCATCCGGATGAGTGTTGACAGGAGCCCCGCCTGTAATTCCTGAAGTGGCCTCTCTTAGATAAGGACCTCCTGCATGCCAAACAATTCCGGGACCATTAGGAGTGTCATGAGACGGACTACCACCGGATGTTCCTTTTAGAAGTCTAGCTTGGTTGACCGAATTGGGATCTAAATAGAACCAAACACTATAGGCGATGCTATCCGGAGTATTAGTACTAGACATTAATCTAACTGGAATTGAAGCAACGCCACCATTCGAGACAGTCGATCCTACGTCATGGATCAGAGTCCCATCAGTATGATAGTAAACATATGAACTATAAATTGAATCGATAGTTAGGTCTCCACTAGTGTTGGCGTCATCTTCAAGAAATAATGGTGGAACATGTGTAATGTTAAATGTTTGGGGTGTGCTGGGGTTCCCAACGGTGTCTACTGCTGTGAAAGTAAATGAGTTCAATTGGTCCTCTGTCAAGGTTACGTCGTATTCCCATGTCCCATCACCATTTATGGTAATCGTATCGACACCAGAAGTCAAAGTAGCGGTAAGGTCGTCGATTGTACCTTCTATTGTAAAATTAACTGAATACGATTCAGTTTCCGTGCTGGTTATTGTGATTACTGGTGGGGTAGTGTCAACAGGTGCGGTGATGTCTTTAGAAAATGAAATCGATTCGGCGGACTCTTCGCTTTCGCTATTTATTGTTTTTGCTGTAAAGCCATACGTACCAGTTGTTAAAGAGGAGACTGTTGCAGTAAAAGAGTTGGTAGAAACAGAAACTGGGCTTCCACTATTGGCTCCGTCTACCAAAATTTGAACTGTCAAGTTGTCTGCGTAGGTTCCCGTAACGGTTCCTACTACTGTCGCCGTGCCATCACCATTGTCTGTAACGCTTGTAATGACAGGAACAATAACTTCTGTCGTTATGGTAATTGTTCTGTTTGAGGTCGCAGTATTTCCAGCAGCGTCTGTTGCCGTGTAAGTAACTGTCTTGGCACCTTCGGTTGCATCAACTTGAGTCGCCCAATCAGAAGTCACAGTTGCTGAAGAGAAGTCTGTTGCTGTTGGAATGCTGTCGTTGTTTGTTCCAATATTTCCAAGATAGACCGTTAGATCTCCCAATGGTGTTCCGCTGATTGCTGGTGGCACACGGTCGACCAAAAGTGTTTTTGTGGTTGATGGACTTGGACTATTAAATCCAACCTCTGAAACCTCAGCGGTAAGCGAGGAGTTGGACTCATTTGCAACATTGATCTCAACATCCCAGCTGCTTCCATTGTAAGTTGGGCCAGATACAGGTGTTACAACTTGGTTACCATCTTTAATTACAATGGCTGATCCTGCAGTAGCTGTTACAGAAATTTGAATAGGGTTTCCTTGATTTGTCCAAGTATTCGTTGGAGCGTTATTAATTGTTAATGTTGGTCTAGCAAGAGTTGGAGGAGAATAAACAACGCTCGTCGGATCTGATTCTTCGCTTACATTGCCTGCATTATCAACCGCTTGAACTGTGATGTCAAATGTTTGATTGAACACAAAAGTCTTATTAAATGTCCATGTTCCTCCAATGGAAGTAACGGTTCCTTGAGAAACTCCGTCAAAGAAAATTTCAACAGTTGATCCGTCCTCGGCAGCACCAGTTGCAGTAAAGTCATTAATGTTGACGCTGTCGAAAGTTGCTGATGCTATCGTTGGTTTGGCAGGAGCAATTGTGTCGTCGACAACTCCGCTTACCGTTCTTGTGTAAGGAGTTCCATTGTAAGAGAAACTGTAAACAATATCAAATGTTTCACCATGGGTGCGATTTATGGTATAATCAGAAGCGTCAGTGTTAAATGAGGCAATTTGGTTTCCGCTTGGGTCTGTGGCGTAAGCACCAGCTGTGAAGTCAAAAGATGTTCCTCGTTCAACTGTAAAGCTCGATGGTGTTACAAATGTCAATGCTCCAGTGTTATCGGCGAACGTCTCGCCCAGTGCTGGGTCTCCCGGATTGGATGATTCATCGATGAAGTCAAAAGAATAAGTTCCGCTTTCCAAGTTTGGAATGGTTATGGGTCCCCAATCGCCATTACTATCGACTGGAATGCCTGTAATTGTTTGGATTGCGCCATTGTCCTCGGAAACTGCGATTGTAGTATTGGGTTGCGCTCTACCTGAGATTTCTAAAGAATGTCTCGCTTCAAGAGATGGCGCTGGGAATGTTGTTGTTGGCACTACCGAGTCTACCAAAACTGGATCTATTACGGTTGTAACGGTTCCTGTTGGTGTCTGTGGGCCTGAGGTGGTTCCACCACCAGTTACACCACCAGTTGACCCGCCAACTTGACTAATTCCAAGAGAACCGTGCGTTGCGACAGACCAGATAAACCATTCGTTTCCATTGGAGACAGTTTGAACAAAGCATCCGTCTTTGACATCGCTTGCCATTTCAAAGGAGGTTGCTCCTTGAGGGATCGGTTCAATGTTGAGAGTTCCGCCAACATTGTTTAGAATCAAGCCTTTGAGAGATGCCCCACCTGTTGTTCGAAGGGTAATGTTGCCCAACATCTCGGCTGTGTTGATGATGTTGTAGGTGTAAGTGTTAGATAGATTTGGAAGTTCGACAAACAAATCATCAGATCCTAATGGGATTACGGTTTCTCCAAAGTTTTGATTTGGAACTAATTTCTTGCTTGCCTGAGTTTTAGAAATGAGATTCTTGAATGATTTAACAGCTGTTTTTGTAGACTTCATTGATTTGCTCCGATGATTTTTTGTTCTCAATAAATAGTCCCCACAAGGCTTAAAAACAAAAAAACCCCAACTCCGAAGAGAAGGGGTTCTGTTTTCATGACAACGTCAGTAGATTATGGCAATGCTGCTGCACCGCTTTCACCTGTCAATCCTCGAACGACAACCAATCCGTACATATCAGGACGAACCATCTTCTTACCGTAACGAGTCATTACACCCTTACGAGGAACGAAGTCTTCAGGTCCGAAGATAGTTGGTGTAGTTTGCAGAGGCACGTAAGGTGCGTAAACATAACCAGACTCCAAGAATGAAGAGCCTTTACGACCAACCAAGATAGCGTTACGTGGGAAGTAAGGATCAACGATAACGTCGAACTTACGGTTCAAAGAACCAACCTTAACAGCACCGATGTCGCCTTTATCAGCGTCAGCAGTAACGTTAGCGCGGAAACCAGCAGTGAACTCAAGAATGTTAGCAACTTCAGGAGAAAGAACTACGAAGTTAGCACCACCACGCAAAGTCTTACGATGGATTTGTGCAGAAACGTCGTTGATTGTTTCAATCAAAGTTTCATACCATTCAGAAACAGTACCCGTGAAGTCAGGAGTTGTTGTATTAGCACCAATTTCAGCACCAGTCAAACGATTTACAAACATTCCAGGTGAACGAGACCAGTAGAATGTCCCAGCAGTAGCGCCACGGATCAAGTCTTGCAAGATTTCACGATCGATTTCAAGAGCGATTTGCTCAGACAAGATTGAGGTCAATTCAACTTCAGCATCCAAGTTGTGGTAAGCGTTTAAGTCTTGACCCAATTCAGGAGTCCACTTTGCTTTCAACTTTTTGGTTACTGCGGTGATCGCGATTGAGTCAACCTTGATGTCGATTTCAGGAATGTTTGGCTCATTTTCCAATCCCCAGAAGTCTCCACCAACAACAGCACCTAAAGGATTAGCTGCACTAGCTTCAATAGTGTCTTCAGAAGGATAAGAGCCAGCTCCAAAGATAGAAGCAGCATTAACTACAGCCGCAGCACCCAATGCGTTTGCAGAATCTACGATGTAAACAAAGTCAAGCTTTGTGCTATCAGTAGGATTAACGCGAGTCAAACGACGAACTTGAACAGCTGCAGATTGGTCTTCAGCAGAACCATTTGCGAAAATAGTATCCAAAGGAAGAACGATTTGAGACAAAAGTTTCATGTTGATTGCATAACCAGAAGCTTCTAAAGTAGTTTTTGCGATAGAAACTTTCAACAATTTTTCACCATCATGCAAACCACTGTAACACAAGTCAGGGTCAAATTCTGCACCAGATGCGTCAAAATCAGCATTGCCGATAGTAGCAGATGCGGCAAAACCATCATAAGTAGCATCAACGTCAGTGATAGCCTTACCAGTTGCGATAGAACCAGTTGGCGAAGAATAAGCAGAACCCAAACCATAAGGTTGTTGATCCATAGTAGCATTATTCAATCGAACACCACCAGTGATCTCAGAACCAACAACACCTTGACCATAGATGGACATATCTTGATCAAGACCTAGGCGCTCATAACCTGCACCAGTTGGGTCTCCAAATTTGAAGTCAAGGAAGAAGATCAGACCAGATGGCAAAGACATTGGTTGAACAGAAACCAAATCGTTAGCAATCAATCCGGCGAATACACGACGGACGATTGGGAAAGCAACAGCAGCGAAACCTTCAACATCACCACCAGCCATTGTGTTAGACTCACGTAACAATTCGCGAGCTTGGTTTTCCAAAAGACGGGCCATGCCAGACTTTTGTTCGTCGTTAGACAAGCCTTCTAAAAGACCAGTCGCAGACCATTTATTCAAAAGGGCAGCACCTTCTTGTTGCATATTGCGGTGTACCATCCCTTCTGTAAGAGTTTCAATAATAGACATTTTATTTCTCCTTAAAAGTATTATTTTTTAATGCCCGCAAGCTTCTGCATCTTTTCCATAAAAGGATCAGCGCTTTGCTTGCTTTCGTTAATGTTTTGTCTCGAATTCAACATTGCAGATAAATTGCTTTTACGATTGACAGACTCGCTAAGTGATTGTGGACCTTTCTTGCTGTTAGGCGTCGATCCCACTGTAGCTTTGAGCGTCTCGAAAAGTTGCTTTGCTTCTTTCGTAGACTCCGCATTTGCGATGGCTTCGACAATTTTGGATTTTTGTCGCTCATTCAGGGAGGCATCACCCAGAGTGCGGTTCTGGTATAAAAGTTTTGCGTTTGACAATAAAGCCTCATCGAGGTGGATTTCGAGTTTCTCAAGAACTCCCGCAAGCTTGTCGTTTTGATTGGACAAGGCTTCGATTGTCTCATATAATTCTACTGTTTTGTCCTCTTCGGACTCTTCTTCTGAAGATTCTTCTTCTCCTTCTTCAAGACCTTGTGCGGCTCGAATCTCTGCAGCGTCTTTGGCTCTTCGTCTTTCAACTGGATTTACAGCTGATCCGCCAACTTGAGTATTATAAGTCCAAGGCTCTCCGCCCTCTTCCATGTGAAGTTCTTCTTCCAACATGTCAAGGATCTCTTGAAGTTGCTGATCTTCTTCGTCAATTTGTTTGCTTTCTTGGAGGGTCGCTAATAGGTCGTCAAGGCTTTCGTCTCCACCACCGCTGTCATCACCTGCTGGTTCTGCTCCGAGGGCGTCATCGCTGCCTGAGGAGCTGTCAAGACCACCTAATGTGTCATCCGAGCCGCCCATTGCTTCTTCTTCCTCTGGAGACAATTCAAACTCTCCGAGATCAAGATCGACCATCCCATCTTCTGTTTGAGGCAATGAATCAACAAGAGCATTAAACTTAACGCTGATATCATCATAACGAGAATCCCAAGCTGGGGGAGCTTCGATTGTTGCTCCTTCTTGACCACCACCGAAAGATGCTGGCATTCCTGCCGAAGCTGCGCTCATTTCGCCTTCGGCTTCTGCAATCATGTCATTGGCTGCATTGAGATCTTGGTTCTCAAGCATTGCATCCACGGCCTCTTTGATTTGGTGAGAATATTTTTCAATAACAGATTGTTCTGCGTTTTTAATGGCTTGTTCTCTTAACGCTGCTGCGTCGGCGATCGCCTGCTCTAGCATGTTTGACATCAATTTTCTCCTAGAAATCTTTTCTCCTTTAAATAGTGTAGCTATAAACAAAACTCCAAAAGGGGCTTTAAAAAGAAAATGCCTCGACACTTTCGCATCGAGGCACAAACAAATCACTTAAACAGCGATTTACATATCGGAAGCAATAACAACATCTCGATCTGAGCCATCGTTATAAATACTAGCAATTTGCGAATCAGTTAAAGTGTATCCTTCAACCATTTGGAACGAATCAAAGTCATAAGACTCATATGTTGCGTTATTGTCGCTATTGGTTTTATCGGAACCGAGACCAAAACTTCCATTAAAGTCTTGAACCCAGTTTGCAGTCGACTCTACTCCCGTAAACTCTGAAACCATAACTCCATCTAAATAAGTTCTAGCGGTTCCGGAAATCTTGTCCAAAGTCATTACGACATTATGCCAAACGTCTCTAGAGAAGTTGGTTGTGTAACTCTTGGAAGTCAAACCTGAAACGCTACTTGATTTAGAATAAGAGGATTTCAAAATCTCATTGCCTGAGCCATCTCCTTGAATCTGAATCTTAACACCTTTGTAGCCACTGAATCCGCCGAACAACTTTCTAGAAGTTGCCGTTATGAGATTCTCATTTGCTTTAAACCAAAAGGAAACAATTACTTGATCCGGATCATCAGCTGACAAGAAAGAGTCCCAGCGAGCATGAGCAAACCCACCAGCACCAGTTCTCATTGCTTGGCCATTTGGTTCGTCTTCGTAAAGAGAACCTGGAGCCACTACAGTAAATGCAGTTTCCCAAACAATAGGCCCAGAAGGCGCGACGGGTGAGCCATCAATGTTATAAGTCTCACTCTCAAGCAACCAAGCCAAAGAGCCATCGGACATAATGGTTAACATCTTATTGGCATCAGACGCTGTATAGATGGGCACCTCTTCAACGTCATAAAACTTAACATCTCTGGATAATCCAGCGATAGATGGTGTAGAGTTCTCAATATTTTCAATTGAAAAGAAAGAAACAGCCATAGTTTCTTCGTCACCAGTCAAAGACTTGAGGTAATAGTTTTGATACGTGTTGTCGAACTTGAACTGTTGATCCAAGCTGTTCCATACATAAATGGTTGTCCAAGCTGACCCGTCCCAACCGTGGATTGAAACATTCTTTCCACGAAACACAACAGAGATCTCACCTGAGTGAGTTACTGGTGCCGTGAAAGAGTTTCCCAAATTAGGGTCGGAGACAAAAGCGGACAATTTCATAAATTTTTGCTTTTTCATTTTATTTTCTCCAAAAGTTATCTAGCAATCCAAACAAGGTTTCCGCTTCCATCAACAGAAAGAACTTTTCCTGCGTCTGCGGCGGTAAATGATGGCATGTCGCCAATTTCTGAAACAGAAGTTGGATCCGCTGCTGCAGCCTTAACCAAAGAGTCTTCCATGAAAACTGCACGCATAGTTTCTTCTGAGCCAGTATTTGACTTAAAGAAAACTTCTGAGTAAGTTGTGAACGGAACGAAGACAACCTTATCTTCAGCGGTTGTTGTTCCAACAAGTTCCCAAGAAGCTCCATTCTTTCCGTAAACTTCAATTTCTTTAAAGCCGATGCAAATCATAGTGTTTTGATTGGCTTCTGGAGAGACTCCCGCAGAAGTCCCATCTGGTGCTGTAATTCCAGCAGTAAATTTTGTAACAGACATTCTTATTCCTCCAAAAAAATTTTAAGTGTCTTAAAAAAAGGGCCTCGAAGTTTCCCCCGAGGCCCAAGGTTAATACCTCTAAGGTATTATGTCTTAACTAATCAAAAGATTAGAACAAGTACATAACTCCACCTTTCTTAACGAACATGGCAGAAGCTCCACCGTGAAGAACAACGTTTCCGTCAACTTCACCGTCGATTGACTCCCCACTAGCCGCAGAGAAAGTTACAGAAGAAGAACCTTCAGCAACCTTAACCATGATGAAGTATTCTTCAGTCATAACTGGTAGAGTGAAAGACTTAGCAGAAGAAGCGTTCACGATGTAGTGAGTAGCAGCACCCATCGCAGAAGAAGCTTCAGTCAAGTAAGCAACCTTAACAAAACCGTCGAAGTGAGCATCAAACTTGCCTTCGATACGAGCTTCTTCAGAGCGCGCTAGAGACACTTCAGCAGCCAAGTCAGCGGTCAAAACTGCTTCAGCAGCATCAGACTCAGACTCAACGCGAGCAACTTCAGCCAAGAAATCAGTTTCCATTTGACCAAGGTCAGCAGCTACGGCACCAGAAAGAGCAGTGATGTCTGCAGACAATGCGTTGTCACCAGCGATTCTTGCAGCTTCTTCAGTAGAGATAGAAGCAGCCAAAACAGCTTCAGCAGCCAATGCGCGAGCTTCTTCGTCAGCTTGAGCAACTTCCAAAGCGTCGATTTCAGCAGCTACAGCACCAGACAAAGCATTGATGTTGTTTTGAAGAGTAGTATCAGCAGCTTGGAAAGCAGAAGTTACAACTGCATCAGCAGCGATGTAAGCAGATTCCATAGCAGCGAAGTCACCAGCAACAGCACCAGAGAACGCATTCAATTCAGAAGTGTGAGTTCCCAAAACGTTAGTGATGGAAGTTTGCAAGTTAGAATCAGCAGATTGGAATGCAGCAACGATTTCAGTCAAAGAATCCAAAGCAGCTGGGTCTGTGTTAGACAAGATGTCGTTGATTTGAGATTGCAAAGAAGCATCTCCAGCAATGCGAGCAGCTTCTTCAGCAGAAACAGCGGCAGTACGATCAGCGATTTCTTGTGCAAGAGCACCAGAAAGAACAGCTTCGGCAGCAAGAGCACGAGTCTCTTCGGCCAAGATAGCAGCATCAGCGTCAGCTTCGTTTTGATCTACATCAGCTTGAAGTGTTGCCATTTCGCCTGCAAAGTAAGTTTCCATTGCAGCAAAGTCAGCAGCAACTGCTCCAGACAATGAGTTAATGTTACCTTGAAGAGTGTTGTCTCCAGCAATACGAGCAGTTTCTTCTGCCAAAATAGCAGCGTCAGCATCAGCTTCATTTTGGTCTACATCAGCTTGAACAGCATCAACAGCAGCTTGGAAATTAGTTTCCAAAGAAGCAAAATCAGCAGCTACAGCACCAGAAAGCGCATTGATGTTACCTTGAAGAGTGTTATCTCCTGCAATGCGTGCAGTCTCTTCGTTATTGATGTTGGTTTGCAAAGTAGTATCTGCTGCCGCACGGTCAAGAATTTCTTGAGCCAAGCCATCAGCATTAACTTTAACTTGAGCATCCAATTTCTTGTCTGCATCCATCAAAGAAGTAGCAGCAGCAATGTAGTTACCTGCGAATGCAGAGTACTTACCGTCGATGTCTAAACCAGCACCAGCTTGAGTCTCATCAAGCTCTGCTTGAAGATTTGAATCAGCAGTAGAACGAGTTGCAGCTTCAGCGTCGATGTTTGCTTGAAGAGTAGCGTCAGCAGCAGCACGCGCAGTTGCTTCGGCAGAGTCAGCAGCAGCGAACTCAGAACGAATCAAAGCACGATCAGCAGTTGCAGCTGAGTCAGCAGCAGCACGAGCAGTTGCTTCGTTATTGATGTTGGTTTGCAACAATGCTTCAGCAGCAAGAGCACGAGTTTCTTCAGCATCAACATCAGCGATGCGATCAGCAATCTCAGTGTCCAATGCACCAGACAAAGAAACGATAGAAGATACGATGTCGGTATCAGCCAACTGGTAAGCGTCAACAATTTCTTTCAAAGTGTCGAAGTCAACAGAAGAACCAGACAACATTGCATCGATACGAGCTTTCTCAACATCGATGTTACCTTGAAGAACACCGTCAGCTGCAATGCGAGCAGTCTCTTCAGCGCCCAAAGCAGCTTGAAAATCAGACTCCATTGCAGACAAGTCAGCTGCAACAGCGCCAGAAAGTGTATTGATGTTACCTTGAAGAGTGTTATCGCCAGAGATGCGAGCAGCTTCTTCAGAAGCCAATGCAGCGTCATTAGAAACAACATAAGCATCATGCTTAGCTTCGATACGTACTTCTTCAGCAGTCGCACGAGTTACTTCGTTAGAGATTGCAAGAGTGTTTGCAGCTTCTGCAGCTGTTGCACGAGCTACTTCAGTTGCCAATTCACCATCAACGCGAGTGATTTCACCTTCGAAAACAGACTCAACATCTTTCAAGTGCTTTTCTTGAATAAGTTTTGAACCACCAGCAAGCGGTGCATTACCAACGCCAACCAATACTGCTGAGCCAATCTCAGTAATATTCTTGATAGCGCCGGTTGGAAGGGTAAGTTTTCCTTCCGTCAATTGTGACATGTCAAATTCTGAAACCTGATCGTCAACCTTGACTTTTCCAATAAATAATTTAGCCATTATTAATTTCCTCCAAATAATGATCATAAGTCCCGAAGACACAGGGTCCTCGAGCTACATCTAACTACCTTAGGGAAAAGTAAAAAGAAGTTTTATTTTCACCAGTTTGGCAAAGGTGTTTTTAAACATCAAAAAAAAAATAAAAAAACTTCTATGATCTCGCAATAATGGAAGATGTAGAGATTTTACATTATGAAAAATTTGGACTGTCCGTCAGTGTAAAGATTGATAGATGAACCCGCAGAAGCAAAGGTCAAACTTGATCTATTTTCAACTAGTTGATTTGCGCTTGCAGAGATGGTAATCGTAAACTGATCTGCATTTTCTAACTCGTCTTTTATGACAAATATCTGACCATTCAAAAGAGCTGAGGCATCTGGTAATGTGACCGTCAGATTCTGAGTTGCTTGAAGTCCTACAAAATAGTCATCGGTCGCCATTGAATAATCACTCGTCACTATAGTGCGATTTCTAACTTCAATTCCTGATTGAACAGACGGCGCTAAAATAACATTTCCATTCGAGTCGATAGATAAGAAGCTACTGGCGGTGCCTTGCTGTAAATTCGTCAGATTTAGTTGAGGAATTATAACTTTACCAGACTGTGGGAGGATTTCAAGATCTCCGGTTGCATTCGCATTGAAGTCTACGTACCTTCTTTGGCTTAATCCAAAAACAAACTCAGCGTTTGTCAATCTTAGTTGTGGGTTGGATGCATCTTTTATGTCAACCATTCTATCGGCAGTGGTTTTATTGATCGCCAATGGTCCGCCAATGTTCGTGTCTGCTGCAACATTGAGAGAAGATAGGGTGCCAACGCTTGTGATGTTTGTTTGCGCTGGAGAGGTAAGAAGGCCTTCAATGGTTAAGGCTTGGATGCTATCAGCGTTTGAAATAGAGCTGTTTTCAACAGTTAGAGATCCGTTGATGAATTTTTGAGATTCTACCTGGTTCGCTGTTAGGTTGTCGTAAAGTCCAAGTGCGCCGCTGACTTGTGTTGCCTCGATCTGGATTGCCTGAATGTCTCCAATAACATCGAGGAGTGCACCATCGAACGTAAGGTTCTCTTCTGCATTAACAGTGTTATCATTGACAGAGGTTACCAACCTATTGTCTCCAAAATTTGTGTATTCGTTGATCGCAACGCCATCAAGGTCTCCACCCCAACCATAGAAGTTGTGAGCTGTGACATTGCCTGATGCATTGAGCGAACCAGTGAATTGATGAAGGTCATCTGGTGTGTCGCCAAAGATTGATGATCCCGAGACCTCAAAGTGAAAAACTGTTTGAGTTTGATTTTGAATCTCGAAATTATGAGCTACAATATTACCAGACACAAGCAACGCATTGAGGTCATCTGACCAAATTAGATTAGGGTCGTGCTCTAGTTCTGTTCCGGCCCCAGCTAATTGAACCGAACCTTTAGGGCCGGATCCTTGTCGGCCAACAACATATGCCCATCCAAATTCCTTCGCCATTACTCATCGATTCCCGGTCCGGTTAGTTCAAACATTCGATTAGCTGGGATTCCCGTAAGAGATACGCAAACGCTTGCAAGAATTGCATTGTTCGGGCAAGACAAGAGAACTTGTCTGACCTTGCACTCCATTGTTATCTGTTCTTGCCCAACTAGTTGAATCTTGTGACGAGCCTCGGCATTTTCGATTAGACGGCCGTCGACAAAAGTTGGGTTATTCACTCCTTGGAATACTAAATTCGAGGATCCCACCCTATCATTTATCGTTCCAGCCGTGTCGGCTGTCGAATAGAAGTTTTTGTAATTGTTGTCTTCGAAATCCCAAAAAGATAGTAAACTAGCATCGCTTTCAAGCTTTCTTGGATCATAATAATTTCCATTATTGTAAAGTTGCGCAACTTCTTGCGCAGTTAAGTCCGAGGAAAATAAAGATAGTTGATCATAAAAGCCTTCGAAAGTTAAACCAGAATTATCACCAAAAAGAAGTGAGTCGAAACTATGACCACCACCGACATGGTTGTAATTAAATGATGATACCTCAGCTCCATCCAAATATAATTTGAAATCACCAGACTCAGATACAGTTATTGCTATGTGAAGCCATTGTCCTTGGGTCAACGTTTGGCTGTGAGTGCCTGATGCGAGCAGAGTTGGAACTCCTTTGTCAAAAAGTAAGAACCTAATATCATTCGGAGGAGTGTTCATTTGCACTCTTAGTTCTGCATCTGGGCCTTCAATACTAATGTACCTAGTTGATGCAACAGCTAATGATGGATCAAGCTTTATCCACATAGAAGTGCTAAATGCAAATGTCGGAGTTATTGAAGCTAGATAATAATCGCTAGCTCCTGAACTATTGGACATGTCAATTGCTCGACGGGGTTCGCAAAACATAACCTCAAGGATGTGACCTGAACCACCTGAGTTGTGATCATTGCAAATGTGGATCTCTCGCGTTACGTTTGGGAACTCGAGTAAAACCTTATCTCCAGAACTCAAACTTAAATCTTTTAACCAAGGCCGACCAGCGACTTGGTAAGATCCAACATTTTGAAGGCCAACAGAATAAAATGAACTCATTGTGTAATTCCCTCGAGACCTTCAAGATCAAACATTCTATTTGCAGGAATGTTAGTCAATTCTGCAAAAACTTGAACTTCACCAGACTGACTGTTTGTAGTGGCAGAGAAAAACACTTCTTTACATTTAAGATTGAATTCCACTTGAGATCCTGCTAGAATGAGAAAAAAGTTATCGTTTGTATTTGCACCCTGAGTGAATCCAAATGCTGGTCCAACACCAGCAGGGTCAAACGGCGCAAAATGCATTCTAACGTCATGATTGCTTGTAGATTTGACAATTAGTTTTTTTGTAACAGATCCAAACTGGAATCTGAAGGATTCATTTTGGGTAGCAGGGATAGCGGAACTACTAAGATAAGGGACTCCACTTACCTGATATGCACCAACGTGATTTAGCCCTACGCTATAGATATTTGAACTCATAATTTCTTCCCTCTTTTAGAACTAAATAGTTATTGCTTATTCTTCTTGAGACGGGCTCTCCATTTTTTACGAGCAAGCCTCTTTTTCTCTGAATCAGACACATGGTGTCTGTGGTCTCGGACTTCTTGCATGATGCCGAGCTTTTTGCACTTCTTTGTGAAGCGCTTAATAAATTTTTCCATGCTCTCGTTTTTACGAGGCTTCATTTTATAGTTTGTAGCCATTGTTATCCCTTCGCTAATTTTGACCAGATTGCTGGGTTCATTCCGAAAGCTGAAAGGTCAACACCGGGATCGTTTGGCGAAACTCCATCAAGGGCTTTTGAGCCATGAGGAGATGCTGTGCGTCCCGCGTTTCTTTCGTTTAAAGGTTGAGTTCCTTCAAATAAATCAACGCCATTATAAGAGTCTCGACCAATTGAGTCAAGCATCTTGCGTCGCTGCTCTTTTCGCTTTCGTTCTTGAGCCTCGTAATCTACTTGTGGTTGTTGAAATTGAGACGGTTGTTGAGACTCAACAATGCGTTGAGAACCGGTTCCTTTTACAACTTCCGAAATGATCCCAGAGAGAACACCGTCTTCAAAGATAACTTCCTTGATGCACTCTTTTATTAGTGGCTTAAGTGTCTTTTTTAATTCGGCTTTATTCATTTAGTCTCCAAGAATCTTCTTAAATAGATTATCAATATTATTTTCTTTTTGTTCTCGCAACTTTGTTGAGAAGCGAGTTGTGCCTCGGCCTTTATTATTTGGATAGACGTATGCATCTGGTGTTGAGGGTTCTGATACAATGTCAAAGCAAATCAATTGAAAATCTTCTTGGACAACGGTCTTACCCATTGATTCTTGAACAGATCCAAGTCCACGAGATGAGATTCCAAGTTTTACACCAGCATTGATCAAGTCTTTTAAAATTCTACCGCTAGGAGTGTCAAGAACCTTGATTTTTCCCATTACATCTTTACCTTCCCACCAACACTTAGTGACGATGTGAGAAACGTTTTTTAGGTTGATTACGGAGTCGTCAGGGTGATCTAATTCACCTGTTGCTCTGTTATCTGCGATAACTTTTTGATAGTTTTCAATTTCCCTCTTAAGAACTTCCGATGGATAGACTCGGCCATTTCCATTTTGCTTCTCAGCAGTTTGAATTCTTCCCGTGAGATACATTGCACCATTCTCTGTTATATCTCTCTTCTCTCTTTCCGTTAAGAGATCTTGACACATTCCATCGGGACATAGTGCATGAAATTCTCTTAGCAATTGTTTTGACATTCTTTTCTCCTCGAAATAAAAAGGTGGGCGGGCGCTACCCGCCCGAGCTAGGATCCGCTGCAACAGCGTCTCACGGGTTGTAAAACCCAGCGCTTAATCATCGACATGCTCACCCCCTGGTCTCGATGATAGCCTTAGGCCGAAATCATCGACCAAGACCGAAATTAAATAAGATGTTCCAGCCGACAAACAGCCGAGAAGGAACACGGTAACGAATGAACGTTCGTAACTAAATAGTTCAGTGTACGGCGAAAGACATGAAATAAAGATCCCAACCCAGAACCCCATGCACAACGGACAGTTCCAAAGCGTGTTCCATTTCCTTGTGTAATCTTTTTTTGGCCTAATGTCTTCGAAGATTTTTCCGTAGATAATCATGAATGTCATGCCATAAGCAGTTAGGATGAAATGTAATGTATCCAAGAAAACCTCTTTCTGTTTTTTAAATAGCTTTCATCTTCATCATGATAGTAAGCTTCTTTTTCAAATGGGATATTAAAGTAAGCTGATTGTCCATCATCTCCCTTTATGATGTTCCAAATCCAATAACCAAAATACAAGACTATAAATCCAACAAAGGCTAATTCTAAAAACTGTTGAAAATGAATTGTCTCATGTCTTTTTGTTGTCTCGGACATTTCTCCTCGAGAGATGACGATTGGACCAAGAGTAATGGCTCCAATCTCAATAGGGGCGAGATAAGACAACAAGACGGGAATCTTGCTGTTCTCGATAAATAGCGGTTTCCAATGCTTCATTAGTATGTGTAGCGGCCATAAAGATAAGGCGCGAATAGGTTTCTTTGTCTGATAGATCCTTTCTGGTCTTCGTGAGGAACCTCGCCGAGTTCAGTTGAGTACTCACCATCAGGATTGACCATGTGCTTCTCCATCTCTTCATCGTGTCCTTTGAGACGTTTGATGTAGGGTTCTTCGTCTTGCATCCATTCGTGAATAGCCAAGAGAGCGATTTTGTTTACATCATGTTCTTTCGCATCCATGAGCTTTCCTTCCATTGAACCATAAATGTTTCCACCTTGGATAGAGTCAAACTCGAGAACACCTTTCTTTCTAAGATACTCGAACAATCTAGATTCAGCACCGTAGACAAAATCGGAATTCATTTCTTTCGCGAAAGCCATTACTTTGCGATTTTTTTGATTTAAAACAATGTCAATGTCTCTATGGGCAAAGATCATGAGATCGCCATTTACAGCTGACTTTGCTTGAAGTTCAAATTCAATTCTATCTTTGTCAATGATTTCAACTTTGATGGTTGGCTCTTTTGGCTCTTCCGGCGCATCCACTTGTTGAATTTTAATTTTAACAGTTGAATTATTTTCTTCTGCTTCCATCGCTGGTTCTTCTTGAGTTACCTTGATCTTAACCGACATTGCGCTTTACCTCCGCTAAAAGGTCTTGAATATAAAAAATTTCTTCAACTATGGACTCATTTAAGGGCTGAGATGCGTAACCATCCAGCTTTGCTCTAACTTTTTTAAAATTTTCGATTAGTGCTTGATTGCGACCATCTACGATTTCGGATTCTACGGCGCTCTTGAGGCGTCCGATTTCTTCATTTAGATAAGACTTAAGTCCCAATCCATTATCTGAGAATGATGTAATAAAGTTTGTCAAAAGATCTTTTTGCTCTTTCAAGAGGGAGTGTTCATAAGTATCGTTAAAGCGATTGACAAACATTTTAAATTCAAGCTTGTCAAGGTGCTTCATTTCTGTGAGGATCTTCTCGGAGCGGCCAAGATACTTTACACAGTTGTCCTCCAACATAATGCGTTTCTTTGCTGATAGATTGTCTTGTTGAAGGAACATTCCAACAGTTGCTAGGTCTTTGTAGTTTGGAACAAAGATTCCAAATGAGTCAGATCCAAGCGCCTTGTTGATTCTGTTAATTAATTTTGTTTGCTCATTGAAAACATCTTTGCGATCAATGGCATCAAAGTCTTTTTTCGTTTCAGCCAAGAGTCGTCGAGAATAATCTGATTGTAATTCTTTTGACTCAAGCAGTGAGCGATAGATTTCAAGCTCTTGTGCTAGCACTGTTCCTTTTGTAAAGAACTCTTTTAGGATTGCTTTTACGATTTGTTGTTCTTGATTGTTTTCTCGGATAACAGATTTTGTCAATGAGCGAACAAGGCATTCGTAAAGAAAAGCGGTATTTCTTTTCTTATTATGTTTCATCCTTATCTCCTTTTTTAGTTAATGATTCTAATAATGTTTTAATTTCAGCTTCAGACTTAAATAGTTGTCTTTCTTCTAAATCGATAGATTCTGTTACGCCTCGGGCGAGGGAATCCAAACCGCCGAAACCCACTTTGCCTGGGAATGTCGTTCTTGCGGTTCCCGTTTCTCCGAGACCAGTGTTAATCATTTGCTTTTTCATGCCACCTTTTTTATAAGTTAGCTTTCGTCGCTTGTAAGGTCCTCGAGGTTTTGCGTCATCATCACGCTTTGCAGGAGGCTCTGCTAAAAGGTCATTGTCTTCGGTATCTCCACCAGCTGGCGCTGTGTCTTCACCGGTGTCACCTCCAAGATCAAGATCTCCTCCACCAGAATCTCCGCCAAGGTCGAGGTCTCCTCCTCCGCCACCAAGGTCTCCACCACCTTCATCAGCTTGACCAGCACCTTCAAGAGCAGCCATGAATTTCTTATCAGTAAACATTTCACGTTGCATTCGTAAATACTCTTCTTGAGACAGGCCGAGCAAATTCTCAGAAACCCAACGTCGAGAGAAGTAACCTTCTGTTGCAGCCCCTGCAATGTCAAACTTGGTCTTCCAATGTTCAAGCTCTTGCATCTCGGCAATCTTAGATGGATTGTTAAGACGAAGCTTAAAGTTCAATAGATCATCGTCTCGATAGCCCATTGTGTAAAGGTGGACGATCCCAACCTTTTCGAGTTCTGAAATAAGAACGCGTTGAAGTCTTTGAATTGTTCTTGCGAATCTGATGTCTTTCTGTGCGAGGGTTGTCTTGTCTTCCGTAGCACCTTCACCCATCGACAAGTAAGATTGAGGAACCTTCAAAGCAGAGAACAATTTGTCTCGAAGATATTTCACATCTTCGATCTGCGCTGTGAACTGTCCTCCAGGAAGGTTAACAATGTCCGTAGAGGACTGGCCTCCCCTAATAGGGATAAAGTAGTCTTCTTCAATAGAAAGTGGGTTATAACGCAAATCTACGCGTCCTGTGGTAGGGTCTACAACTTGATGTCGTTTCATCTGCGTCATAACCTTTTGCATGTATTGTTCAACGTCTTGCGGTGCAATCCCACCCACGTCTATCTTGAACACACGTCGCTCTGGTGACCTTGTAATTCGATAGGCCATCATTGCGTCTTCTAGAAGCGTAAGTTGTCTCCAGATGCGTCTAGCGGGCTCTAAAACGGATGTTCCGTAAGGGGCATGCTTGTCATTTCCAAGAACGCGGAAGTGAGCTACCTGCCAGTTCTCAAGCGTCAAAGAGGCATTGTTCCATTGAAACTGGACATAGTTTGGGTTTGTTGGATCTTCTCCTTCGAGTCTTTCGACTTCTTGCGGAGGTAGTCCGATGCAGTTTTGAATTCCTTTGCTTTCGTCAATGTCGAGATAAACAAAGAGGTCTCCGTACTTACACATGGTTCTTGCCCAACCGAAAAGGTTGTGCTCAACATTCATCACGTTGTAGTAAAGGTTGTGCAAGATGTATTTGATCTCATCATTTGTGCACTTGATGTGCATCATCGGTGTTAATGCTGAATGAGTTGTCATCTCGTCTGCATAAATGTCGAGAGAAGATGCAATCTCAGGTGTAAATTCCATTTGATCGAAATCGATGTAACGCTCTGCTCGGTTTCTGTTCGAGATCATGTTGAGCGTCATGATGTTCATTGGGTTGTATTCGGTCTTCTTGAACTGTTGACCTGAAGCGGACTTGAAACGCTTTGCATAAATGTCCAAGTGGCGGCGTCTTAGTTGTCGTCCCGATTGTGTTCGTCGTTGGGTCAGAGGACCCGAGAACATTCTTGTTAAAGCTTTGAACAAATCGTTTTGATTGTTGTTCGGGTTTCTTTCATTGCGAGCCATTTTCTATCCTTTGTAAATCCAGAGAAATTCTTTTGCCTTCTCTATTTCCTCCCGATGTTTCTCGTTAAACGTTTCGTTATAGAAGTTTTGACCTTTGATTTGTGTGTTCATGGTTGTGGTGCTTTTAAAAACACCTCCAAGCATCGCTTTCTTATATGCCATGTCTCGTTCGTTTTCTGCAAGAGCTGTGTCTCTAACCCAACATGCAATTGCTAAAGACATTACGAGATCATCGTTGTAAGAACGCATTGCTTGAGGTTTACCGTTGAACCAAATAAAAGTCTTCAATTCGTGAAAAACTCTAGCGGAGTGCATAGTAATTAGTTTGTTTCTGACGTACTCCTCCAATTTGGCCACGATTAAAGGTCTTGTTTTGGTAGATGTTGTAAAACCCATGACCGCTCTGTCGTCATTCTCAGCAAGATAGGCTTCGACATATTCGTGAGTTGATTTAACAGAATAGTAAAGTTTTTTATAATTCATCTCTTTTAGTTTCTCGAGAACAGCAATTCCAACGCCAACGTTCTCGACAACAAGGAGGCATGTCCCGAACTCTGTCCCTGCGTCATAAAGAATCTTCGAATACATGTCAAGGTCTGGTTTGCCTTGATATTCAGCGACAACTGTCATCGTGTCTACACGAATAATGTGGAAGCAACTAAAGTCTGCTCCGTCTCCTCGAGCAACATCTGCTGATAGAAGATAGGGAACACCTTCTTGAAACTTCTCCCAGATCCAAAAGTTACGATCATAGCCAACACGATATTGCGGATCACAAACATCGGCATGGATCCTTTGTAGATCCTCGGGATTAATAACAGTTTCACCAGAAGCGTTAAATGAGCACTCCAACTCCTGAGCGATCTGTCGTTTAGACATGTTGTTTGTCTCTTTATCGAACCATGCTTGGTCGCGTTCCGGATGAACATCCCAATTTAGTTTCGTTGGAAAGAAATCGTTGTTTCCTGTCTCGGCCTCAGTGTAGGCTTTATGGAACCAGTTTCCAACGCCGTTAGGGGTGCTCAGAGCGATGCAGCGGCCCCCTGTGGACAAAGTAGGGTAAAGACCCGTCCAAAGCTCATCGAGGCCGTCAACGAACGCTGCCTCGTCTATAATGAGCAATGACAACGCTTCCGAACGACCAGCGTCTCCTGAAGTTGTTCCGGCTTTTACTTGAGAGCCATTTGTAAGCTCGAATGATTGCTTATTATCTGTTTGGATCTTTGCAATCATCATGAAAGAAGGAAGGTTCTTGAAGATCATCTTCACTTTTTTCACAAGGTTTGTTGCCGTGGATAGCTTGGTTGCGATAACGAGGACATTCTTTTCTCGATGAAACAACATGAACCAAGCAACATAGGCAGCTGAGATTGTTGAGATCCCGAGCTGCCTTGCTTTTAAAATGACGTTGAAACGATAATCGTTAAAGGACTTGAGCATGTCTCTTTGGTATTCATAAGTCTTAAACGGAATTTGGCCCTTGAGAGGGTGCGAGATCTTACAATAGTTGTCGATGAAGTATTGAGGATCTTTTCCGCACCTTACAAGCTCTTTAACGATTTCATTTTTGGTGAGTTTCATTTATTCCTCAATTCATTGTAAGCTTAATTGTTGATTATCCTTACAGGTTATCGAATTCGCTACCGGCAACAGGCTCTGAGGCTGTTGGGTCGGAGAAGTTGCTCATGAAATTTAAAAGTTTTCCTTGAGCATGATGTTGCCAATCAGATGACATCCTTCCACCTTTTTTTTCATCTTTCTCTTTCGCGATTACGGAATTGACCAAAGCTGACATTATGTGTAGCACACGATTGGCAGCACTAACTCCTTTCAATGCCGCATAAGATTCAAATAGATCTTCATTTTTTCTTTTCCATTTATTGAACTCTTTAATGTCGCTAGCTTGTTCTTTTGCTTGCTCTACTGGTTCTGCTATTTTCGACTTGAATTCTAGACTTGCAGCATTGAACAGTTTCTCGATGGTTTCTCGAAATGGCTCCAAGTCTGGGTTATGGACCACAAGTTGTTTCACTAGATTTCCCAAGTTTGGCTTGATTTGAGCATAGTTTTCTGAACCACGGACTAATCTAAAGAGAATTTTGCCCATTT
>Ga0209929_1000227_pt1:0-20000 | contig 21678 bp, 17 predicted proteins | sample SalPon2_C_H2O_MG_2_FD_185731 | JGI IMG/M metagenome (GOLD analysis project Ga0209929, IMG submission 185731) | Salt pond water microbial communities from South San Francisco under conditions of wetland restoration - Salt Pond MetaG SF2_C_H2O_MG... ... | reverse complement strand
TAAATTGGCAGTCTTCTTCTCTTAAGAATTTTCAACAATATGATGAAATTCTTTATTCACATCCTCTAAGATCAAAACATTATTTTAGAGATTTATACTCTTCTAAAAAAAATTAAAATTTTATGCCTAAATTAAAAACTCGAAAAGCAGCCTTAAAACGTTATAAAAAAACAGGTGCAGGTAATTTTTTACGCCGTCATGCATATAAAGGCCATCTTTTAATGAAAAAGTCAAATGTTCAAAAACGAAGACTATCTCAAAGAGTATGTGTTGCTCCAGGTGATAGTAAACCTATTAAATTAATGTTACCTTATTAAAAATAGAAAAAAATGGTAAGAGTTAAACGAGGGAATGTTGCCCGTAAACGTCGGAAAAAAATTTTACAACTTGCTAAAGGTTATAGAGGTGCTCATTCACGCCTTTTTAGAGTAGCAAACCAGCAAGTAATGAAAGCTTTGCGTTATTCATACGTAGGAAGAAAACAAAAGAAACGTATTTTCCGAAAATTATGGATTAGTCGAATAAATGCATCTGCAAGACAAAAAGATATTACTTATAGTCAATTAATAAGTTCTTTTAAACAATCAAAAATTAATTTAAATCGAAAAATGTTAGCCCAAATGGCAGTTTTAGATTGTTCTAGTTTTTATAAATTAATTGACCATACAAAATCGTTAAATTAAACCCTTTATAAGTTTAAACTTATAAAGGGATTTTTAACTCTTCGCAAAAATCTTAAAGAAATTTACGTTAAATGAATATTGATGATGATCTAGAAAAACTTCTAAATAATCTTCCATTTTTTATTTATCAACATTTGCATAATTCTTCCAATAAAGAGAAATTAATTGAAATTGTTTTGGATTTAGGACGTCGACCTGAAGCTCGCTTTTCCACTGGACCGTTATATTTATCTCAGAAAGTTATTTCCTGGCAAGATATAGATTATATAACTAAACGTATCAGTAAATTTAGTGGGGAAAATCGTGCAGGAATTGAGCGTACCCTTCATCGAATTAGTTGTATTCGAAATCGCCAATTTTTAATTAATGGCTTGACCTGTCGTGTTGGGCGTGCGATTTTTGGCACAATTTCAATTATTAGAGACTTACTTGAATCGGGAAAATCTATTTTAATATTAGGAAAACCTGGTGTTGGTAAAACAACAATTATTCGAGAAATTGCACGTGTGCTTTCCGATGAAATGGAAAAACGAGTTATCATTATTGATACGTCTAATGAAATAGCGGGAGATAGTGATGTACCCCATAGTGGTATAGGTCGAGCTCGCCGAATGCAAGTCCCCAAGACGGAACTTCAACATAAAATAATGTTGGAAGCAATTGAAAATCACATGCCCCAAGTAATTGTTATTGATGAAATCGGAACGGAACTTGAAGCATTAGCAGCAAGAACTATTGCAGAAAAGGGTGTTCAATTAGTTGGTACAACACATGGTAATTGTTTAGAAAATGTAATTAAAAATCCTTCTTTATCGGATTTAATCGGTGGAATTCAATATGTTACAATAAGTGATGAAGAAGCGAAACGCCGTGGTACGCAAAAAAGTATTTTAGAACGAAAATCATATCCTGCATTTCAACTTGCAATTGAAGTTAATAATGTTTCTTCTTGGACAATTCATGAAAACATTGAAAATTCCGTTGATTTAATATTACGTGGAAATTTTAATATTTCACAAATGCGTAATATAAAAAAAAATGAAAAATTAGTTATTAAGTATAAAAATTTGCAAAAGGATTTTTTAGTAAAAAATTCTCGATTTTTGAATCAAGAAATGATTTCCATTCATCAAAATTGGTTTGAAATGGATAAATTAAAAAGTCGTGGCCCATTAACTTTAAAAAATACGACTTTGGTAATCTATCCGTATTCTTTATCTAAAAATTTGATTCGAGAAATTTTAGTCAAACTTGGGGATAAAATTATCATTACAACTCAAATTAAACAAGCGAATGTTATAATAGGTTTAAAGAAACATTTGAGACAAAATTTTCGATTAAAAAATTTAGCAACAAAACGAAATATACCAATTTATACGATAAATCAGAGAAGCATTTATCAAATTATGAGATTATTACAATTTTTTATTTCTTAATTATATTTGAATCAAAGAGCGATATTACAATGTCGAAACATTTATAACTTCGTTAGGTCTTACTTAATTTATAAGTCTAGGAAAAGAGTTAGTATTCAAATTGTTATTGCTTATATTTGTTATTATATTTAAGGAGATAGTCTAGGTCATGAGGGAAAGATAAAGTAGTGAATTCTACTAGTCTTATTGAAACAAGACCAACGCATTCTATTTTTATTAAATGTAACATATAAAATATTCAGTTCTATTTTCGCAAGCCAAATAAAATTTGCTTGTGGCACCCAAACGTGCATATGGGATATACAGCTCGGTGAACCCTGGTACCCCGATATAGACATTAGATATAGCTATAATACTAACATACTTTTTAAATCTTATGCTGCTATTTTACAATCCTGACATATTTAAATTTTTTAAGTAAATTATATTACAACTATACCCAATATATATTATACTACATTCTACCTAAAATAGCAATATTAGTATTGTTATTTTAGGTAGAATGTAGTATAATATATATTAAGCCCGGATAGCTCAGTTGGTAGAGCAGTGGATTGAAGATCCTCGTGTCCCCAGTTCGAATCTGGGTCTGGGCATTTATTCAGGACTAAGGAAAGTGTTAATAAATTTGGTAGGGTCATTCTGAAATGCAAGCTCAATTGTACCTAACGGACCATTTCGATGCTTTGCAATTATCAATTCAGCAGGGGTAATTTTTTCATCTTTTTCGATATTTAAATTATAGTATTTTTCTCGATATAGCATTAATACTAAATCTGCATCTTGTTCAATAGATCCACTTTCGCGCAAATCTGATAAAACAGGTCGTTTATTAATTCGATTTTCCACATTCCGACTTAATTGAGATAATGCAATAACTGGTATTTGAAATTCTTTAGCAATATTTTTAAGTGCCCTTGTGATTTGAGAAAGCTCTTGAACACGATTCTCAGATTTTGATTTAGAATTTAAAAGTAATTGTAAATAGTCAATCACAATTAACCCAATATTATTTTGTTCAAATAATATTTGTTTTATTTTAGAATGAATATCTTGAGTTGTTAAATTAACTTGGTCATCAATAAAAAAAGGTAAACGAGAATAACTTTGAATACTTTTTTTTAATTCATGCCAATCTTCCTTATATAAATTTCCAATTTTTAAACGAGTTTGACTTATTCCGGTTTCATTTGAAAGTAAACGATAAATTAATTGTTCTTTTGACATTTCAAGACTAAAAAATAATATAGGTACGTTATATTTTTTAAGTATATTTTCTGAAATATTTAAAACAAAAGCTGTTTTTCCCATTGAAGGGCGTCCAGCAAGTATAATTAAATCTGATTTTTGAAAACCTTGTGTTAATGAATCTAAATCATAGAAGCCAGATGCTAATCCAGGTAATTCGGGTTTTAAAGCTTTTTCTTTTAATTCAAAAAAAACACTCGAAAATAATTCCGCAGTAGTTAATTTTTTTTCTTCTATTAATTCATTTGTTAATTGAAATGACTTTTTTTCGAAATCATTTAGAATTTTTTCTAATGGAATATTTGTAATATATGCTGAATTAATTGCTTCATAGCCTAAATTGATTAGTGAACGTCGTAAAAATTTATCTTGAATTAATTGAATATATTCTTCTAAATATACTAAATTAGGGATTTGATTAAGAAGTTCTAATAAAACTTTTGTACCTCCAATTTTATTTAAACAGCCTGTTTCTTTTAAAAAATCATTCACTGAGAAAACATTTATAGGAAGTTTTTTTCGGTACATTTCTACAATAACTTTATAAATTTCTTGATGATTTATAAAATAAAATGTTTCAACTCGAACAGTTTTTATTGTGATTTCAATGGCTTCATAATTAATTAATAAACAACTTAAAATGATTTTTTCTGCTATGAAGTTATGTGGTAAAGGGGTATCCGAGATTGAAAACTGAACTTTAGTATTCAACTTTTCCATATTCATTAAACTTTAGATTTTGCGGTAAGATAAAATAACAAACCTTGTCTTTTAAAGACATATTTATTAAAATAATAATATGCGTCCTTAGTTCAGTTGGTAGAACGCTAGTCTCCAAAATTAGATGTCGAGGGTTCAAGTCCTTCAGGACGCGTTTCTCTTAAAAAAGAAGAGGTGTATATTAAAAAATAGAATTTTAATTGTTCAAAATTTCCGTAACTAATTGATTTTATGAAGATTTAAACATGCTTTAAGGTTAAATACTCTTAATAAAAGTGGTAACTCTTACTTTAATTAATTAAAGTTAAAATTATATATCTCTATTTTATCAAGAAATAAAAAAAAATTATATGCCAAAAAAAATAACTGCATTGATTAAATTAGCATTACCGGCTGGGAAAGCTACACCTGCTCCTCCTGTAGGTCCAGCCTTAGGTCAACATGGTGTAAACATTGCAGCCTTTTGTAAAGAATATAATGCTCGAACAACTGAAAAAGCTGGACTTATTATTCCGGTAGAAATTTCAGTTTATGAAGACCGAAGTTATACGTTTCTTCTTAAAACACCACCTGCTTCTGTATTATTAGCTAATGCTGCAAAAGTTAAAAAAGGTTCATCAACTCCAAACCGAGTAAATGTTGGGTCAGTAACAAAAGCGCAGTTAGAAGAGATTGCTAATATTAAATTACCAGATTTGAACACTACGAAAATAAGTAGTGCAATAAGAATTGTTGAAGGAACAGCCCGAAATATGGGTATCACAGTTATAGATTAATATTTAAGTTTGTAAGTTTTTAAGAAAGAAATTATATGCGAAAATTATCCAAACGTCAAAACGAAAACCTTAAAAAAATTAAAAATGTTGTTCATTCAAGTTTAGAAGAAGCAATTAATTTGCTTCAAGAAACTGCTACGGCTAAATTTATTGAATCTGTTGAATTACATGCTAATCTGAATATTGACCCAAAATATGCAGATCAACAATTAAGAACAACTGTCACTTTACCGCATGGAGTTGGAAAATCAATTAGGATTGCTGTATTAACTAATGAAGCAAACTTTAATGAAGCAACAGCCGGTGGAGCAGATATTGTTGGTAGTCAAGAGCTGATTGACGATATTAGCCAAGGTAATATTAATTTTGATCTATTGGTAGCAACACCAGATATGATGCCAAAATTAGCAAAACTTGGTCGAGTTTTAGGTCCAAAAGGGTTAATGCCTTCACCAAAATCAGGGACTGTTAGCACAAGTTTAACAGAAACGTTATCTGACTTCAAAAAAGGAAAATTTGAATATAAAGCAGATAAAACAGGTGTTGTTCATGTAAGTTTTGGAAAAGCAGATTTTTCAAAAAATCAGCTAATTGAAAACCTAACTTCCTTATATCAATCAATTGAACAAAATCGTCCCTCTGGTGTAAAAGGTAAATATTTTAAAAGTTTATTTATTTGTACTAGTATGGGCCCGTCTATTCAATTAGATTTAATGCATTTGATTAATATATCAAAAGCGAAAAGAATAGTTAAAAATTAAATATATATATATCATACTTTAGGAAAAAATTTTTATGTCAGACAAAATTAATCAAATCGTTGAAGAATTAAAAACATTAACATTACTAGAAGCATCAGAATTAGTAACAGCAATTGAAGAAACTTTTGGTGTGGATGCTTCAGCAAGTGTTGGTGGTGGTGTTGTAATGGCTGCAGCGCCAGCTGCTGCTGAAGAAGCAGAAGAAAAAACAGCATTTAATGTAATGTTAGATGAAGTTCCAGCCGATAAAAAAATTGCTGTATTAAAAGTTGTTAGAACTTTAACTGGGTTAGGTTTAAAAGAAGCAAAAGAGCTTGTAGAATCAGCACCTAAAATGGTTCAAGAATCATTAAGTAAAGATGCAGCGGAAGATGCAAAAAAACAAATTGAAGACGCTGGCGGAAAAGTTTCATTAACATAATATGTTAATTTTTAAGAAAAAGAATTATACATAATTCTTTTTCTTAAAAATTAAACTACAGAAAACAAACTATTTTATCTATAATTTTCTACAGTTAGAGGAATAACTAAATAAATCTATTTATATTTATTTCTTAACAGTTCCCTATGTGTGTAAAATAGAGCGTGGTTTGAACCCAGACCGGTCTAAATTAATTAGATCGATTTTGATTAATTGTGTCTGTTAATGAACTTAAAATTAGTTTAATTGATCTTACAGCATCGTCGTTTCCTGGAATTGGGATATCTACTAAATCAGGATCACAATTAGTATCTAAAATTGAAATAATAGGAATACCTAATTTTCGACATTCTTGAATAGCCGTCATTTCACGTTTCTGATCAATAATAATCGCTACATCTGGCAATTTAGTCATATTTTTAACGCCATTTAAATGCTTGCGTAATTTTTCTAACTCTTTAGATCGTAATGAGGCTTCTTTTTTCGGTAATAAATTAAAAATTCCGTCAACTTCTTGTTGTTCTAAAGTTTTTAATCGTTCAATTCGACTTTTTAATGTTATCCAATTTGTTAACATCCCACCTAACCATCGATGATTCACGTAATAAGAATTACAATTATTTGCTTGTTGAGCGATTACCGCACTTGCTTGACGTTTTGTTCCAATAAATAAAAATGTTTTTTCTTCAGATGCAGCTTTTGCGACATAAGAATTAGCTCGTTTTAATAATTGAGCTGTTTGAACTAAATCTAAAATATGAATGTTATTTCGTTCTGTATAAATATATGGAAACATTTTCGGATTCCAGCGATAAGCTTTATGTCCAAAATGAACACCAGCTTCTAATAATTGGGCTAAGTTAATATCAGCCATAAAATTTTATAACTCCTTAATTAAATAAATGTAGTCTAGTTTAGTATAAAATAACATTAACAGATTGAAAAGAAATAAGTCTAGATTTTTATTTTAATTTTTTCTGCGTTAATTTTAGTTTTATTCTGTGGGATTCGATTGAAACAATTGGTGTAACTTTGATACCCAGTTCCAGATGGAATTAAATGTCCAATAATGATATTTTCTTTTAAACCACGTAACCAATCTACTCGACCCTCAATAGCAGCTTTTGTTAAAACACGAGTTGTCTCTTGGAAACTTGCTGCAGAAATAAAACTTGGATTGTTTAATGCTGCTTTTGTAATACCTAACAACAATGGAACATAATATGCTGGACGTTTATTATGAGCTTCAATAATTTCATTAATATACTGGATATGATATAAATCAACTACTTCACGAGGTAACAAAGGTGTATGGCCCTCATGTGTTATTAAAACTTTTGTAGTCATCTGTTTAATAATAACTTCCAAATGTTTGTTTGCAATTGAAACACCTTGTGACTCATAAACTGATTGAACTGCATTTAATATTAATAATTGAATTTTCTTAAATGTGCGATAACTAGCTTCATAATTATTTACTAATCTATATGAAGTAGTAATTTGTTCTTTACTTGAAAAAAACTGTTTTTTTATCCCATAGTAATTAAAATATATTTTTAATAAGTTGTGAGGATTAATTTTATCATTTTCTTTTATTGTTGTTCCTAGTTTTTGAAATTCAAAACTAGAGTCAATACTAGTTTTTTGAATTAATAAACTTTTCTTTTGATTTGTTGCTAAATGTTTATTGGTAGGTTTCTTTTTTCGGGCTTCTAATAATTCTTCTATTCGTGGTAAACCTTGAACAATATCTCCAGTAATTTCTTTTTCAAAATTTAATAAACCAATTACTTCACCTTTTTCAATAAATTCACCGTTTTTACAATAAACATTATTTACTTCTTGTTCAAAATAATCTTCCGTTATTGAATGAATTCCAATTGATTTATTAAAAGGATATTTTAAAAATTTTAAACCCGTTAAATGAGTATCAAAAGATTTCTTTTGTTTATTTTTATTAGGGATTAATTCAGAATTTTTCAATAGTAGTGGTAAACATTGCTTAATTTTTAATTCTGTATTTTTAATTTCAAGAGAATTTATTTTTTGTTTCTCTTTGAAATTTTCTTGCTTTTCTTTTAGTACTGAAAAATTATTTAGAAACAATGGAATTGGAGAACTATAAAATTTTCCATTTTTCTTGATAAACATTTTCGAAAATTTAATTTTAAACCCATATAATTTTTTATTTGGATCTAATTTTTCGACTATTGATCGTTTAGTAATATCATAATAATTTAAAAAGGTATTAGTTTTATAATTACAAATATTTTTGTTTAAGTTTATTAATTTATATTGTAAATCAACTTTTTCTCTCGAATTCTCCGTTTTACAATTTGGGAAAAAATAAGGGCGTCCTTTTTGTATAGTTAAAAATTTACCATTATCAATTAAAACTTTTCCAGTTTGATTTACTTTAATATTATCAATTATTAATTCATTAACTGTTTTATTTTTTCCTTGTTCTTTTTTAACTGTTATACAATCATCATTTGAAATTAAAAAAATCTGTTTTTTATTTGAACGTTTTGATTTAAATTTTACTATTTCTAAAGAATTAGATGTAATGGATTCAAGATAACCTAAGGTTGTATACGCATCTATAAACTGATTTTGTTCAACTAACAAACATGATTGTAGCTTTGTGTATTTTAAGTGAGCAGGGATATATTGATTTAATATTAATTTCTCTAAGATCTTCAGATTTAAACGCTTCATTTTAAATGAATTACTTAAATCAATTGTAATGTCATTTTGTAATGAATTCTTTGAATTTAGATTTATACTTTGAGAAATTAAATTTATACTATTAGCTGTTTTAATTTTCTCATTTGCTTTATACAAATAAGTAATTTTGTTATTTACCTTAAAGATTAATTCAGAATTAGTATTATTAGTGAAAATCTTTTTTAAATTTTTCTCTTTTGGAATTTCATAAACTGTAAAAGGTCGAATTAATAATTGGTTACTAGCTTTAGTTGTAATATGTTCACATAATGATGGGCTCGTTATTTTAATATTGTCAAAAATAATTTCACCTGGATAATATACATTTTTATTTAATTGCTCAAAATGTTTACCTTGATAAACAAATCCTGATTTAATTGCAATCTCTTCGATGATATTATTTTTCTGAGAGACACTTATAATTCCTGCAGTTTTTGAAACAATATTTGGGATAATTTCAAAGTTTTTTGATATAAAGTTACCATTTTCTACTAATAAAATATTTTTATCACAATTTAATTTATATGTTTCTTCTGAAAGCCAAATTAAAGAATTATGAACAAGTTTCTTCTTTAATTTTAACTTTAGAAAAACATTTTCCATCTCTTGATAATTTAAAAAATTTTGATAGAAAATAAATCCATTTTTATCAATTTTAGTTTCTAAATGTTTTAAATATCTTTCGTAATGATTTTTACTTATCTTTTCATAATCTTCTTTACTTATTTCATATGGTATATTATAGGAGATTAGTTTATCTAATGTATCTTGTTTTTGTTTAACTCGTTGGTCATAATACATTATTCCACCAGTTAAAGTTTTAAAATTATTGTTAAAGGAAAGAGCAAAAGGCTTGTAATTATTACACTGTTTCCAATTTTTAAACTTTGAATCTTTTAATGCAATTAAATATTTTGAATTATTACAATTAATTAAATAATTTTTATTATTTTTAGGTTTTAAAATTTTTTGAGCATAGCTATTTTCTAAAAAAGATGTATCATTTGTAATTTCAATTTTTTGTTCTAATACCGTCTTTTTTTTATCGAATACTTTAGTATATCCCGAATATTGATTTATTAATTTTGTTCTAAAAATATAACTATTTTTATTAATTTTATGATCGGTATAAAAATTTAGAAAAGAATTACTAGGAGCTTGATATACTTGTCCTGATAAAATCCACAATAATCGATTTTGTGTTATTAAATTTGTTCTAGTTTTTAACCTAGGAATAAAAATTTCACCAGCTGTATCACTTAGTATTGGTTTTCGTTCTGTTAAAGTTTGTTTTTCTGTACTTATTAGTTCTCCTATTGTTGCCGATTTTTTGACATATTGATTACTTTTTACAAATAACATGGTATTTCGTAATAATTCCACTTGAATTATTTTTTCACCTTGTTTTTCAGGAATTAAGATTAATGATCCAGAATTTTTAGTAACTAAAACTTCATCCCCTCGATTTGTACGTAAGATAATTGTCTTTAAAATTTTAGAAAACTTAATAATTCCATTTGTTGGACTAATAATTTGTTGTCGAGCTTCTGATGTAAAAATTCCTCCTGTATGAAAAGTTCGCATTGTTAATTGTGTTCCAGGCTCACCAATTGATTGTCCTGCAAGAATACCAACAGCTTCTCCTAAATCAACTAAATTTTGATTTGATAAGTCCCACCCATAACACATCTGACAAATAGAATGGTATAAACTACAAGTTAATGGTGAACGAATATGAAATTTTGAAACTTGTTTTTGTTCAAAGATATTTAATAACTGTAATGTTATAGGGGTATTAATTGGAGCAATTAATTTTTGAGTTTTTACATCATAGACAGGTTTTGATAAAACTCGGCCAATAATTTGTTCATTATCTAATTTATTTTCATTAGTGATTACAAATGAAGCAGAAGTCCGACAATCTTTTTCTCGAATAATAATATCTTGTGCGATATCGATTAAACGTCGAGTTAAATAACCTGAATTTGCTGTTTTTAAAGCTGTATCTACAATCCCTTTACGAGCCCCATAACCAGACATTAAATAATCTGTAATGGTTAATCCTTCACGAAAATTCTTTTTAATAGGTACACGCATAATTTCACCGCTAGGGTCTGCCATAAGGCCTCTCATACCTACAAGTTGTCTAACCTGTGATAAATTTCCCCTAGCACCTGAGAATGCCATTATATAAACTGAGTTTAAAGGATCATATGTTTTAAAATAACTAACTACATTATCTTTTAATGATTCACTAGCTATACTCCAAGTATCAATAATTTTTTGAAAACGCTCTACATCTGTAATTTTCCCTTTTAAACAAATTTTTTCTGCGTTTAAAATATCTTTATTTGCTTTTTCCAACATTTCATTTTTTGCTGCTGGAACCTTTAAATCTTCGATACTAATTGAAATACCAGCTTGTGTTGCATATTTAAATCCAAGATACTTTAATTCATCAGCTAATAAAGAAGCTTGCATAGAGTCATATTTTGAAAAACTCCAGGCTAACAATTCTTTTAATTGTTTTTTATTAATAAGTGTATTTTGATAAATATAATCTTTCATAATTCTTTTACTTGATTGTTTTTTTAAAATTCAATTATTTTAAATCTCTAAAATTTAAGGTTTAATGTTGTTTGAATTGTATAATTTAAAAGAACACGTCCAGTTGTAGTTTGTAAATATTGAACAATAGTTTTATTATTTTTATCTTTACGAATTTGAATATTTTCATAATATTCAATATAACTTCCATCTTTTAAGTTAATTTTTTTTAGAAAATTTGAAGGTTTAGAAATGTTATGTTTATATCGAACCCAAATTGAGGTATGAATTTCAATTTGATCTTGATTATAAGCTAAAATAACATCATTTAAATCAGAAAAATAATGATTTGAACCTAATAAACCTGTTATGTTATTTACAGTTAGATAATAACAACCTAATACCATATCTTGACTTGGCATAATAATCGGATCACCATTTGCAGGTGATAAAAAATTATAAGGTGCTAACATTAACATATAACATTCAGCTTGCGCTTCTAATGAAAGAGGTACATGTACAGCCATTTGATCACCATCAAAATCGGCATTAAATGCAGAACAAACTAAAGGGTGTAGTTTAATAGCACGACCTTGAACAATAATAGGTTCAAATGCTTGTATTCCTAATCTATGTAATGTTGGAGCGCGGTTTAAAAAAATCGGGTGATTTGATAATACTTTTTCCAGTACAGGGTCTATAATTGGCTCATTTTGTTGAAGTAAATTTTTTGCAACTTTCATATTACTTGCTAAGCCTTGGTTAATTAATTCTCGAATTATGAATGGTTGAAATAATTCAATTGCCATTTCATAAGGTAAACCACATTGATTTAATTTTAAACTTGGTCCTACAACAATAACTGATCTTCCTGAATAATCCACCCGTTTTCCAAGTAAATTTTGACGAAAACGTCCATGTTTTCCTTTTATAATATCTGATAATGATTTTAACGGTCGATTACTTGCACTTAAAGCAATTTTACCTCGTTTTCCATTATCAATTAATGTATCAACAGCTTCTTGTAACATCCGTTTTTCATTTCGAATAATAAGTTGAGGAGCATCTATTTCTAATAGTCTCAGTAAACGGTTATTGCGTGTAATTATTCTTCGATATAATTCATTTAAATCAGAAGTTGCAAAACGGCCCCCTTCCAATTGAATCATTGGTCGTAATGCTGGTGGGATAACTGGTAATATAGTTATAATCATCCAAGCTGGGTTTGCACCAGTAGTTAATAAGTTTTCTAAAATACGAATCCGTTTGATGGATTGATCTCGTAATTTATAAATACGTTGATACTCCCATTTTTTCGCCCAATGTGAAAAATTATAAAATGGTTGTTCTTTATGAAGGACCTTACTGCATAATGTGATAAAGTTTCTTGTTTTAATTATTTCTTGATCAAGATTTAATTTTTCTAATTCTCGTTTAATTAAAACTGCGCCAATTAAATAATTTGGTGTTGACCTTAATAAATACTTGGGTGTATTTCGACGTCGGTTATAAGATTTTGAATGTGGTTTTAAGGGATAACCAGTAAAGCCTAATTCTCGACAACGACGATATTGCTGTAAATCCCAATGAAGACCATAAAAAGCAATTTCATCTTCAGCAATGAAATAAGCAAGAGATGCTAGTTTTATACGTTTTATACGTTCATCGTAAAAATTTACAATATTAGATTTTTTTGCTTTTGATTTCTTTTTAAGAAATTCTTTGCAATTTAAAAGTGCTTTTGGACTTGTAAGGTAATTACGACATTCACTAGCTGATGAAGGATAGTCAGGTATATCTTTGTTATCTTTTTCTTTAGTGTCTCTTGGATCGGCAAATTCTGTCCACCCAGTATCTAATCTTTTTTCACACTGTTCAACTTCAAGCAATAAAGCTATATAATTTGGTCGACTATTTGTATACCAAACATGTGTAACGGGGTAAATCAAATTAATATGACCCATTCGATGTCGTCGAACTCGTGATTCTGTTAATTCAACACCACATCGCTCACAAATTAAACCTTCATAACGAACTCGTTTATATTTTCCACATGCACATTCTAAACTTTTACTTGGACCAAAAATTCTTTCACAAAATAAACCATCCATTTCAGGTTTAAATGTTCGATAATTAATGGTTTCAGACTTTTGGACTTCTCCGACAAATTGGCCATTAGGTAATTTTCTATGGGACCATTGCAATATCCTCATCGGAGAAGCTAATTTTATTTTTATATAATCAAATTCTTTTTCAGAGCGTATCATATGAAATTTTTAAAATGAAATATTATTTATATTTGATGTATGAGAAAATGTTTTTAGTAATGGGTTATATTTTTCAATTAAATTTAATTCAATTTCATAAGATTCATCTGAACTAAACTCATCAATTCTATAAGTGCTAAGATCTAATCCAATTGAACGTAATTCTTGTACTAAAACTTTAAATGATTCTGGTATACCAGAAGTTGGTATTGGTTGACCTTTAATGATAGAATTTAAAGTTTCATTTCGTCCTTGCATATCATCAGATTTAATTGTTAAAAGTTCTTTTAATGTAAAAGATGCACCAAATCCTTCCAGTGCCCAAACTTCCATTTCACCAAATCTTTGACCCCCATGTTGTGCTTTCCCACCTAAGGGTTGTTGCGTTACTAATGAATAAGGACCGGTTGCTCTGGAATGCATTTTATCATCAACTAAATGAATTAATTTCAACATGTATGCATTTCCAACTGTAATTGGATTATCAAATTCTTTACCTGTTCTTCCATCAAGAAGAACCATTTTCCCTGGAGAATAAGGGTTGAAAAGCCATGCTTCATCATTTTCAATTGAAGCTTGTCGTAATTTTTTATTAATTAAAATTCGTGAAACTTCTGAACCATACATTTCATCAAATGGTAAAATTTTAAAACGACGATTTAATTTATGACCAGCTAACCCTAATAAACATTCATATAGTTGACCCACATTCATACGAGATGGAACTCCTAATGGATTTAAAATTATATCAATAGGTGTACCATCTGGAAGGAAGGGCATGTCTTGGCGAGGTAAAATCCGAGAAATGATACCTTTATTACCATGACGACCTGCGATTTTATCTCCGACTTGAATTTTTCTTATTTGGGCAATAAAAATTTGAATTTTTTCAAATTTGTATGCTAATTTTGTTCTTCTATTAAAAGTTAAAGTTTCAATAACTCTTCCATATTCTCCTTCAGGCATTCGAAATGATGTATCACGAACTCCTTTTGCTTTTGCGCCAAAAATTGCTCTCAGTAATTTTGATTCGGGTAATTGCTCAGAATCATCTTTAGGAATAATTTTTCCTACTAAAATGTCGCCAGGTTTAACAAATGTTCCAATTGTAACAATTCCATCTTCGTTTAAGTTCTGAACATCGGAAACATTTAAATTTGGAATGTTATTCGTTGTTTGTTCCGACATTTCGGCTGTTCGATCAATTTCAATTTCATATCTCTCAATATGAATTGACGTAAAAATATCTTCATAAACTAATCGTTCATTAATTAAAATCGCGTCTTCAAAATTATAACCTTGCCATGGCATATAAGCTACCAAAACGTTTTGTCCCAAAGAGAGCTCACTACTTATTATTCCAGGTCCATCAGTTAACATTTGTCCAGACTTAATTTTTTCTCCTTCCCATACTATTGGCCTATGGTTAATACAGGTTTCTTGATTCGAACGTTGATATTTTTGTAAATCATATTTATAGTGTCGCCCAGAATTTTCACGGATAATAATTTTGTTTGCAGTTACTGATTCAACAATTCCTCCTCTTTGAGCATTTATTACCATACCCGAATCTAATGCAATTTGATTTTCCAAACCTGTTCCTACAATAGGTTTTTGAGGTAATATTAATGGAACTGATTGTCGTTGCATATTAGAGCCCATTAAAGCTCGGTTAGCGTCATCGTGTTCAAAAAATGGAATTAACGATGCAGCGACGGAAACAACTTGAATAGGGGAAACAGCAATAAAATCTACTTCAGACGGAGTAACAGTTAAAAAATCTTGTTTATAACGTACTGGAATTAAATTTTTTGTTAAATAATTGTTTTCATTTGTGGAAATATCTGCAGGAGCAATTTTATAAAAATCTTCAATATCCGCTGTTAAATAAATAGGATCACCTGTTTTAAGAACTTTCCCATTAATAACTCTCCAAAATGGTGTTTCTAAAAACCCAGATTCATTGACTCTTGCGCATGTTGTTAATGAAGCAATTAAGCCTACATTTTGTCCTTCAGGTGTCTCAATTGGACAAATTCGTCCATAATGACTTGGATGAATATCACGAACAGCAAAACTAATGCGATCTCTATCAAATCCTCCTGGTCCTAATCCACTAATTCGTCTTCTATGTGTTAATGACGATAAGGGATTTGTTTGATCCATATATTGAGATAATTGACTTGCCCCAAAAAACTCTCGAATAGTTGCTCCAACGATATTAAAACTTGATAATTGACTTGAATATGTTTTATTTGTTTGGCTTCGTAGTTTTCTCAATAATCTTTGGAACCCAATACGGAATAAGTTTTGTAATAATTCTCCTACTGAACGAACACGTCGATTTTTTAAATGATCAATGTCATCACTAATTTGTTTAGAAGTCGATAATGTTATTAATTTATCAATTATTGCAAAAATGTCTTCATATGTAATTGTAGTGATTCGTTTTGATAATTGTATATCTAACCTATTGTTTAATTTTGAGCGACCAATTTTCCCTAAACGGTAATACGAAGGATCAAAAATTCGAGAAAATTCTGAGATATTTTTATAATAGTTTTTATTTAAATTAAAACGTAAAAGTTTATTTGGTTGATAAATTGAATGAGTTAATATTGGTTTGTTAAAATAGAAGAATTCCGAATTTTGTAAGTTTTGACAAATCTCTAAATCTGTAACACCCATTTCTTTTAATAAATGAATAATTGGTTTTTGTGTTACTTTATCAAGTTGAATAATAATTTCATCTTCTTGATTCTTTATAGGGTATTTTGAGATATTGATCTTTGTATTTTTTTGAAATCCAAATCTAATCCATGAGCCATACTCTGGAATTAATGTCGCAGTATAAAGTTCTTTTTCTTCATATTTTTCTTTATAAATATCTTTTATTAAATGGTCATCTTTATATTGAATAATTTTAGATTTTGTCTTTAAATATTTTGTTTTATTTTTGAAAATTTTTGTTTGTGATTGGCTTCTTCTTTTATCTTTTTCTTTTTTAGTAAAGTTATATTTAAATTTAATAAGTTCCTTAAAACTATTTGTGAAATAAAGATTAGATTGGACTTTATTATTATTAATAATTATCTTAATTTTTGGTGTGATATTTAATTTTAAGAAATTAAAATTATTAATTTGAGTAAAATTGTTCAAATCTCGTAATATAAAAACAAGTAGTTGTAAATTGGTATTTAAATTTAATAATGTTTCTGACTTTTGAAATATTTTATTGTATAGTTTTTTAGTCTGGTTAAGTTCTTTTAGTCTATTGTCATTTGTATTACTATTTTTTTCTTTTAAAATTTTATATTTTGTAATTGTTTTCATTAATAAATTAAAACAATTCACTATTAAAAATAGTCTATGGTGATTACTTGGTAATACAAAGTTTTCATTATAGGCTAGCCATTTTAAAAAAATTCTAATTCGTTTTATCTTCGTAGATAGATTATTTATTTTAAATAAACTTTTATAAACTTTAATATACTCAATAAATGAAGAGCTAAAGTTAAGTTCATAATCTTTTAGTTGTTTAAACGAATAAATATTTAGTGTTTCTCCGTGCCAATTCCAATCTTCCTCTTTTTTAATAAACCTTACTTTCTTTTTTTTATCACTAATTAATTTCTTTTTTATAGTCGGTTTTAAAAAATATAATCGACTCTCGGTAGGTAAAATTTCACTTGGTGGAGTAAAACTTTTTAGTTTTCCAATTTCACTAGAAATTACTCTTTTAATTTTTTTATTCTTTTTTTGATGTTTATTTTTTTCAAAATAGACACCTGGGCTTCGTATAATTTGACTAACAATAACACGCTCACACCCATTAATAACAAAGGTTGCGGAACTTGTCATCAATGGTAAGTTGATGATAGGAAATTTACTATGGTATTTTATAATATTTGTTTTTTTATTTCGAACTTCTAAAGGAATAACGAGTTGAGCAGAATAATTTGCAGTATATTTTTTAGCTCGAACTATATTATAAATAGGTTTTACTAAAGTGTATTCTTGCCCAAATAAGACATATTCTGTATTTTGACTAAAATCATAAATTCTTGAAAAAGTATTTAATTCTTCATTTAGTCCTTGTGCAATAAACCAACAGAAACTTACTCGTTGCATTTCGATAAAATCAGGTAGAGCAGTTGTGTAATTCATCATATAGTAGTTTAAAAGTTTTATTAGTAATTTATTTTAAATTTAATAATTACTAAATTTTATTACGGTTAATAATTATGTAAAATAAATTAAGATTTTAATTTTGTTAGTTTCTTGTTGTTCTACTTGAAAAGAGAATTAATATTTATTTCTAAAATATTAGATTTATTAATATAAAATTATTTCTTCGTAAGAGAAAATAATAATTTATTTTACAAAAGAAATTAAATTGAATTATAGACTTTATATTGGTGGTACTTAGTTTTTTACTGATAACAGTTAAGAATCGGTATATTTAAATTCTTTATAGTATCTGGTTGTTAGAGTAACTCTTAACTGACTTCTGGTAATAAGTTCAATATGGAAAGGGTCATTTTATTGATTGATAAAATCAGTAAAATTTTTCAAATAAAATAACCTAATTTTATTTAGGTTATTTTAAAGTTCAAATAATATTTCTCAGTTCTTTTACATTATGCACTTTTTAAAAGAGCAGCTAATTTTGCTTTTTTTCGTGCTGCTGTATTTTTATGGTAAACATTCTTTTTTGAACCTTTGTCAATTAAGCTATAAATTGAGTTTAACACAATTTGTGCTTTCTCTTTGTCAGTAGTGTTTTTTGAGTCTTTATAAACTTCTAAATCTTTTAAAAATCTTTTAGTTAGTGTTCTAACCGAACTTTTATAAAAACGGTTTTGAAGATTGTTTCGTTTACTTATTAAAATACGTTTCTTTGCTGATTTGTTATTTGCCATAAATAGAATTTAGATATGTATAAGTCAGTATTTAAATTTAATACTATATTTCTGTTTAGTAAAATATAATATATTTATGAATAAATGGGAAGTTTTTATGGTGAATATTTTTATATTTCCAATATTAATAAAAGTAGTACATTAAACTCTTGATAAGATAAAGATATTTAGGCAATATAGTAAAGTAAAAATACTATTAAAAATTCATTATAAGATAGGAATTGATATGGCAAAAAATAAAGGTACTAGAATATTGATTACTTTAGAATGTACCGAATGTAGAACAAATACAAATAAACGTTCTGCTGGTGTTTCACGATATTTAACGCAAAAAAACCGTCGAAACAATCCTCAACGGATGGAACTTAAAAAATATTGTCCACATTGTAACAAACCAACTATTCATAAAGAAATAAAATAAAAGTATGTTAGCACAAAAACAAAAATTAGCACCTATTGGAATTAATCAAAAAATTGATTATAAAGATATTGATTTATTAAAATTATTTATTACCGAACAAGGAAAAATCCTTCCACGTCGAGCAACAGGGGTAACAGTGCAACAACAACGTCAAATTGCAAAAGCGATTAAACGAGCACGAATTTTATCTTTATTACCATATGTAGCTTCTAATGAACTTTAAATTTTTCTAGAAGTTAAAGTTTATTAAGAGAACTTAAGGAGGAATTTTAGCTTATGGGTGTAAGGAATTTTATTGATCGTGTATTTACAGTTATTTCAGATCTTATTCTAAAACTTTTACCTGCAAGTAAACAAGAAAAACAAGCTTTTGCGTATTATAAAGCTGGAATGGCAGCTCAAGCAGAAGGTGATTATGCAGAAGCCTTAGAAAATTACTATGAATCATTATATTTAGATGAGGATCAATACGATAGAAGTTATACATTATATAATATTGGTTTAATCTATGGTAAAAATGAAAACTATCCCCGTGCTCTAGAATATTATCACCAAGCTGTATCTTTAAATTCTAATTTACCACAAGCTTTAAATAATATTGCAGCAATTTATCATCGACAAGGGCTACTAGCATTAGAAATGGCTTCTCAAGATTATGATTCTGCAATGGAAATATCTGAAGAATATGAATATATTGAATTAGCGAAAGGATTATTTGATAAAGCAGCAGAATATTGGTATCAAGCTCTTAAACTGGCCCCTGATAATTATCCAAGAGCACGAAATTGGTTAAGAATAACTGGTAGGGCTAAATCTTTAGATTCTTTTTAAATAACACTAAAAAGTTAAATTTATAAAACATTTTATTCAAGAATTACTATTATTTTGGTGTACAATTGTAGATAGTTAATAAATTTTAAATTTATTATTATTTTGAATAATCTATTGAATTCTGAAAGTATATTTATTCTTAAATATTTAAAATATTTTAAATCAAAATGGTAGAAACTACAAATAAAGGTTACGTTTGTCAAATTATTGGTCCAGTATTAGATATTGAATTTCCATCTG
>Ga0209929_1000225_pt1 | contig 21882 bp, 21 predicted proteins | sample SalPon2_C_H2O_MG_2_FD_185731 | JGI IMG/M metagenome (GOLD analysis project Ga0209929, IMG submission 185731) | Salt pond water microbial communities from South San Francisco under conditions of wetland restoration - Salt Pond MetaG SF2_C_H2O_MG... ... | reverse complement strand
ATCAACTACTGCGTCTGTATCTTGATTTACAAGTTTAAGTCCAAACTGTACATTCTGTCCAAATGTGAGTAGAGGTAAAAATAAAAATAATAGTAATAATTTTTTCATCAAAGTTTAAGTTTATCAATTAAATCTTCACACAACTTTTTAATTGCTGTTGAAACATTTGCTTGAGAAAACTTACCACCCTCATCTATAATAAGAGTAGCTGTTGATATAGATTTAGCCTCGCCTTTAGCGGTTGCTATTTTTTTCTTTTTTCCGTCTTTATATAATGTTGCCCTTGCTATAATACTGTAAGTGTCAGTAGTTTTATTATAGACAGCAGCTTGAATACTAGTCTTTTTCACATCAAAGAAAAGTAAATCTACTGTTATTTCTAAGGGAGAGTTAGGGTTAAGATCATAACCCATGTCTTGAGCTACCTCTTCTAAAACATTCTTTACACCGAAAGCAAAGTTTCGATTACCTGCGAGATCACCGAGAACAATTTTGTTCTCTACTTTACCTATATTGACTTCTTGACCATTAGCAAGAAACCCTACTAGGCAACTTAGGAATAATATCCATTTCATAATTACTGCGTTTAAGCAACAATTAAAAAACTATTAAAATAAAACGAATGTAAAACGTTTAGAGAAGAACTGTTTGTTGTTGTTGATTATACATACTAAAAATAAGAGGAAAAATATTATTTGAGTAGTATTAATTTTTTCATATTAAAACCTATAATCTATCCAATTAGTTCCTTTTGTGTCTTTATTTGGGAACTTAAAAGATACTCTTTTTCCTCCAAATTCTAAAATTTTAATAAACCCAGAAGGGACTGTAGCTCCTGATGGTAGAACTGTTAACTTACCTTCAAATAATACTTTAATTTTTACTTTTACAGTATAAAAATTAGCTAAATCCCTTTCAAAAGATTCTAATTGGTTCCATTGACCTCTATTTAACCCCTGGTGTTGTAGAGCTGAATTAAGGTATGAGAAAGTCTTTTTTAATGTTTCTTTATCACAAGAGAATGCGGCTGCTGGAGCTAAATGTCCTTTATCCCAAATATTATTTGAATAATCATCATTATCTGAGGTATGAATTTTATCGTCTGTGTAAAAATCCATCCCTGTTCTGGATGCTTGACCATTTGGGCATTTGACTGTGTATTCAACCTCTAATGGCTGTTCTAATACCTCTGAATAGATTCCTTTATATAATCCATCAATATTAAATTCAACTCTGTCTCTATTCTGTCCTAAAGTTACCTGAACTAGTAATAGAAATAATATGCTTATTTTTAATTTCATTGTTTTAGTTTTAATTACCCATCACAAGAGATACAGTCTGCCATTCTAGATCCTAAATCACCTTTGATAACGGAGTCAGTACGAAGGTAATATAATGTTTTTACTCCTAATTTCCAAGCCTCCATATGAACTTGGTTTATCCATTTAGGGGAATCATTAGGGTCAAAGCTTAAGTTAAGAGATTGTGTTTGATCTAAATAACGTTGTCTAATAGCAGCTTGACGTACTAATTCTAACTGGTTTATTTCAGAAAAGGTTAAAAATAATTCTTTATCTTCTGGGGATAAAATATTATCAGGTAAATTTTGAACTGATCCCCCATCTTGGAGCATTTGATCCCACCATTTATCTTTATCTTCTCCTTTTTCATCTAAAATAGATTGTAGTACTTTATTTTTTCTAATAAAAGTACCTTTAGCACCATTAAAAGTATAAATGTTAGCTGGCAATGGTTCAATACCTGCTGAAATTCCACCTGTGATTACTGAATTGGATACAGTAGGGGCAATTGCTATGAGGTGTGTGTTTCTCATACCTGTACCTTTACACCATAGTGGTTCTCCATACTCAACAGCTAAATCTCTAGAAGCTGATTCCGCTTTTGATTTAATGTCTGAAAATATGTTATGAGTATAAGCGGTTGAAGCAATAGAATTAAATGGCATTTTCTTTTGTTGTAAAAAGGTATGCCATCCCATTACACCTAATCCTAGTGCTCTACCCTTTTTAGCATGGTTATGGGTGCGAACTAAAGAGTCTTTACCAGCAGATTTATCAATAAATTCTTGCATTACACCATCCAAAAACCAAGTAGCTAATTCTACAGTATCTGTGTCTTTCCATTCATCATATTTAGCTAAATTTAAGGATGATAGACAACATATAAATGAATGGTCTTCATCAGTAAATAACGTAATCTCCGTGCAAATATTAGTCATGCTTACATCTAGATTATTCATCATATAAGCAATAGGATTATTTTTATTTACATTATCTTTAAACATAATGTAAGGTTCACCCGTTTCCATTCTTGCTTTTAATATTTTAGCCCAAGTATTCATAGCATCAGCATCACGTGCTTCTAACTTGCGCATAAAAATATCATCTACAACTACACATTGATGTAAGTTTAAACATTGCCTATTAGGGTCACCTTTAGGTCTGCGAATTTCTAAAAATTCATCTATATCTAAATGATTAATATCTAAGTTAACTGAAGCCGCACCTCGTCTTACATTACCTTGGTTTGTGGCAATAATTGCAGAATCATAAATTTTACACCATGGAACTACACCTTCTGATTTGCCATTACCCGAAATTTGAGTTCCTCTAGGTCTAATACGAGATACTGAAATACCAACTCCTCCACCTTGGGAAGTTAATTTCATTAATTCAGCATTTGTTAAACCAATTCCTCTAATTGAATCAGGTGTATCAATACCAAAACAAGAAATGGGCATTCCTCTATCTGTTCCCATATTTGATAAAACAGGAGAAGCTAAACCTAACCAACCTTTCCAAAACAATTTATAAAATCTATTTTCAAGTTCAGGTTTTTTAAGTCTTATAGCTGCTGCTCTTGCAACTCGTCTATAAGCTGTTTTTACCGTTTCACCAGGTAGTAAATAACCTTTGGTTAAAGTTGCTAAAGATATTTCATCCATCCATTCAGGATAATCTTTACCTGCTTCCCAATTTGTGTAATCTATATAAATGTTATTATCCATAATTAAAATAATGATGCGGCATCCCAATTTTGAACACCTTTACTATAATTTGTTACTCGGTTTGCAAAAAAGTCTGTGTGTTGTTTTCCAGCAGATAATGAATCAAACCATTTCATTCTTTGTACTGCTTCTTTATCAATTCCATTTACAATAGGTTTATATCCTAAATCCCCCATTTTGGTATTAACTCTATGTTTAATAAAAGATACTAAATCATATTTTGAACAACCTTCTAAATCCCCCATTTCATATACTTTATTAATAAAATCTAATTCTAATTTTAAAGACAAACGGGCAGCTTCTTCAATTTGTTGTTCTAATTCAGGTGTATTTAATTCAGGATGTTCCTCTAAAAGAGTTCTAAATAACCAACAACCTGCATTTGAATGTAATGATTCATCTCTAATACTCCACTCTACTATCTGACCTACTCCTTTAAGTAGATTTCTTAGTTTAAAGGATAATAATACTGCAAATGAAGAAAACAAGTTTACACCTTCTGTAAATGCTGAAAATATGGCTAATGATTTGGCTCTTTCATGCCAATCAGGGGTACCATCATGAGAATCCCTAACATTCATTAAGGTTTCTATTTTAGCCATTGTAGCTTCATCTTCTAAAAACTCGCTAAAATCATCTAAACCTAATTCCTCATTTAATAATGAATACGCCTCGGCATGAATTGTTTCAAAGGCCCCAAATGTAACCGCCATTTTAATTACCTCTGGTTTTCTAAACCATTTAGTTACTAAACTTGACCAATAATCATTTACTACAGTTTCTGTTTGAGCAAATCCTTTTAAAATAGATCCAATAATATTTTTTTCAGTTTCGTTAAGATTTTGTTTCCAATCGTTAACATCTGACATCATAGGCACTTCAGTATGTAACCAATGTGCTTGTTGTTGTTTCATCCAAAAGTCATGTGCTTCGGGATATTCAAAGGGTTTGTAAACGATACGTTCCTGCAATAATGATTTTTTTGCCATTTTTTAAAATTAATTAATTATATATCCAATGATTGGAACCTTTGAAACAACTTAGACTTATCCTGTTTATCAGTATCTACATCATACTCATTTGAGCGATGTGAAGATACCATAGTATTATCTTCTTCTTCTGGGGCAGTATAAGGTTTTACGGAAAAATGTCCTGTAGAAGTATCAGCTAAAACTGAATAAGTGTGACCATCTCTACCGTAACGGTTTTTCATAATATGAAATCTACCTGTGTTTCTTTCTTTATCTTCTTTTTTTCGAGAAAGAGAGGCGGCAAAGTCAGCAATCATCATTTTATCATAAGATCCAGCTGCCTTGTCTCCTTCTATAATTTCATCTCGGGCTCCAGCTCGATTTACTTGCGATACTGACCAAATAGGTATATCTAATTCTCGAGCCATTCCTTTAGTGCTTTGATAAATATCATCTATTTCATCCTTACGTTCCCTAGTTTTACGTCTTGACGATAATAGATCAACATAGTCAATGATGATTAAATCAGGTTTTACACCAAGGTCTGCACATTTGTTAATATGGGATTCAATTGTTGAGATAGTTGCCTTACCTGTCGGGAATTCTTTAACAATCAACTTTCCTGCAAGTTCGGGAACAACTTTTTCTACAGCATCTTTATGATTAAAAATCTTACTTACATCTATTTTAGTAAAATAAGCATCATACCTTCTTGCAACATATTCTTCTCCTAACTCTAAGGTATAATGCAATACATTATATCCTAATTTAACAGCAAAACCACCTAATGCAACTAATGACCATGATTTACCACCCCCTGGGTTACCAAATATTAAACCAAAGTCACCATTACCTAATCCACCTTGTAGTAAGGTATTAAAATCATCCCAAGGGGTAGGTATTGTTTTGCGTCTGTCTACTTTATATCGGTCTTCAATATCTTTATTATATTCATGACCTACATTTTTATCATTACCCGCTTTAATAGCACTATCAATTATAAATCGAATACCATCAAAATCACCTGCTTTTAACATATCAACAGATGATAGTAATGCTTTTTTTAATTGTTGGTTTTTACAAAAGTTAGTAAATTCTTCTTGAACATATTTTAAATCATCATCTGAAGCAACATAAGCATCTTTAAGTTGCTCTTTAATAGCAATTTGTAATACTTCATTTTCTACTTTCTGTAGTTCTACTTTTAATACTTCAAGTGAAGGTGTAGTATGATATTTGTCATAGTAGGACAATATTTCTTTTATAGTCCATCTATGTGCTTGATTTTCAAAATATTCCTCAGAGATTATATCATGAATATTAGTTAAAAACCCTTTATGGGTTAATAACGAGGATATAACCTTTATTTGAAAATCGTGTCCATACTGGTTTAACGATGTTAATGTCATTCACTATATAACTTTAATTCAGCAAAATTATCTCTAAGCCAATACTCTAAATTTCTAATCATTCCCCCTAATTTATCTTCTTCATATAGAGTGATAAAGGGTTTTGAATTTAAATCAGGTAAATCCTCTTCAATAATTTTACCTATAATTTCTACCTCTTTTTCGTCAATCATGGGTTTTGATAAATCCATAATTTTATATGTGTCTTCTAATCTGCTTTGATCTTGAACAACCCTTGAATATACAACATGTTCTTTAAATTTCCTAGCTGATATATCGAAAATGTCATCTAAAGTTAATTTTTCATTTTGCAATTCAGGAAATTTTTTAAATATACCTTTAGCACCTAATCCTTTAACACCTGGGACTTTATCTGAATTATCTCCTAAAAGTGTCTTGTATAAAATAAAGTTTTCAGCTAATACACCAAATTTTTCTTTTACTGTATTTTTAGTATAATATTCTTTTTCCATAGGACGATACACAATAGTTTTATCAGTTACTATTTGTATAAAGTCTTTATCTGAAGATACTATAAAAACATTCGAATTATATTTTTCTTCTAGTTGTTTAGATAACACTGCTATAATGTCGTCTGCTTCTACTTTATCAAATGCTACGGTTTTAACAGGTAACATTTTTAAATATTGGATTAGACGTACTATTTGGTCTACTTTTGAGTCATGCTCATCATCTAAATTTTCAAATACTTCCCAATTTGTAATTCGTTGTAAATTACGCCCCGATTTGTATTCGGGGAGCAGGTTCTTGCGGTTGGTTGTTGAACCCGCTCCATCGAATACTACATAAACAGAGGTAGGTTGTATTTGCCTGATTAAAGCACCTAAAGAGCGGAGGAAACCACCTAATCCACCTACATGAACCCCATCAGGGTTAACCATGTTTAACATTGCAAAGTTTCTAAAAAATAAATTTAATCCATCTATTAGTAAAACTCTATCATGTCTTTTTAGTGTAGGGGCAGACTTATCCTCTTGAACTTCATCTAGAAGTTTAAACAGCTCTTTATGCTTCATTTATTCAGGTTCTTGTACGTGTGCTTCAGGTTGAACTTCTTCGTTTTCTTCTATTACTTTGAAGTCCATACCTCCTAATACTTTAGACCAATCTGCAGCATATTGATCTTTGTAGTTTTTTAATTCATTTGGGTCATCATTAATAAAACCATGGGGTGTCATTACTATTTTACCTCTTGTAGTAACACCATTTACGTGGTTTTTATCAATTTGTAGATTAGTACGTTTAGCAAATTCTACTTGTTTACCATCTTTAATTGCTTTAATTTTAGATGTACCAGCAGACATAATATTACCAAATGTAACTACAAATGTTGAATCATACCACATTGCATAACCACCTTTATTCATTAATTTGGGTTGCCCCATAGGTGATTCTGGTTTTAATGTCCAAACTTTATTAACACAAACTAAAGTATTAGTGAAAGGAGAAGATTCCTTACGCGACATTACAATCTTTTGATTTACGTTATTTCCAAATTGAGTTGACATGGCACCTGCATTCCACTCATTGTTGTTTTTATTTGATTTAAGTGACATTTCACAAGGCACAGAACCAATACTATCCCATAAGAATAATAAATCATAAGGTAAATTACCTTTTTTCTGTTCATCCATTAAATCTAAAATAAATGCAGCTACATCTTCAATTGAATTAATAGTTTCTCTATCTACATAAATAAAGTTACCATCATATCCAGTAATTTCATTCGTATCAGAATCACGTTCTATATTAATATCTAGTCCCATTTGTACAGCATGGTCCCAATTCCATTTCATCTCAGTAACAATAAATACTGGTAAAATACCATTGGTTTGAGCTGATACAGCGGCTTCAATTAATGCAGTAGTTTTTCCGGTATCTGAATGGCCTCTAAGCATTACAATGTGTCCCATTGGGATACCAGGAATTGAAGTAACATCCTGGAATGCTTGGGATAAGGGGATCCATTCTTGGTCTTTGAATTTGATATTTTTATCTAACCCCTTTTTATTTTTGAATTTAGATAAATCAAATTTGCTTTTGATCTCGGCAGAAACTGCTGCCGAGAGTGAAGCGTTTTTTCTTTTAGCCATTATTCAAAAATACTATCAAATTGGTCTTTCTTAGTTTCTTTTACTTTAGAGGTATCTAAGCTAAAGTTTTTACCACCATTTTCTTCCCATGGTAAATCTTTAGGATCATTGTCAAAATCACTAGCAGGTTCAGATACAATATCTCCTTCTGATTCAGCTTCTTCAGGTGATAACCATTTTACTAAAGCATCTTTCATTTCATCAAACGTAAAACGTTTAAATACTTCTTTAGGATTTGGTTGTTCTGCTAACCACGTTTCAACCAGTGCTTTATCATCTGATAATGATGAAGTTTTCATTCTAGGTCTAACCGAAGTTTTGTTGTAATTAGTTCCAGTTGATTCTGGTCCTACTGTCTCTAAAGTAAAATCACGACCATTAACTATGTCAGTGTAATCACCGATTTCATCATCCATAGCCATTGATAATAATTCTTCATAAATTAATTTACCAAATTGCCATAAGCGTACACCTTTATCTTCTTCTCCTCTAACAATTACAGGAACAAAAACTCGGTTTTTAGCATCTAGCTTTTTAGCTAAAATATAATTTTCTTTATCGTATTCACCTGCTCTAAGTTTAGTAGCAAATTCTGCGATAGGGTCTTTCTCACCAAAATTAAGTGGTGAAATCATTACCTTATTGGTAATACCATAATAGAATTTCAATTCGGTAAATGGTGAAGACGAATCAAAAGCCGAAGGCACGATTCTAACTTGTTGTTTACCTATTGAAGGTCTCCAAAAAATGGTTGTGTAATCTGTTTTTTGCTGCGGTGCAGCTTTGGACTGCAAGTTGTCCAATCTCTGTTTAATTGCATTTAAATCCATTTATAACTAATTTTAATGTAACACTAATATAATAACCTAATCTGGCACTGCCAAATATTTTTTTAAATATTATGATAAAAATCAAAAGCCTGTTGTAAAGCAGCCTCTACCTCATTATCACTACTAAAATCATCTGAGGAAGGTAAATCATCAGATGCTTCATCATCTCCAATAAATGCTTTTACTTTTCCTATATCATTAGATTGGGATAAATAATCTTCTACAGCATCTAAATCTAAAATCCCATTATTAAAATATTTGCTAGAAGAAGGGGGAGTACTATCTTGTTCAGGAGTAAATTTTTTAATATCATCTAGGGATACAATTGCTGTATCTTTGCTATAATCAGCGTTTGGAAATAATTTAGAAAAAAGATTTTTTGTATTAATATCAAAATCATCTACTTTTATAAAAGCTTGGTCACCATTTATAGAAAAGAAAAATCCCCTACTACGACCATCTCCAGGAGACACACTAACATATTGGTCACCACTTAATTCAATAAAGCTATAAGTAACTTGTTCTTTTAAAAGGTATTGTCTAAAACGTTTTAATTCTTTCATAGTTCAATAATCTTATAAATCTTTGTATTCAACTGATTTAACTCATTGTGTTGAGTTAACAAGATACAATTTTTATAATGATTCCAATCAATTGGGAATTTTGTATCTACTACACCCCCATTGAGTTTTTTAATCAACTCATTAAGAGCATTTATTGTATATAAAGTATTTGATTCTTTCTTTCTATGAACCAAAATAGTATTTTCAGGAATATCACTTACATTGCCCTGCTCAACATTATATGTAACAACATATTCATTCTTGCCTACAATTTCAAGAACAAACATCTTATTATATATTATACTATATTTCGAGGACAACTCACTAACCAGGGCATCTAATCCATCTAGATCAGTAAATGTACAAAATAATTTATTATTCAAGTCTTTAAGATTTTCTATATCCGTTATAACGTCATAATTCATATTATACGTATTGACTTGTTCATCTAAAATCATAGTCGCTTCCATGCTTAATTGTTGTATTTAGTTCAAATTTTTTAAATATATTTTGCACATCTTGCATCAAATCCCGTTCTTCCGCGCTTAAATCAATCAAAAACGAATCATACGTATATAGCACAAGCTTGCTTTTCTTTCCCCTTAATATACTAAGTATATCCCAGATTATCAAAATGTTTTGAGAAGTCTCATAATTTTGTAGAATATAATTAAATAACTTTTGTGGATTCATATTCTCAAGTGACTCTTTCTCAAATCTATAACTAGATATGTCACATTCTACAAACCCTTGAGTGGAAAATTGCCTCCACTTTTGTTCAATGTAGTTTTTAACTTTTTTAAAGAACTCGAGATGTTCGTATTCTTTAAAGATTCCTCCATAGAGTTGTTTGAATGTAAGTTCTTTTGCTTTGTCTCTATCAACTCCATACATACTTGCAAAACCGCTATGAATATCATTATCGGGAAAAGTAAAATCCACAAGACGTGAAGTAATAGTTGGATGATAAGCAGTAATATCGATCTCAATAAATTCATTATTCTCGGGTATAAAAGCTTTTCTAGCCCCACTATCTTTATTTAAAGCAGCATAGTTAACTCCCTTAAATCTGTTTGAGGGTCTAGTGGTTAATGTTTTTAAGTTATATTGTGTGTATACTTTCGTTTCCTCTGTCTGGTAGAAATGCTCGTTAAATATTTCGGGTCGGATTGTAATTCCATTTCGTTCAATAGCACTATATACCAAGGATGTTTTAGTGTTAAAAAATGTTCCATATTTTGTGTCTTTACCGATATTTGCTTGCAAGTCATTATATATGCGCTCGCATATTTCATAATGTTTTACTATTGGTATAATCACGTTAACCTCATGATTATTACGATGTTGATTATAGAATATTTCGTGTGTTTGTGTTGTAGGTCGTATATACGTAGTAGGGGGTGGGGATATGTCCCAAAGGCTCTTTAATGGAAAGTAATGTAATAATTCTTTTTTATCCCTACAATATAACCTATCAAACTTTTTTAATACCTCTTTTATATGCCTTAATTCTATCCCTAGTGTTTCACTATGCCTTGAGCATAACATATAGCCTTTACTTGATCCTAGAGGGCGAATATAAACCGCCGACACATTATTTTGTGTCGGGTGATCAAAATTGTTAAATGGAATTACTTCTACAAATGCCTTTTTATAACCACTATTGTAGAAAACCTTTAACTGTTCTAAATCCTCAATTAACCAATACATTAAAAAACTTCGTAATTTGTTATTAATTTAGTATTATGGGATAAGTAGGGGGATCGGTAATTTCCATTTTTAAAATATTTATTTGGATTGTAATCTGTAAACCATACTAAACGATAATCTATGAGTTCACTTTGGTTTTTCCAAACATCTATAAGTTTAAATTTATTAAAAAAATCATCATGAGGGATACAAAACCATCTAAAATTAACTGCATCTGTGATTATAATTTCATCACATCCATATTTTTTGGAAAGTAAACCACCAATTTGGAGGTAATTAGTATTGTATTTTTGTTGGGATGGTGAGGTAACATTAGTAGAAGTAGATTTGGATTCTACTTTTTTTCCATTTCTTATTAGATCAAAATAGGGAGTGTTTTGGTTTTCAGTAATTTTTCTACTTGTTCCTTCTGTTTGTTCCAAAACCGCTTCAATAAATCTTCCCTTAACATCACCACTATTATAAGAAGTTAATGAATTAGCATTAGGTTTTGTTATACCCATCCATTTACAATAAGCTTCAAATCCAAATAATTTTTCTACTTTAGGGTTGGGGTTAACTTTAATATATTCACACATAACCTTGATTTTTAATTATGTGTAAATATACGAACCTTTATTTACCTATCCAAAACTTATCGAATTGTCCTCTAAAAAATAGTGTAAATCCTGGTAAATTTTCTCTTTGTTCGGTAAGGGATACAACTGTTTTATTTCCATTATATACTTGTTCTCTGTCACCTTGTATATCCCATTTTATTCTAGTTGGGGTATATAGTTGCCATTGAACTAAAGTGTCTTTGTTTTGGAATTTAAGGTGTTCTTCTTTAGATATTTCTATGAATTTAAATTCGTTTCCTTTTTTAACAAAGTATCTGTTAAAGAAACCATTTTGGATATCTTTATCTGTTGGTTTGCCTAGTGTTTGAATTGGGGCACGGGGTGCATCTCTTTTTTCAGATAACTTTTTTGATTTATAATAATTACTATCTATAATATAATAATTTGGAGGAAGATATTCAATAGAACTATCAGTAGATGTTATTTCGGTTAATTCGGAGGAGGTTATTTCTTCTAATTCTACAGAAGGTTTATCTTGGGGATTTTTACCACTAAAAAATCTATTACTAGAAACAATATAATAGTATCCTTTATACTCTTCTTTGGTAGAGATTAATTGTAATTCTCCACCATTAGTATATTGGTTTTCTTTTATTTGAGATTTAGGATAATAAACCATTAGTTATTAAATAAAGAAAATTCATTATTTTCAGTTTCTGCCTCAGTTTCAGGACCTAATCTAGGACCTAATGGAACTTTATATCCATCTACTTGAGTTATATCACCATTAGGGGACATAGCTATCGCATTATTATAAGCGGTTTCAATATCAAAGTCATAGTAAAAATGAATACAATCTTCGTAATTTGAAAAATCTCCCCCCCATTTAATTTTATATTTTTTAGCAATATCAGGTATTCCAGATTTTTCCCATAAATACTTTGTTCCTTTTTTCTTATATGTAATACCATTTGGATCTACAATATTAAAATCCATTGCGGCATAATAATTATGTTTTGAAAACCCAGGTAAAGCATTTTTATTATTTTGTTCCCTTAAAGATTCTGATTTAGCAAAAGAACGTCCTGTAGCATTTAATATCATTTTATATCCAGGATATTTTTGATCTAATTCTTTTAAAAATCCTTCGAATAAAGGTTTCACATCATCGTTTATATCTTGTAAAACTTTAGTTATTCCTATAGTTGATCCTTTAGGAGAATAATTTTGGGGTTGTTGATTTCTTAATAATTCGGTCCTCTTACCAGTTATGGGATCAACATTTCTATTTTCAATTATTCTGAATCTACCAGTAGAAAAAATTGGTCCTTTTTCTTCTTCAGTAAGTCTTCCTTCTTCTATTATTTCAGAAGCACTAGTTTTATCAGGGGCAGTATTAGGGATTGAAATTGTATCTAAGATAGTTTCCCAAGTATTATCTGTAATTCTATGGTTTACTTTTTGAATTAAAAATTTAAATGCTTTTGGGTACTGGTAGGGTAAATATTTGTTATTTATATTTAACTTATTATAAATTTTTATACCAGATATTCCTTCTAAAGTAATTCCAAAACTAACAGGAATAAACCCTAAAGTATTTGATGGGTTTTTATCTTCATTGCTATCATATATTAATTTTCTAATAGTATTAATATAGGTTTTAAATGTAGATTTAGCACGGGAGATAAAATTATCATTAAAATTAGTATATTGAGTATTTTTAGGTAATATAGGTTTAATCTCTACATTTTCATATCTACCAGCAGCAGCCGTATCTCTAATAAATTGTCTTACTTTTATATTAGAATACCCACCAAATGCCTCTGAGAGGTAAAGAGCGTAATTTACTGATTTTTCTTGGGCTAAATCTTCTTGGGAAAGAACTTTAGGATCTTCATATATTTTTCTTCTTTTTTCAATATATTCTTCCTCAGTCATTACCCCTGATATACCACCATAATTTATTCCTTTTCTTTGGGAATTTTCAGAATCAAAGATTCCAATTAATACCCAATAAGAATTCCTTTCCCATTCTTTCTTTAATAATTCTATTAATTGTTTTTCTTGCTCTTCATCTTCTTTTTTAATTGCTACTTCTGGAGGGTCTAGGATTTTTTTACTAAATCTATCTATTAATCCACGATTCCATTTAGAAAATGCAGTAGCATCTATATTTTTGGTTGAACTTCCTCCTGCAGTTGCACCTATAGTTATCATAGAAGCTAATTCAGGTGTAATTTCAGTTTTAAAAGAAATATCTTTTACAAAATTAGAATTAGAAGTTTCAGGACTATATCCATAAAATTCTAAATCTACTATATCGTTAGGGGCTTTAATTTCAGTTAATCCGGGAATAGGGTTTTGATCAATAAAAGTAATTATTCTATCATCTTTTATTATAGGTTCTATATTATTAATGCTTCCTAAAGCAGTATTTATTCCATCACTTATAGACTGGAAGAATTTGAATATTGTTAATTTACCATCTTTATTAGTACTTTGATTAGTACATTTAGCTATAAAATCAAAGTTCAAATAAAGGTTCATTAATTGTCCATATATTATTCCTTCTTCTTTACCTATATAGGGCTTTAATTTATCTAAATAAATAGGGTTTTGAACTCCATTTATATCAATTTTATTTTTTTCCCCAAATGCCCCTCCTAATTCATATTTAAAAATACATACTCTAGGATCCAATGATGTTTGATTAGGATAAAAACTAACATAATTATTAATAAGATTAGTTTCTATTTCAAGTTGGGGAAGGGGGCCATTACCATTATCAATTAGTGGGATAATTAATTGCTGCATTTTTCTTAAAAACTCCCCAAAAGATACATAATAATTATATTTTTCGTTTGTTTTTAAATCTAAAGGATATTCTAATTTACTTAAGGAAGACTTTAAAGAAAAATAATCAGGATAACTTTCAAAATTATTCCAATAATCTTCAGCTATACTATCGTACAACCATTTTCCTATTACATTATTTTGGGCTGATTTAATAATAGGAGAATCTGTAAGGTTTTGGTAGGTAGGATCTTTAGAGTCTTCTTTAATAGAAGACTTAACTTGATCTACTGTTATAGCAGTTACAGGTATATTAGCTTGAAGTGATTCTATAACATCTCCTAATGTAATTAGTTGTAAGGTAATACTATAACTTCCATCAGAATTAAAGTTCCAGTCAAAATTAACTACTTTTCCAAAAAAACCATCATAATTTCCCCCATATTTGGCTCTATATTGTTCTATTTGTGTAAGAACTTCTAGTTGGGATGAACCATTTTCTAAAAAGAAAAAATCTTCAATTAGGGTATTACCTACATTTTGATATTGCTTTCTTTCAAAATCGTAATATTTGTCATTCCCCCATTCAAGCATTATAGTATAACCCAATCGTAAATAAAGTAATTCTATAATTTCAAATTGGGTTTTATTATAGGCAACTATATTTAAAGTTGCTTTACGGATAGAACCCCTATTTAGGCAATCAATACTTACATCTTTAATACCAGGCATAGGTTGTAACCCTTGGCTACTTCCTCCTAAACCATAAGCAGCATTAAGGTTCCATGGTAAAGAGGAATTACTTACACCTGCTCTAAAATTATAACCAATGCCAGGACCAGGAGTAAATGTATCTTCGGAGTATATAGGGTTTCCTGTATCATCGTAACTTTCATTCATTACACCCTTTTTTAAGGATGAAACCCCATTAAATAATATAGCACTTTCAGCTAATTTAGTATCTAAAAATTGGGAAGCAAGGGCGTTACTACCAAAAATTTGTTCTAATTTTTTAGTACCCTCACCATGGAATACAGTTTCACCATTGTTATATTGGTCTACGTCACTTATGGATACAGAAGAAGCTAATTTAACCCAAGCATTTTTATTATTTAGATATTGGATATCGCTACTCCCACGAGTACCATCAAACCCCGCATACTGGGTTTCTTGTCTTCGAGCTATCTCAGCAAAAACGTAAGGTTCGAATTCTTCTCCTACTATATTTCCTTTCATAACTATATTCCATTTAAGGTATTAAACCGAGATATTACCCCTGCTATATTTTGAGGTATTCTAAGTTGGGTACCTTCAGGAATATAATAAGAATTCTGGGGTAGGTCACTATTAGCTATAGAAATAACCCACCAAAGGGAAGAATCACTATAGTATTGATTAGCTAATAGATCAAATCTATCGCCTTGAGTAGTATAAACATAGATATCATTTAAAGATAAAGGAATACTAGGGTATTTAGTAGTACCATAATATCGTTTATTTTTATTAGTAGTTAATATTTGTGTATTTTGATATCTATTCATTATTTACGTATATAATTTGGGGCATCAGCTTGTCCACCTTCTACTAACCCGTAGTTATTATTTCCTCCTTTTCCAACTTCATCAACTATTCCTTTACTAAGAGCTATATATCTTTCACGTCCAAAAGCACTAACTAGACCACCATTACCATCATATTTATTTTGTTGTAATCTTGGAACAAATTCGTGGATTGGAATAAAGTTAAAACCACTTACTTTTATCATATGGGGAAGTTCTTTTACAGATGGATCTGTTCCTCCGGTATCACTTAAACCTATTTCCCAAGGGCTTTCATTAGGTACTTCTAAAGACATCCCAGTAATTATACCTGTTTGTTCATATATGTATCCCCCTACTGTTAAAGTAGCTAAATTTCCTCTCATATAACCTAAATCGGAGTAGTCTGGGGTTAAAGATGAAGCAAGATAATTTAATTTTTGATATTGAGGAATTAATTCTTCTTTGGATTGAGCAGCTACAGTCCAAGATAAACTAATAGTTCTATCAAAACCATTATATCTATAAAACTTTTCTCCTCTGCCCATTAGTTTATCACTATTCCATTCTGAAGAGTAACTATCTGTCATCGAGTCTATAAATGCTCTAAAGTGGATATAAGTTTTTTTATTAGGTGAATTATTATCAATAATTCCTATTCTAAATTTTACTAAATCATTTAGTTCATTTCCTAAAGATGTTTTGCTTTCATCTATAGTTTCAGATTTATATAATGGATAGGCATTTATTTTATCTAAAGCTCCTAATCCTGTACTGTATCTAGCAGATTGAGATTTTGATTTTTTCTTTCCTGGGTTTCCTAAACTAACTCTTTGCTCAATATTTTTTCTGGTGTAATCAATCCTTTTAATACTTGGATCAGCTATAGTTCGAAAATCTTCTTGAATTGAAGGAGTATCTTGGGTTGGAGAATTATATTTATTTGGTCTATATTTATCTTTTAGGTTTGTTCCTACATTATTATTAGACCATTTATCTGTTACACTACTTTCTGTTTCAGGGTATAAAGATACAAATTTAGGAGTTGCACCTAACTTAGTTTGTAAATCTAATGTTACATTTGATTTATTAGTAGTAGAAATATATTTACTTGGAGTATAAGAGGACCCAAGTTCAAAAGACCCTGTGGTATAATTAAGGTTAGGATTATTTAATCCTGTTCTATCTTTTGATAAAGAAATTATTGTTTTACCAATACCTAAAATTGAACCAGGACCACCTTGATAACTAAACAATTCGGTACTAGCAGTTTTTGTATTTATTTTATTAGTAGTAAAATCTTCTAATTTACTTTTATAAGTAGGGTCTGAGGTAATTTCAAGATAAGTGGTTTGTCCTAATTGTTTATTTAAATGTAAACCTATAATATTACCAGCAGGTTGTAATATAGTTGGGAATGGTAAATATATACCATTATTTAATATATCACCTTTACCATCTGCAGGGATTGCAGTTCTAGATAATAAATTTTGTTTTGCTACAAATAGGGGACCATTAGGTGATTGTGTATCAATCAACATCTGTGTCAGACGAGACACATCATTTGCTACTTTGCGGGGTACTAAAGTACCACCACGTAGTAGAAAATCAGGTCCGCCTGTTCTCCCTACTTCAGAATCGTTTACTTCTATATCCCTTTTTACATAGGGTTGATTAGAAGATCCCCCAAAGGGTCTATCTTTTCCGTATCGTAGGGATTTTAGATTTGTTTTTAAATCTACAATCGCCATACGCTATAATTTTTTACCCTTTTGTAGCAATGTTAGGAGTTGAATCTTTAGCACGGTCAACTGTTTCTTTATCTAATCCACCAGCATATTCACCATTAACAAAAGTTTTGTTAATGTCAATAATTTTAGAATCTTTTAAAGGACCAGTTACTCTTCCATTTTCTGCTGGAATATTTTTGTAAAGATCACTTGATTTAGTTTTTCTTAGATCTAATAAGCTCATAATATAAAAATTTAATCGATTTAATTTATTATAAATATTGAATTATTGTACTTCGTATAAACCAACTGGGGATAGTTGTGGTTTTTTATCATTTTGGACTAGAAGTTTTTCTAATAACATATTTGTTCTGTTAGTTGCTTTATTATCAATATTAATTGGGGTTGGGGTATTATTTTGATTTTGATTTAAATTAGTACCTGCTATAATTGTATCTTTATCATTTAAAGCAATAGACCCCTCAGGAGAAAAAATAGTTCGTTTTCCGTATCCTGGAGATACTATATCATCTCCTTTAACTAAATTAACAGCAGAAGCAATTCCTCCTAAGAGAGCGGCAACACCCGCTACTGCTAAAGGTATACCAAATGGACCTAATGATGCTGTACCTGTAAATATAGCCCCTACAGCTGAAGTTACCATTTTAGCAGCTGTTATAGTTTGGGTAACAGCTAAAGCTGCTAAACCTGCAGTTATACCTACTACTAATCCTTTCATAAGAACTAAAGCAAACTTGGATTCAGCTAAATACCCCGCAACACTTGCTACTGCTTCTACTACAGGTAATAAGGCATTACCTATCCCCATAAAAGCTTCTTTAATTTTAGCAGTTGCTGCTACCATTTTTTCAGAAGCACTCGCTTGGTTTTGTAAATCTTTAAAAGATTGTTTTGCTAGTTTTTGTTTAATTTGTTCTTGGCTTAATCCTTGTGCACTTAATCTATTTATTTCATTTTCTCTTAATTTAGCTTCTTCTTCTGATACTCCTTTAATTTGTTCTTGTAGAAAAAGAGTTTTGGCTAAATCCTCTCTATTCATCCCAACTGCTCTAGCAATAGATTCTTGTTGAATTCTATTCATTTTTGCAAATTCAGCTGATGTTCCTGCTTCTTTAGATATTTCTTGGGCTAAAGTGGCTAAATCATTATTTAATGCTGCTTGTCTAGCTTTTTCTAAATTAATATTTTTACCTAATAATAATTCAGCTTGAAGCTCGGATTCAATAGATTGTTCAAAATTTAATAAACTATCAGCAATTCCTTCTACTTTAGATAATTCCATCCCTAAAGATTTAGCAGTTGCTACTGCTTCTGCTAATAAAGTAGGGTTTTTAGAAAAAGATAAAGTAGTAGCTGCGGAGATGTTACTTATGTCTTTAAGTAATTGTTTTTCGTTTAAGGCTGCTTTATTTTGTAATCCGGTTAATCTAGCTTGAGCTAAAAATTCCCCAGTCATTTCTTGAAGATTTCCACCTGTTGCTAAAGATAAAGAATTAATTCCTAATATCTCTTCATTAGTAAGTCCTGCTTGTTCTCTTAATTTAGTAAATGTAATTAGGTTTTGATTATTTAATCTAACACTAGTACCTAATTGTTGATTTATAGCAGTAACACTTTCTTCTAATCCTTTACTATTTACAAATAATTCTCCAGAAAGAGCAGCACTTCGATATAATTCTTTTCTAAAATCTAAAGAAGAACTATAGGTAAGATTTAAATTTTTAGCTAGTTCACCTGTTCTAAGGTCACCTTCTTTAATAGCAGCTATTATTGGTTTTAATATTGCTTGAAGCCCCTTAAATGCTACAGTTGCTAAAAATAGGGGGTCATTAAGATTTTTTTTAAGACTTTCACCTATAGATTTAATCCCAGCTTGAAATGTTTCTCGTTTTTTTTCAGTATCAGAAAGATTTTTTTCAGATTCTTCTAATTCTTCAGCTACTCTTCTCATTTCAGAAAGAGCATCTTCTATACCTAAAGCATCTCCTAGAGCACCTAACCCTATTTTATCTAAAGTTCCTTTGATTCCTTTTAATAATGTACCAGCTAACCCTAAGTTTTGATTAACTCTTTCTTCTTGGGCAATTCGAGTTGATATTTTATCACTAATTGTCTGGGTTAAATTATCTTCGGTTCTTAATTCACCATTAATAGCCCTTAAAGCTTTTCCATTTTTTACTAATTCCCTTGATTCTTGAGCATTTAATCCTACAGTATTTTTTCTAAGATTTAATTCAGCTTGTCGAGCTATAAGGGTATCTTTAGAAGTTTTTAAATCCTCTACTTTTTGTTTATATTGTCTTTGTAATGATAATAAATCTTTTGAATTAAGTTTACTTATTCCTTCTTGGTCATATTTTAATTTAGTAGCAATACTTCCTAATCCTCTAAACGCTCTAGTAGCTCCATTTAGACCATTACTCATATTTTTTATTTCATCTACAGTAGCTGAAAAAGCTGAGGCTACTCCTCCTATATCGTCATTAACAGCAGAAATTCTATTTTGTACTCCTCGTAAAGCAGCTTCTAATTGTCTAACAGTTTGATCTGCGTTTCTAAGGTTTTGAGTATCAAAATTAGCAAAAGGATTTTGTTCACCTAATCGAGCATATGCTTGATTAAGTTCATTAAGTAATCTTTGTAATTCTTGTGGTGTTGCCAAAGTATATTTTATTATAAATATTACTATTTATAACTAGTCTTACCTTTATAATCTTTAGAGGCTTTCATAAATTCAGGTGTATTTACTTTACCATCGGGAGAAATTAAAGTTTTACTACTATCTCCTTTTTGTGCCTTTTCATAAGATTTTTTTTCTTCTTCATACCATTTTTGGATTTCTGAGAAAGTAAATTTACGAAGCCATATAGGCATATGATATAAGGTATCATAATTATAACCACCTTTTCCATGAAATATAATTTCATGGATTTGTTTAAATAAATTTATTCTGTATTGGGGAGCTGAATTAGAAGTCAGGCCAAAAAAAGTTAAGGGATATTGGGATAGTGACCTCCTCTTCACCGTCCACTAAGTATGTCAGATCTACGTCTGGTTGGGTGGATTTAATATGTTCTCTTAATGCTCTTGAATCTCTTGCTAAAAGTTGATTATCTACAAACCCTCTAATAACTTTAGAATCTGTTTCTCCATCTACTGAAGTAATTATGTATTTTAGCCTAGTAGATAATTCTGGGAGATTATTAGGGTTAATTTTTTTTAATCCTTCTAATTCTCTATCTATTTTTTTCTCATCTACTCCTGTTAATATTTTATAAGTAATAGGGGTATTAGTAGTAGGAAGAGTATAACTAAATTCATTTTTTCCTTTAGTTATAAGAGATTCATCAAATTCTTTATTATCTAATTCAGTTAAATCAACTGTAATATTCTTACCTAAATAATTAAAAGTGTAATCTTTACCATATCCTAAAATACGAGTAGCAATTAATACCGCATTTTTATCACCAATAATTAAATCATTTATATTAATTTTAGATACTACTACAGATTCAAGTAACTTATCTAAAACAATGCCCTTTTGAATGTAGTTTTGATTAGTTAAAATATCTTCTTCCTTAGCGGTCATATATTTAATTTCTACTTTACCACTTGAAAGAGGGTTATCTTCAGAATAAACTAATCCTTTAGATGGTAATTCAACTTCTTCAGTTGGAAATTTAAATTCAGCCATAATCTTTATTTATAATAACTTTGTTCGATAATAAATATTAAGATAAGAAAAGGCTTGCACTAAGGCAAGCCATTTCAAGGAATATGTGGAGGGAAAGTTTTTTAGAAATTTAATACACAATAATCAGGTTGTACTGTCATTGTGATTTCTTGGGCAGCATTTTCATTATCCCAACTATAATCACCAAAGCTAGCTTCAGTAATTAAAGCACCTTTTACAATCCATTCGCTTACGATATCTCCTACAGGTCCTAACACGTTAAATGTTAAATCCTTTTTGTAGAAATCAGAGTAACCGTCTCTACCAGTTACTGATTCGTGGTGTAAACGAACCCATTCCATTACTGCTTGAGCACCAGAAGGGGTAATTGGATCAAATAGGGTAAATTGGATAGTATTCCAAGTTGTTTTTCCTTTTACAAAGCGTTGTACGTTAATATGGTTTAAAGCCACTGTACCTTGTGAAAGTGAAACAGCTCCCATTCCTTTTACAATGTAAGATGGAAAACCATCGATATACATTACAAATCTATTTTGCTGTTTTGGCTCAAACGCTGTGTAAAAAATTTCGTTGCTATCTAATACTGCCATTTTATGTTCTGTTTATTATAAATATTCTATTTTTTGTTTTTTATGCTGGGAATGTAGCTCCAGTTGGCAATACATTGAAATCTAATAGTATAAATTCAGCTGTTTTAGTTGGTTGTAAGTAAATTTGACCAACAAGCTCGTTTCTATCTACTACATCAGCAGTATTGTTTGTTTCATCCATTACTACTTTAAAAGCATACAATCCTTGACGTTGTTGAATACTTTCTAAGTATGGATTTACTTGTGATAAGAAGCTATTACGTGTTGCAATTGAATTTTGTTCAAATACTAAGTTATCAGAAATTTGAGAAATATAATTTTTCAATTCAAT
>Ga0209929_1000224_pt1 | contig 22009 bp, 16 predicted proteins | sample SalPon2_C_H2O_MG_2_FD_185731 | JGI IMG/M metagenome (GOLD analysis project Ga0209929, IMG submission 185731) | Salt pond water microbial communities from South San Francisco under conditions of wetland restoration - Salt Pond MetaG SF2_C_H2O_MG... ... | reverse complement strand
CTTCAGAAGGGGGTCGTCCAGAAGAGTCACAGGAGGACTAATGGCAGCAACACGAGGACAGAAAAGAAGATTAGCAAAAGATTTAGGAATGTTTTTTGCAGAAATAGGAAAAGTACCCACACAGAAAGAATACGGAGTACATCCTCAAAGACCAAGAATGACTACTCTAAAAGAGATTAATAGAATCGCGGGATCTTGGCACAGAGCTTTAATGCTTATAGAAAACGAACAACCAGAACTTTGGGAACTTGCAAATAAAAAGCCTGATTTAGAAATAAATCAGTTTGTAATTGAAAAACCAAAACCGCCAAAAATAGATATACCTATGGCGAAGACTGTAACTACAGCAAAGAAAGGTAAGGTTGATGAATAAAATATTTAACTTAACTTCTACCTTTAAGTCTCATGAAGTTGAAGACGGCTCTGTTATTATTCGTGGTATGGCAAGTACCGCAGATACCGATAGAGCAGGCGATGTAATCGCTGCAGAAGCCTGGAATAAGGGCGGTCTTTCTAACTTTGAAAAGAATCCTATTATTCTTTTCAATCATGATTACGATCGTCCAATCGGTCGTGCAACGGGACTTAAGGTAACAGACAACGGGCTAGAGCTAGAAGCTAAAATTAGCAAGTCGGCTCCCGCCAACGTGTGTGAATTAGTTAAAGAAGGTATCCTTGGAGCTTTTTCCGTCGGTTTTCGAGTCAAGGATGCGGATTATCTAAAGGAAAGCGACGGATTAATGATTAAGGATGCTGAATTGTTCGAGGTCTCAGTAGTTTCTGTGCCTTGTAATCAAGCAGCTACTTTTTCTTTGGCTAAGTCCTTTGACTCTCAAGAAGAGTACGAGGAGTTTAAGAAAACTTTCATAAATAGTGTCGATCTAGCCGGTCAGTCTCTGGCTAAGGAAGATGTTAATGCATCTAGTGTAGCTAGTGACGCACCGGAAGAAGTGGATACTCAATCCACGCAAAAGGAGACAGATATGTCTGATGAGAAAATAGACTTGGAAGCTTTTGCGAAAAAAGTAGCAGAGGAAACTGCCGCTACTATCGCTATGAAGCAAGCCGAGCAAAAAGCTGCAGCCGAAGCTGAAGCAGAGAAGGCAGCAGAAGAGGTAGCTCAAAAAGAAGCTGCTGAAGCTGAAACTAAGCAAGCGATTCGTGTCGGTGTTGAAACTGGTGCAGAGCGTCTTGTCGAAGACCTTCGTAAAGAAATGGAATCGAGCAATGCAGATACTGCAGAAGTTCTCGACCGATACAAGAAAGAGCTTCAGGAGAAAGCTGAGGAGCTTGAAGCGATGCGTCGTAGCAAGCGAGATTTTTCTGGCCGTAAGGCTGGTGATCTTAAAGCTCATGCTAAAGATCTTCTTAACGCTCATATTCTTGGTAAGATCACTCGTAAGGGTTGGGATACCTCTTATGGTCAAGAAATTCTTGAAAAGGCTGAAATCACTTATGATGCTACCACATCTGCTGGTATCGACGTAAGCGTTTCTTCTGCTTTTGAAGAAGAAGTACGTCAAGAGCAGAAGATTGCTCCATTGTTCCGTGAAATTAACGTAACATCTGGTGCGACTGTACTGCCTTTGGCCCCTGAAACTGAGGCTGCTAACTGGAGCTCTGCTGGTGCAGAAACTGCAGCTAACAACCTGGAAGAAGCAGGTGCTTCAGACAACAACTACAACGTAGGTCGTGTTGTTCTTCAGGCGCATAGATTGATTTCAAGCACGTTCATCTCGAATGATACTGACGAGCAAATCGTTGTATCAATTCTTCCGATGATTACTTCCGCACTTGCACGTGCACACGCTGTTGCTATCGATAAGGCTATCCTTGTTGGTAACTCTGGCGGGTTTGCTACTGGTCTTGTTGGTGCTTCCGGTACTGATGATACTAATGGTTTTGCAACTGCATCAGCTCAGACTGCACTTGATGCTTCTGGTGCTGGCGAAGTAACTCCTGCTAACCTTCTTGCAATGCGTAAGGAAATGGGTAAGTATGGCTTGAATCCTGCTGACGTAGCGTACATCGTACCTACAGATGCTTACTACGAGCTGATTGATGCTACAGGTTTTACCGATGTAAATGAAGTTGGTAACGATCTGGCAGCAAAGATCACTGGTGTAATGGGTTCAGTATTTGGTTCTCCAGTAGTTGCTACTGATCAGCTGGCTTATAACCTAGCCTCTGCTGGTTCTCCAACTACTACTGCAGCTCTGGCTGTAAATATGAGAAACTATGTGATTCCACGTCTGCGCGGTGTAACAATCGAAACAGACTACATCACTAAGGAACAGCGTAACGTAATCGTTGCTGCTCAGTCTCTGGGCTTTAACGAATTGTTCGCGAACTCTGGTTCAAACGTTCCTTCAGTACGTTGGGCATACGCCTAATAGCTAACTAGCTATGGATCTTAGGGGGAGGCTTCTCCCCCTAAGTTTTTACTAATTTACTTATGGCTAATTTAATCACGTTAGAAGAATATAAAACTGCTGAAGGTATTCAATCTCCCAAAGAGGATTTGCGTATCGAGGCTTTAATCCCATCTGTGAGTCAATTAGTAAAAACTTATTGTGGCAATAGTCTTGTAGACTATTACTCTACTGAAAAAACAGAATACATAAATGTAAACTATGAGACTCATATAGTACAACTTACTGAGAGTCCTGTAAATAGTATTACTTCTGTAGAAGAGCGAGCTTCATATAATGAAAGCTATACTACTCTTACTACTGGTAGTTATGATTATTATTTAGACAGTGCTACAGATTCTTTATACAGAACAAGTGGTAGTGGGCACTACAGAAACTGGCATCGTGGCCCCGGCTCTGTAAAAGTGGTATATACCGCAGGGTATTCAGCAGTGCCTTCAGATTTAAAACTTGCAGTATACGACTTAACTACATACTATTTAAGAGACGAACATAAACAAAGACAAACTCTTGCAGGTGCTACTATACAAAATCAAGGTAGCACAAGTATGAGAAATAATCCAGCATTTCCAGATCACATTAAACGTGTGTTGGATCTATATAAAACTTATTAATGAGTAGCAGTGGTTTAGCTAGAATGACAAAAAGAGTTCTCAACAGACTTGAAGCTGTTGATATGCGCTCTAAAGTTCAAGACTATGAAGGTCAATTATTTATTTGGGATAGGCAAGCTTTTATAAATGCAATGTCTGCAGAGACCACGCCAGAGAATGTGGAAAAATTAGTAAAAATCTGGCAAAAAAACTTAAAAAGCCAAGATGCTAGACAGATGCGAATAAAAGCATTTAAAAATAGATTACTAAAAGCCAAAGAATATATAAAAACTGCAAAAGTAGAAAACTACTCTAAAACTACTCATGAAGTTTATGCAGTTTTTAATTATGAAACTGTACAAAGAATAAAAAGAGAAGTAGGTGCTGAGTTTTCGAAACTAACAGGAAAAGATGCAAAGATAGTAACAGGAAGACTAGATAAAGGAGATTTAGTAGAGGATCTCTCAGGCACTCAAATAGGTCATGGAGAGTTTGGCTCTGCAGTTAGTACAACAAAAGTTTTTTCTGCAGAATCTGTAATGAAAACAAAAACTTCTTTGTCTAAATACTCAGATAAAGAAGCTTACAAGAATATAGAAAAGTCAATTGAAAATTATAAAAGAACGCTGGGAATATCTTTAGAAACAGACCATTATCAAGAAGTAACAGCTAGAGGAAAGTTAACAAAAGTATATACTCCTATTTTATCGTCTCAGGATGCTAAAGATAATTTAAAAGATGCTATAGGAGAAAAAGAAGCATTAAAAGCACTTATAGCTTCTGTACGAGAAGAATATAAATTTATAGCAGAACAAGAAGGTTCGGAAACTTTAGTAGAAGCCATTGGATCTGTTACTGCTTATAATCTATCAAAAGGTAAAAATGTTACTTCTAAGGGAAAAGTAAAAGCTAAACCAATAGTAAAATCTTCTACTAAATCTCGGAAAGAAAAAGGCAAGGTAAAAGTTTCAGAAAAGTTAAAAGTAGCTTCAGGAGCAGGAGCTACAAGATCTAAAAGAAGAGGAGGAAGAAGTAAGCGATCTTCTTTTAACTTAACAACTTTTTTAGGTATATTAAACCAGCAGCTGCCTAATGTAGTTGCAAAAAATATGGGGAGTCCGGCACTAAACTATAGAACAGGACGTTTTGCTTCAGGAGTAAGAGCAACAGATATTAGCAAAACGCCGCAAGGATTTCCTAGTATTGGATATACATACCAATTATATCCATACCAGACATTTGAGCCTGGGTATGCTCAAGGAGACCCAGAAAGAGACCCTCGAAAATTAATTGATCGCTCTATAAGAGAGATTATGGCACAGTACGCAATAGGAAGATTTTATACAAGGAGACAATAATGGCTGTAAGAGATTATACCACACGAAGACAGTCAATTATAGGAGCTCTTGTAACAAAACTAAAAGACATAGACGGAACTGGAGCTTATTTAACTAATCTATTTGAAAATGTTCATCCTCGACTAAAATTCTGGGATGAAGTAGAAGAATTTCCTGCTGTTCATATGAATGCAGGTTCTGAAAGTAGAGATTATCAAGGCGGAGGATACAAAGATAGATTTTTATCCGTTACGATAAGATGTTATGTAAATGAAGAAGATGCAGTAGAAGCTTTAGACAAGTTACTAGAAGATGTAGAAACAGCTTTAGAAAGTAATTCTACACTAACTTATTATGATAGAACAGGTACGAAGCAGTCTACTCACCAAATCACAATTGTCAGCATAGATACTGACGAAGGTGTACTTGAACCCTACGGGGTCGGAGAGATCCTCATAGAGGTTCGATATTAGAAAATGCTGGCAGGAACAAATGTTCACGTCCAAGCCTTTTCAAGAAACTAGGAGATAATAATGGCTGAAAGATTATATTTTTCACGCGACACGAAAGTTTTCATTGAATTCGATAGTGTCATCTGGGAAATGCCTGTACTCGATGGTTTTAGTTTCTCTCAAGCAACTAATTCCACTGAGATTACTCTTGCCGAAATGGAAAGCACAGCAGGTGTTAGCCGAAGGGGTCGTCGTGCATTTAATGACTCTCTTGCACCAGCAGAGTGGAGTTTTTCAACTTATGTGCGTCCCTATATTTCAGCAGGCTCAGGAAGCGGAGCAGCAGATGATCAAACCCATCATCATGCAGTAGAAGAAGTATTGTGGGCACTTATGGCAGGTGCAGACAATTATGACGGTACAACTGACTATGATTTTGATAAGGGTGGAACTTCTGTAACTACTCACGATGGCACAGATTTAGATATAGACTTTGATCAATCAAATGCAAGTACTCTATCAACTTTTACCCTTTACTTTGTATTAGGGGATACGAATAGAAAAGTCTACAAGATGGCTTCTTGTGTTGTAAATGAAGCATCTATTGACTTTGATATTGATGGTCTTGCTACAATTAACTGGACCGGTTTTGGTTCAGAGATTACAGATGTGTCAGGCTCTACTATTGAAGATACTGTACAGCCTACAGATGGTGATACTACAAATGACGGTACTGCTATAGCTGTAGGAGATGTATGGTTAGATTCAAATGATAGCTATCGTTTGTATAAACTTACTAACGTAGGAGCGGGTACAGAGGCATCTACTTCAGCAGTATACGAAGATACAGGTGCAACAGACAATTTTATTAGAAATCGTCTTACTGTACTTACAGTAGTTCCAACGAGCCAAGACCCGGACTCAGACGGTACTGATGAACTTGAAGCTTCTTACAATCTGACTCTGACTGGTGGAACAATTAATATTACTAACAATATTACTTATATTACTCCAGAAGAGCTTGGTAAAGTAAATATTCCTTTTGGTCATGTAACAGGTACTCGTACTGTAAATGGTAATTTTACTTGCTACTTGAATCGTACAGATTGGGCAGATTCGAGTTCGGATGAATCAGCAAATTTCTGGGAAGATATGAAGTCTATCGACAATGTTGTAACTAACTCTTTTGCACTTACCTTTAAGGTAGGCGGAGCAAGTTCAACTCCTCGATTAGAAATGGCAATGGCTACAGCTCACTTGCAGATTCCAGAGCATAGCATTGAAGACGTAATCTCTTTGGATACTACTTTTGAGGCACTGCCTTCAACAATTAGTGAAACTGACGAAGTTACAGTCAAGTATGTGGGAGCAACATAAAAAATAGTTCTTGACATTTATGGTGTTTTGAATTATACTATAAAGAACGTGGGGAGGTCTCGGCCTCCCTACTTTTTTAACCGAAAAGAAGGATTTTTTGAATGACAGAAGCAGCAGTAAAAAAGGAACCAGTATCGCTCGCGAGTCTTATGACTCCAAGCAAAACAGTAACTATAGACTTTCCTGGCTATGATGGTCTAACTGTTGATTTGTGTTATCTTGGAAGAGATGAGCTGGTAAAACTTCGAAAGAAGTGTGTAACAACAAAATTTAACAAGAAAACTCGTCAACCTGAAGAAGAGTTAGACGAGGATAGATTTCTAACAGAATACGTTAAAGCAGTTATTAAAGCGTGGTCGGGACTCAAATATTCATACTTAGAAGAGTTTCTTTTGGTGGATGTTTCTTCTCAAGACCCTAACGATCAACTGCCTTTTACTCAAGAAAATGCGGAGTTACTTATGAGAAACTCCAATACTTTTGATACTTGGGTAACAGAAACAGTAGGTGATTTAGAAAATTTTACTGGGAGCAAGTAGAAAGAGTTCAAGACTTACTTGCTCGCTATGTGAGAGAACAGAACTCAAACTTTAATATAGATAAGTATTTATCTATATGTGAGCAATTAGGCGAAGAACCTGATCCCCAAAAGATGCCGCTTACCGAGTCAGCTTTTCCTGACGAGGTACAAGTGGCATTTTTTATGTTTAACCTTCTCTCAGATGTTTGGGAAGGAATGTCAGGCTCTTACATGGGAAAAGACTGGTCAGGATGTAACTTACTATTTTCCATATATGAAGTAGAAGATAAAAAACAAGTTTTATACTTTATGAAAGTATACGAAAGAATACTAATGAATTATAGATTTGAAGAGGCAGAGAGAAAGCGTAAAGCAGACGAACGTAAGTCAAAAAGCGGTGGAAAAAATTACACCCATAATGTTAAAGGCTAATGGCTGATAATACGATAAATATAAAAGTAAAGATAGACGATCAAGGAAATCTATCTGTTCTAGGTAAAAAAGCAAAGGCAGCTGGAGAAGGCTTAGAAAACACTGCCAAAGGCGCTAGAACTGCTGATCGAAACCTAAAAGGTGCTGCTCGCACCTCTTCAAATACTACTAAAAACTTTTCAAAAATGGCACAGGGTATTACAGGCGGCCTTGTCCCTGCATATGCAACTCTTGCAGCAAATATATTCGCAATATCAGCAGCTTTTAGATTCTTTCAAGAACAAGCAGATTTAGCAAATTTAGAGAAATCTCAACAATCTTTTGCTCAAAGTAGTGGAGTTGCAATTAAGTCCGTTACTAATGCCTTGCAGGAAGCTAGTGGAGGAATGCTTACTTTCAGACAATCTTCTGAGGCCGCAGCAATTGGCTTAGCAAAAGGATTTTCTCCAGATCAATTAAATGAATTAGCTATAGGAGCTAGAAAAGTATCTGCCGCTCTAGGCAGAGATTTTGAAGACTCTTTTAGCCGTTTATTACGAGGTGTATCAAAAGCAGAGCCAGAACTTTTAGATGAATTAGGTATTACTCTCAGGCTAGAAAATGCTACTAAACGCTATGCGGATGCTCTTGGTAAAAACGCAAAAGAATTAACCGAGTTCGAAAGAAGCCAGGCTGTTTTAGTTGAAACTCAAAGGCAGTTAAATCAGCAGTTTGGGCAACAAGAATTACAAGTAAACCCTTTTAAACAACTTCAAGTAACTTTTGATACTTTAGTAAAAGATATATCTCAGTCAGTTCTGCCTTTGTTTGAAGGATTTGCTACAATTATAACAAGATCAGCAGGAGCTGCTATAGCAGTTTTTGGACTAATTGCTGCTTCTATTATTAAAAGCATGAATCCTATGGATTCTTTTAACCAGAAACTTTCTGAGTTTAAACAAAAGCATACGGAAGCTTACGATAAAGCAAAAACAAATTTACAGCAATATAGAAAAAAATTAGAAGAAACGACTGCTAGTGCAGAAAAAACTCGTCAAAAAGGACTAACAAAAGCAACTACAGAAGCCTCAGGCTTTGTAGACAGAGGATCTTCTTCTAGAATTCTTGCAAAAATGCAGGCAGGAGATTCTTTAACTGGAGTAGATAAAGCTAATTTAAAGAAAGCTTTAAAGTCTGCAGAAAAGCAATATCTAGAACATGGAAAGATAGTTTCAGGAATATTTAAAGGAGAGGATATAAAAAGAGTTCGCTCTTTTAAGGCTGCATTAAAGCAAAGCGAAACCACTACTGTTAGCACTACTAAAAAAATTGCAACTCTCTGGAAAAAAATGACGCTTTCCATAAATGTAGGAACTTCATTTGTAAAGAAGGGTTGGGCTTCTGCTATGGGGGCTATGGGAACCGCAGCTGCTAGAACGGGTGCTTTAATGTCTAAAGCCTTGAGTTTGGCTGGGTGGATTGGAATAATTAAAATAGTATACGAAGGCCTAGTAGAGTTAGGTAGAAATGCTTATGATGTTACAGTAAGTATTTTACAATTTTTAGACAAAGTAATAAACTCCGGAGTAGTAAAAACTATAAAAACTGGAGTAGCTGCAGTAGCAGATGCACTAGCTTTTGTACAAAATGCACTTGCAACAGGCTTCGTTGCTGTTATTAATATTATTATAGAAGCTGTAAAGAACCTATTAGAAGTTGCAAATAAAGTTGTAGACTTATCCGGTCCTTTAGAAGCATTAGAAAATACACAAAACTCCTTAGCTGACGGAGCGGAAAATGCAGGCAGTGGATTACGTGAATTTGCGGACGGACTAAGAGCTTCTGCAGATGAAACTTCTAATTTAGCAGAACAATATCAGAGGGGGGAAATACTTGTAGGACTTAACAACCTTACTACTACACTACAAGAAAATGGACAAGCCTCAAAAGCAGCAGAAGAAAGATTGGCAAAATATAAAGAAACTCTTGAAGCTTTACAAGAAGATTTTAAAAGTGCCAAACCTGGATTTGGGCTAGGCTTTGTAGGCCCCGTAACTGCTACAGAAAATGCAAATATTGGTAGAAGAACTGCTTCTGCTTTGCAAACTCTTCCATTTGCTAGAATGTTAGAGCAGGCCAAAGATGCAGGAACTATACCTGAAGCTTTACAGGCTTTGGAAGAATTCGATTTACCTCAAATACAAAATGCAATAAGAGAATCTGGCGGAGATTTCGACACTTTAATAGATAAACTCACAGAACTACAGAATGCTGGTAGTAGAGCTATTTCTTTTGACGCCAGCTTTACAGACTCATTAGAAACTTTACAAGAAGCATTAAGAAACCCGGATGATTTAATTAATTTAGCTCTTGCTTTAGAAAATTCTGGAAAAAACGCACAAGCAGCTACTCAAGAAATGGCTAAGTTAGGCTTAGAAAGTGATACTCTTGCAAAACTTAATGAGGAAGCAGGAGGAAGTTTTATAACTTTAAAAAATAAAGTCGACGGACTATTACAATCCCAACAAAAACTAAAATTAGAAGAAATAGATAGAAATGAAAGGTCTCAAGGTGCTTTTCGTTCTGGAAAAGTTATAGCAGAACAAATTCAAAATAGAATAAAGCTAGAATCTGCTCTAGCAGATGTCGAAAATAAAAGACTAGAGATACGACGGTTATTATTAGCAATAGAGCAAGGAAGTTTAACTCCTCAACAGGAAGCAGCCAAAGAAAGGCAGCTAGCAATAGCAGAAGCTGAACTCGCTGTTTTACAAAGAAGAAGTGTACAAGTACAGCAAGATATTTCAGATATTGGAGAACTTTCACAGGCTTTTACAGACAATTTTCAAACTGGGCTAGTAAGCGCATTTAATTCTATAATACAAGGAACATCTTCTGTTAAGGATGCTTTTAAAAATATGGCTGTTTCAGTATTACAAGCCTTATCTCAAGTTATAGCAAAATTACTAGTAGTAAAGCTAATAGAAACTTCTCTATCTATTATTGGAGGCGGGGGAGGCGGTACCGGAACTCTGCCAGGTGCTAATGCGAGTGCCAGCTCTTGGGCGTCTTTTTATGGGGCAAAAAATGGTGGCGTTTTTTCAGAAGGAAGAAAGATGTCTTATGGAGTCGGAGGAATTGCAAGAGGGCCTAATAGTGGTTATCCTGTAACTCTTCATGGTACAGAAGCTGTAGTTCCTCTCCCGGATGGAAAATCTATTCCTGTTCAAATGAACGGAGCAAATCAGCAAAACAATGTTACTGTAAATGTAGCAATTGACAATCAAGGAAATGCTTCTACAAATGTAGACCAGAGCGGTCAGGGAGCAGATATTGGAAGAGCAGTTGCACGAGCAGTACAACTAGAACTTCAAAATCAAAAACGATCCGGCGGAATACTTAGCCCCTATGGAGCAGCATAATGGCACTTGGATTTACAACAGATGGAGGAAGCACTTATATTTTACCAGATAAAGGGCTTACTCGTACATCTACGCCACGAGTATTAGTTGCTCGTTTTGGCGACGGGTACGAACAACGTATAGCAAATGGAATTAATTCAATAGACGAAAGTTTTAATGTTACTTTCAATAATCGAACAAAGGAAGAGATAGATGATATTACATCTTATCTTGGTTCTTTAAACGGAACAACTGCATTTACTTATACGATTCCAGATAGTAATCAAACTTCTAATGTATCTCCTGATACTGCAGGGGAAAGAAGATTAAAAGTAGTTTGTGATACTTTTACACAAAATTATTCTTATGGCGATTTTTATTCTGCATCAGCAACTTTTAGAAGAGTATACGAAGCATGAGCGAACTAATCAGTTCAGTACAACTTCAAGACCCAGGAAGTGAATTAGTAGAGCTATACGAACTTGTAGTTGGTAGCTCTACTTTATATTTTCATTCGGGACTTGAAGAAGATTTAACAACTGTTCAATTTCGAGATAGAACAAGTCCGTATACAGTTAGAACTTATACAGCTTTTCCTATTGAAATGGACGGAGTAGAAATGTCTGCGGATGGAGCAATAAATCGCCCTACTCTTACCGTTGCAAATGTAACAAATGTATTTTCTTCCGCAATCGGAAATGTAAGACCAGAAGATTTAGTTGGAGAACGACTAACAAAAAGAACAACTCTTAAAAAGTATTTATATGGAGAAAGCGGAGATGCTTCCCCTCCCGTAGAGTTTCCTATAAAGAAATTTATAATAGATAGAATTTCTGGAGAAAATAATATATCAGTTACTTATGAGCTTGCAGCACCTTTTGATCTTTCTGGGATTAAAATACCAAATCGTCAAGTAATTGGAAAGTATTGTTCTTGGCAATATCAAGGGTATTCACTCAGCGAAAAAGGCGGATGTATTTGGAACAAGAATAGTTTAGTGTCTTATGCAGATGGAAGCGGAGGAGTAAATACTCATAAAGCCTACTTTACAGAAAACAACAAACCCATAGTTCCTTCAGGAAGTGCAAATATGGGTTCTTGGGGGTCTGCTGGAACAGACTACTTTGAGTACTCAGCGTATAATGCTTCTACAGCATACTCTGTAGGAAATTATGTAGAATATAACGATGGAACACAAACAACTGTATGGAAATGTATTATTGCAGGAACAGGAAATACACCGTCTACAAGCTCTAATTATTGGGAAAAAGGCGACGTATGTGGCAAGGCATTAGACTCTTGTAAATGTAGGTTTCAATATGTTCCCTACAGTGCTGCCAGCGCAAACCAAGTTCCAACTACAAATAAAGACACAGCAAAACCCTTGCCCTTTGGAGCCTTTATAGGCAGCAAGAAGTTTAGATGATAGAAGAAATTAAAGAACACTTTAGCAATGAATATCCAAAAGAGGCCTGTGGCGTAATTGGAATAGTAAAAGGAAAGAAACAATATTTTCCCTGTAAGAATTTAGCAGCAGAAGACGAAGATTTTATTCTTGATCCAAATGATTATATTTCTGTAAAAAGAAAAGCTGATATATTCGCTATAGTTCACGACCATGTTGAGTATACAAACGAAGCTAGTGAGAACGATAAGAAATATTGTAATTCTTTAGGAGTGCCATATTACATATTTAGCTATCCCAGTATGGAGTTAAATATACTTGAACCAGAAGTAAAAGTAAATGCTTTAATTGGAAGAGAGTATGAGTTTGGAAAATTTGATTGTTTAGAAGCGTGTCGTGATTATTATAATAAAGAACTAGATATACAGTTGCCTAAAAGGTTACTTCCATACGTAGATGACTGGTGGAAACTCGGGCACAACTATTTTACAGATGAGCATATACAAGAATGGGGATTTAAAAAAGTATACGATTTAGTTCCCAATGATTTACTTATATTTACAATGGGTTCTTCAGTAGGAAATCATTGTGGAATTTATTTAGGAAACGATATATTTTTTCATCATGCAGTGAATCGACTTTCATGCAGAGAAAACTTGTACCCTCTTTGGAAAAGGTACTTAACTGGAATATACAGATATGAAACGTAATATTTATCTCGAAGGAGAAATTGGACTAAAATTTGGAAGAAAGCACTCTTTTCATGGAGAGAGTGTTCGAGATGCTTTACGTCTTATTCAAGCAAATAATCCAGAATTAAGAAAGTATCTTATAGCTTGTGCAGAAGCAGATATAGGCTTTCATATTGAAGTAGGCAGTAATGAAGTTGAAACTCCTTTAGAATGTTTACTTCCTTTACGAGAAGGTGATGTAGTAATTACTCCAGTTGCTGCTGGCTCTAAGTCTGGGGGAGCAAAAATTCTCACTGCAGTAGCAATTGCAGCCTTAATGTTTGCTATGCCAGGCAGCATAGGCGCTTTAATGAACGGAACAGCTTTTGGAGCAACGGCAGGTTCAACTGCTGCTGGTTTACAGTCAATAGCTGCATTTACAGCCGCAAGCCTTGCTATAAATCTTGCTCTCACAGGTATTCAGCAGCTTATGGCCCCTGATCCTTCTGTAGACGAAGAAGATGAAGGCTACCTATTTAACGGGTCTCAACGAAACATTGTAGAAGGTATGCCCATACCTCTTCTTTATGGAGAGCTACGCGTTCCAGGACATCCAGTTTCTTTTGAAATAGTGGGAGAAAATACAAGAGTAAGTTCTTCTATAGAAGAAATGGATGAGTTAGGTAATGTAGTTGTTACAGGGGTTTATGAAGAGCCTGTTGTAACTTCTAAACTCGCAGGTATGCCTAAGAGTGATGGAGCGATGAACGCAATAATTACAGGAGGTGGCCCTACTTCTCCTGCAAACTCCCCCATAAATTTTGGAGAAGTCGAGCAGCGTCCTTCTAACTTTCAAGAAGCTGTATTTACTGATATTATCTCTGAAGGCCCTATTTATGGATTAGTAGATGGGGGAGAATCTGTATTCTTAAATGACGATCCAAGTCAGCTAACAAAACAAGCATTTATACAGGCATCAAAGACTCCTGTTACTTTTTCATTTACAAATGGAAGCACTTCAGTAACGATAAATAAGAATAATTACACAAAACCAATTCAAGCAGATACAGATAATGGAAGTAAACATATTGTAGTAAGAGCTTTAGATACTGAAAGCGCAACTGTAGCACTTTCAAGTCTATCAAATACTAAATCTGTAACTATTACAGCGAGTAATGCATTTTTTGCTTCTAGTTATGTATACAATCCAAATGATCCAAGTATTGTTCCTGTAATTCGTCTACTTGATTCAAACTCTACGACTGTTTTTCAAGGGTATGTACAAACTTTTACTTCTAGCACTGTAGCTGTATGTACTCCTTTTTCCGGGTCAGACTTAAATCCGGCATTAACAAGTGGAAGCTATACGGTTGTTTTAGATGGTAAACTTCAAGTTGCTTCTGTAGCTGCAAACGAAACATCTTTAACACTTTCATCTAACTTTCTCGGAACTACTGGAACCTACAAGTGTGACTTTGTAAGTACAGACTATGGCAAGACTTCTTTAGAAGATTCACTATCTCAAGGCTCTAAATACGATAGCTTTGCCGTGCAATTTCGCACAGGACAACTTACTCAACCTTCATTTACAGAATTTGGAAATACCGGGCCCGGCTCAGTAGCAATAACAAACACTCCTTCAAATACAAGTATAGATCGTACCTGTACAACTTACACTGATACTGTTTGTTCAGTAGAAGATAGCTCAAATGCCACAAGAGAGTATACAACAGGAGCTGCAGGATTCAATTTGACTCAGGCACAGATAGAGCAGGCAGATCAAATACGAGTTACTTTCTCGTATCCACAACTTTGGAATAGAAATGAAAAAGGCGAACAGGGTGAAGCCACTGCAAGATATACAGCTGAAATAGCTGTAGAACAAAATGGATCTTTTGGAGGCTATCAAGAAATAACAGATACTTGGGAACACGAAGCAAGGTCTAATGCTCCTCAAGTTTTTAGTCATGTTATAGATCTAAAAAAGTATCAACCTTTTACAGATTTTAAATTAAAGATTACTCGAACAACTTACAGTAATCTTGCTTATAACAAAGGAATGAATACTTGGAATCAAAATTACACTACTCAATCTGTAGGTACTATTAGTTCATTAAGCACAATTATAAAGGAAAATCTTACTTATCCTTTGACAGCGATGGCAAAGATACGACTAAACTCTAGAGATTTTCAACAACTTCCTACTCGTACTTATCACTGTAAGGGATTAAAAGTAAAAGTACCTTCCAACTATGTTACAAGAGAAGAAAGTACAGAAACAGATAATGCGCCATCTTATAAAAGAAATGTAAGTAATGGTTCTATAGAAAGCACATATCAAGACTGGGATGGAAACTTTCGTGCAGATAAAGTTTATACGAATAATCCTGCTTGGATTTTTTACGATATTCTTACTAATAATCGTTACGGGTTAGGAGATTGGTTAGCAGAAACCGATATAGATAAGTACGCACTTTATAGAATTGCTAGATATTGTGACGAAATGGTAGATGATGGAAATGGAGCTACAGAACCTCGATTTACTACCAATGTATATCTTACAAAAGCAACTGACGCCTATAAAGTTGTAAAAGACTTAGCTTCTATCTTTAGAAGCATGATCTATTGGCTTGATGGAGAGATCTACACTGTTATAGATCAGCCAGGAGATCCTGTATATAACTTTTCAAAAGCAAATGTTATAGACGGTGCTTTTTCTTATGAAACTACGGGTAGCAAGACTCGTGCAAATCAAATAATTGTAACTTGGAATAATCCAGAAGCAAACTATAAACTTGAAAATCTTATAGTAGAAGATCGTCAAAATATAATAAAAACGGGCCGACTTATTTCTGAAAATGCAACAGCTTATGGGGCAACTTCAGAAGGCCAAGCTCTTCGTTACGGTCGATGGAAGTTATGGACTGCGGTAAATCAAACTGAAATCGTTAGCTTTAAGACTGCAATCAATGCGGCTTTTCTTGCGCCCGGAGATATAATCAATGTACAAGACTCTGATAGACATCCGGGCAATCTAAAATATAGCGGACGAGTAAGTAATACAGGAACACCTACAACTACTTCTATACCTTTAGATAGAAGTATAACTCTTAATTCTGGATCTACATATGAACTGACTGTTGGTTTTACAGACTCTGTAGCTACTCTCGCACAGGACTCTGCAACAATAGGAAGTACTTCTTATAGTAGAGGTGATATTATTGATATATCTACTATTGATACTGATCCAGAGGCTTCAAATATTGTTGATGACAGTGGAAACTATGTAGATATTACTTGGAAACCTTATACAAACGTAGAAACTGGAACAGTTACTACTGCTGCTGGCACTGTATCTTCTTTAACCGTTTCTTCTGCAAGTGCTTTTACAACTGCTCCAACTGCTGAAAGCTTATGGCTACTACGAGAAACCATAGGTGGAGTAGAAGTGCTTGGCTCTAAGAAAATGTATAAAATTCTTAGTATCGCAGAAGAAAGTAAGAATGAATATGGAATCACTGCAGTAGAGTTTTATAATGAAAAATATGACTCTGTAGATGCTGATTTTGTATTATCTACTACAGACCCACTTTTTTCTAATCCTGGAGCAACTGACGTAATACCTGCACCTACAAATGTCTATGCTCATGTTAGCGATCTTAACTCAGGAATTGTTAGCAATGATATAATTTTTTACTGGGACACTCCTACATTTGCAGGAGATAATGTAAGCACAGATTATAGGTACGTAGACCACTACTTAGTTAGTGCAAATATTCCGGGCTTTCCTTCGTCTCTAAAAGTTTCAAAAGAAAGAAGAAGTTTAATCGCCTATGATTTACCTGTAGGAACCTTTACTATAGGAATTCAGACAATTTCTATAAATGGAAAAATGTCTGAAAAGACAAAAACTACTTTTACAATTGAAGATCCTGCTCGACAAGCAATACCACGAGCATTTGGTATGGCGTTGGGAGCAACAGTTTCCTCCCCTGCTTTTATAACCTCTACAGGAACCTTTACTTTCGAAGATAAAGAGTATTTTATCTCTCCTGCAGGAGACCCTCAACTTGTTAAAGAATTTGATGGTAGTCCTGCGTCTGAATATACTCAAGATTGTTCGAACATTGCCTCTGTAAATTTTTCTGGAATTACAAATGAAATAGAGAAACAGCTTTCTTCTCATTATATAATGTTTGACGCAGATGCTTCTGATCCTTTGACTCTTATAAAATACTATAGAGACGATGATTTAGGTTACGGATATTTTTATGACGCAGGAACAGGTAATACAACTCACACTAGCAATTGGACAGCTCTTACAGGAACTGTAAGTGTTGCAGCAAACTCAAATAGAGTTGTAGGCTCTTCTACGTCTTTTTCCAGTGAGTTAGCGGTAGGGGATATTATCAAGTTTAGCAGTACTCAAGCTGCTCGTGTTATCTATGTAGCATCCGATACAGATGTAAGGATTGATAAGAGTTTTACTACTGCCATCTCTGCGGGGACGACTGCGTATGAAAATGCTTTTAAGTTTGACAAGAATCAAGACGCAGTAATTGCACAAATACGAAATGATGGTGGAGCATTCAAATACTTTCCTGTAAGTCTTAATATAAATCCTGACTTAGGAAAACTTCCGCGAACTGTAGTTCTTACTGTAGACCCTGTTTTTCTAAACTTTGACGGCAGTGGAACCCTTACAACAAGTTATACAAATTTAGTACTGAAAGCAACTGCTTTTGGGTATAAAAATCCTGTATTTAAGTTTACAGGCGCGGGCTTTACAAACTCTGAAATATCTCAGTCTGCTGACTCAAGTTTTGCTGCTGGAAACACAACTTTTACTGCAACAAAGACTCTTGATAAAGTAAGTACATATTCATCTACTGATTTGGTATTTACTGTTACAGTTGCAGAAGAACTAGATGAGAGCAATACAGATAAACAAAGCACTGCAAATATTACGATTCCTTTTGTGCAGGGAGCAACTGGAGACGATGGTTTAAGATTTGCAGAAGGTTACGTCTACTATAATACTGCAACTAGCTCGGCACCTTCAGGTCCTGGAAGCGGTACATTAACTTGGTCAACTGGAGCTATTTCAGGAATGAACTCTGGCTGGCAACAAAGTCCTCCAGAGATGGGAGCAGGCGCAAGTGGTCAATACTACTATGCGCGATGGACAGCGCAGCAAAACTCATCCTCTGATACTACAAATAGTGTTACTTTTGGTACCGTAACTCTTGGACATAACTTTGAAGGACTTGTTACTTTTAGTTCTGGAGACTTTCAGCTAGATGGCTCTTCGATTACTACTATTGATGGGGGTAATATTACTACAGGCACTATTAGTCTCCAAGCTCTTAACTCTAACACTTCATTTTCTGAAAGCTCCCATACTTTTGCTCTAGCCACCACAGGCCTTAGTATCGCTGGTACAGACTATGATACTACCGCTAAATTTATTTCTGATCATGATGGGAACTGTACTACTCTGTTTTGTCAATATACCGGAAATGATATTGATTCTTTTTCCTTAGCTTCTGTAACAGACGCAGGGAATGCGGCAGGTTTTTCATATGGCAATAACGGAGCCTATGGGGCTGCAGGAACAAACTTCTTAATAGTATGTGACTCTAGTTACTTAATTCGAGGTTTTGCAGGATCTTCTACGGAAACTTTTTCTGTTGCAAATAATGGTACTATAAAAATAGGAAATTCTACTTTTGTAAATTCCTCTCGAAACATAACTTGTGGTACTATAGATGCAACCGGAGGAATTACAGCAACTGGAGATGTTACTGCTTTCTATAGTTCTGATAAAAGAATGAAAGATAATATTACTCCTATTGAAAACTCCTTGGAAAAGGTAAGCCAACTTGGAGGATATGAGTTTGATTGGAATCATGCATCCCCTTATGAAGGAATGCACGATATTGGTGTAATTGCACAAGAAGTGTTAACAGTCGCACCAGAAGCTGTAGCAAGACGAGAAAACGATATGCTTGCAGTTCGCTATGAAAAACTTGTTCCACTCTTGATTGAAGCAATCAAAGACTTGAAAGAAGAAGTAGAGGAACTGAAGCGTGGCTCTTCAAAGTAGTGGTGCGATAAGCCTCGGAGATCTCAAGACTGAATTTGGAGATACAGGATCTTCTTCTCTAAGTGAATTTTACAGAGGAGGAAGTCTTGTTCCAAATACAGGTACAAACGCAGCCGTTCCTACAAGTGGAGAAATACAGCTTAGTGATTTTTACGGAGCTGAAGCAGCTGGTTGGCAGTGGACGCAAACTTATACTTCTATGAACGAGGGAGTAACTCGTACCTTTCAATTTGAAGATACAAGTGGGGCTACAACAAGTGGAACATTTAATTGGAGTATCAACGGAACTACGGCAGATTTTAATGCAGTAAGTGGAAGTGGAACAATTAATGCTTCTAGCCAAGGAAGCTTTTCAATTACAACAAAAAATGATGCAACCACAGAAGGAACAGAAAACTACACTGTTAGTGTAACTTATAGCAGTAGTACAATTCTTACACAAGCATTTTCTGTACTGGATACTTCACAAGATCCGGTTACTATTGATGTGGCAAGCAGTCAAACATCTGTAAACGAAGGAAGTTCTTTTACCTTTAGTGCAACTGCTACAGTACCAATTACAGGTACAGTTTCTTTTAGTTTAGGAGGTACTGCTACGGATAGTTCTGACTACAATACAAGTGGAGCATCTACAGGCACAACAGGTCAGTTTACATTTAGTAATAGCACTACATCAGATACTTTGACAGTAACTACTGTTGCTGATTCTACTACTGAAGGGTCGGAGACTGTTAGATGTACAATCAGTAATCCAAGCGTTTCTGGATATATAGAAAGCATTGGAACAGCTTCCAGAACTGTTACAATAAATGATACTTCACAAGATCCGCCGGTTACCCCAGAGTATGACTTTAGCGCAGCCTCTTATAATGTATCAGAAGGCAGTTCCCGTACAATTACAGTAAACACTAGTAATGTAGCAAATGGAACAACATTATACTGGAGTTTAGCGAGTGACCCCGGTAATGATATAGTTACGGATAGTGGGTCTTTTACTATAAATAGCAATACGGGCAGTTTTAGTGTTACCGCTGCATCGGACTCAAATAATGAGTCTACAGAAACTCTCACTCTTCAACTTAGAACAGGAAGTACCTCTGGCACTATTCAAGATACTGCAAATCTAAATATACTAAATGTTGCGAGTATAAACTTAACTCCAGCTACATATATATTGTCTATTCTTGATGATGATGGTACACCTTCTGCCGTTGGAGGCATTCAAATACAGGGAACTTCCAGTGCCGATACTTATAATATAGGCGCAATTATTGATGGTAATGATCCCGGACCAGAAGAGTCAAATATTTGGATTACTGGGGGAGATCCTGCAGATTATGAAGCCAGAGTTACAGTAACTTCAGGAACTGTTAATTCTAATGTAAGTTTTACTAACTTTGGTACAGGCACTAGCGTAGGCACTTGGACTACACTTAGTAGCACTAACTATGTCTGGTCTTGGCAGACCACATCACAGCTTACTAATACCTTTACAATCACTTTACAAATAAGAGACTCAGCCACCCAAACAGTGCAAGATTCGGCTACAGTGGAACTTAATTTCGAAACAGTTTTTGTTCCAGCATAGGATAAAAAATGGTTAATATTTTTAAAGACCCAACTCCAACTCCTGCTCCAGCAAATGAGGCTACAAAACATTTTATTTTATCAGGAGATACTATTAATTTACCTGTTTGTGGTTCGACTAGTAGTGATGCTGTAATTATTCTGGTGCCTCGTCAGGTTACTTGTGTCAAATGTCTACAAATGATAGATGATTTGGCAAGAGCAAGTAATTTTACACAGGCTACTGAAATAGTATCTAACGCAACAGACACACCTGGATCTATAATAGGCAGCGAAGAAGATATATTTTACAAGAATATGACTAATTTTAGATTCGTTACTGAGTCTGGAGAGCCCGAAGAAGAGTATTTAACCAAATTAGCGAATATAAGAGATAATCTATAGCGGCATACCACCTAAAAAATATTTCTTGACTAAGTATGTGTCCTTTGCTATAATTTCACCATAGGAATTTTAAAATGACAGCAGCTACTTATAATTTAACAATAGATCAAGGTTCTGACTTTGCAATCCAGCTAACATTGGCAGAGAACGGTTCTGCTAAAGATTTGACTGGATACTCTGCTAGGGCACAATTACGCCCAACAAAAGCTTCTTCAACTCTTTCTGCTACATTTACTTGTACAGTAACAGATGCTTCCGCAGGTATTGTTCGTATGGCTTTGGGTAATTCTGTAACTGCAGCTCTTACAGCAGGAATATATTATTACGACTTAGAGATTTTTACCTCTGGAGATGGAGTTGTTACTCGTCTTATTGAAGGACAAGCAACAATTAATCAAGAAGTTACACGATAATGGCTATTAGTATAACAATTGCTCCATATATTACAGACACTACTGTATCTACAGAAGTCACAACAATCACTGCAAACCTGGCGATAGCAAGTACAACAGGATTACAGATTGATGCTGACGATGTAATTGTAGAGCCTTATGGTACAATCTCTTCTACAAACCTACAAACAGCTTTAGAGCAGTTAGCAGATCAAAATTTTCGTGGCATAACTGAGCCAACGGGCTCTACTCTACAAATTGGGGACACTTGGTACGATGCAGCTAACAACATATTTTATGTTTACCGAACAGTCAGCGGGGTTACAGATTGGTATCCAATATTAAATACGGATGCAGACAAGCCCGATAGACTCGACGGAGGAGCCTTTTAAGGCTATTGAGATTCTAAAATGGCTCAAACTATTCAAATTAAGCGAAGTTCTTCTAGCAATGCTCCTGGTTCTAGCCTTGCAGCAGGAGAACTGGCATACGCAGCAACTGGTTCAGTAAATAGATTATTTATAGGCCATCCAGATGGTACTACTGGTAATCTTGTTATTGGTGGTAAAGAATATGTTGATACTCTTAACGCCGCAACTGATGCAAATACTGCTTCTACTCTTGTACTAAGAGATGCTTCCGGCGACTTTAGTGCTGGTACTATTACAGCTACCTTTAGTGGTAATATTACTGGTGATGTAACTGGTAATGCAGACACTGCAACTTCGTGGGCAACTGCTCGTGACCTGTCTCTTACTGGTGATGGTACTGCAACTCTTTCAGGAGTAGACGGTACTGCAAATGTATCTGCTGCTTTAACTCTTGCAACTGTAAACTCAAATGTAGGATCTTTTGGTTCTTCTACAGCAATTCCAGTACTTACTGTAAATGCGAAAGGTTTAGTTACAGCTGCTACTACGGCATCTATTACTACTAGCCTT
>Ga0209929_1000216_pt1 | contig 22319 bp, 26 predicted proteins | sample SalPon2_C_H2O_MG_2_FD_185731 | JGI IMG/M metagenome (GOLD analysis project Ga0209929, IMG submission 185731) | Salt pond water microbial communities from South San Francisco under conditions of wetland restoration - Salt Pond MetaG SF2_C_H2O_MG... ... | reverse complement strand
AGAGCCAATCACTTCATTTGAAAGTAGTTCAACGGAAGCATTGGTAGCCTCTAACATGTATGAGGATGTCGTTAGGTCGTCTTTGTGTATATGTAGATGGAGATTTGCTACAGAACAGGCAGTTCTTAATCAATTAACAGATACACCTACAGGCAGATTTGATATAGCACATCAGTTACCAAGTAACTTATTGATGCTACATGCCGTTACAATAAATGATAATAAAATACAGTACACTGTATATGGAGATAAAGTTTTCTCTGACTCAACTACAAATGATACTTTGATAGCTGACTATACTTATAGAGCAGATGAAGTAGACTTTCCATCATACTTTTCTCTTGCTGTCCAGTATTCACTAGCTTCAGTATTTGCAACAGCAATAGCTAGAGATGACAAGCTAATGGAAATGATGGAAGTAAAAGCAGAAAGATTAATGGCTAAAGCTAGAAACCTTGATGGTCAACAGCAAACATCCAGAGTATTATCTACCACGAGGTTTAGAACAAATAGGTTAAGCTAATGGCAAGGATTAGAATACCACAAAACAGTTTCCAATTTGGTGAGATTAGTCCTTCATTAACATCAAGAACCGATTCACCTATATACAAAAACTCAGCAGAACGAGTGCGTAATTTTTTTATACGTGGTGAGGGTGGTGTTACTAAAAGGCCCGGAACAAAAAGATGGCATAACTTTGGTAGCAGTCCATCTTATGATTCAGGCCTTAGGCAAACAGTTCGTATAGAACCTTTTTCATTTTCAGATGATGAACAATACATAATAGCATTTAGCAATACACGTATAGAAATATTTCAGGTTAGTCCAACTACAGGTGATATATCATCTATACAAGCTCTTACAGGACAGTCTTGGTTAGTTAACACAAGTGCTGCACCATATCTTGAGGAGTATACTTTTGCACAACAAGGTGACGTTATGTTTATCTGTCATCAAACAGTAGCACCAAGAAGATTAGTAAGGACCAGTCTAACAACATTTACAGTTGAAACATTTAACTTTGAATCTTCTGTTAACAGTGAACATGTGTTTCAGCCTTATTATCCTTTTCAGGCACTAGGTGTAACTATATCTGCTAATGCTACAAGTGGAAGTGGGGTAACGTTAACAACTAGTGCTGATTATTTTACATCAGATCATGTTGGTGTGTATTTAAAGATAGGTAGTGCTGAGTGTGAGATAACTGCATTTACAAATGCAACTACAGTTACAGCAACTATTTATGGAACACTAAGACAACAGTTAGATATAAATGCATTTAAATCTACGGAAAACAGTTCTACTCTAAGAATAACTCATGCGTTGCATGGTCTTGCAGTTGGAGCAAGTATTACTATTGAAAGAGCAGGTACTATTGGTGGTGTATCTATAAATCAAATTAATGGTGGAAGAACTATTACTGCTGTTATAAGTGAGAATGAGTATGAAGTTACTATGGGAGCTTCTGCCAATGCTTCAGAAGATGGTGGTGGTAGGCCTAGAATTGTAACAGGTGCAGCTACAACTGAATGGCAAGAACAAAGTTATTCTGCTGTACGTGGTTTTCCTGCAGCAGTTACCTTCCATCAAAACAGATTATGGTTTGGTGGCACACTAGCACAGCCTGATGGTATATGGGGTAGCAAGTCAGGACAGTATTTTAACTTTGATGTTGGTGATGCTGAAGATAATGATGCATTGGATTTAACCGCAAACGTTGGTGAGATATTTACTATAAGACATTTAGTATCTAATAGAGATTTACAGGTGTTTACTACAGGTGCAGAGTTATTTGTACAAGCACCGGTAGATAAACCAGTAACACCTGCTAATGCACAGATACGCAGACAGACACCATATGGTGCTTCATTTGTAAGACCTTCTGTATTTGATGGTGCTACATTGTTTATACAAACAACTGGCTCGGCTTTGAGAGAGTTTTTATTTGCAGATGCTGAACAAGCTTATACTTCAGTAGCTGTGTCAAGCCTTGCACCTCATCTGATACTTAATCCTGTGCAACAAACATCTATTAAAGGTGCATTAAATAGAAGTGAATCATATGCTTTTCTTTTAAACAATGATGGAACTATAGCTGTGTTTTATTCTATTAGAGGAGATAACAAAGCAGGATGGACATTGTGGGATACAGCAGGCAAGTGGCACTCAATATGTAGTGTGTTTGAAAGATTGTTTGTAGTAGCTTCAAGAGATGATGGTTCAGGAACAGACAAGCTTTTCCTTGAAGAGTTTCAGGTTGATATGCCTATGGATTTTTGTGATGAGTTTAGTGCAACAAGTAGTGTGTTTAGTGGTTTAACATCTCATTTTTCAAATGATGCTGTTGTCAAAGCAATTAGTGGTAATGATTATCTTGGAGAGTTTACAATAGCCTCAGGAGAAATAGATGCATCATTAGCTAAATCAAATGTGTCCACTGGCTACATAGGTTATGCATTCGTTCCTCTCATCAAGACCTTGCCAGTGGATGCAGCTATTATTGGTGGGCCACTTACAGGAGAGCCTAGAAGAATTAGTAGAGTTGTTTTAGATTTGTTTTCTACTCTAGCAGTTTCAGTAAATGATAAAGATTTAGTTTTTAGGAATGTAACTGATGATATGTCAAATGAAAGAGTACCAGTTACAGGCAAAGAAGAGTTTAGATTAATAGGATATAGTCGTGACCCAAGAGTGAATGTATCACAAAGTTATCCTTTTAGTTTAGATATTAATGGTATGATAGTGGAGGTAGCATTCGGATGAGTTGGTGGATGGTAGCAGGTGCAGTTGTAAGTGCATATGGTGCAATGCAGGCAGGCAAAGCAAGAGCAGCAGAAGCTAGGGCACAAGCGGCACAATTAGAAGAACAAAAGAAAGATGCCAAAGTAACTGCAATGCAGGAACATAACATACGAATGGAAAATCTAAACGTTATGCTTGGTGTTAATGCATCATTAGCAGGTGTTATGGGTAGAGATGAAGACAGATCGCTTTCAGCTATTAAACAAAAAATATTAAAAGAGGCAACAACATTAGAAGATAGGGCAAGAATGCAGTATATTAGTGATCAAAGCCAACGATCTATGGGTATACAAATAGCAAATATGAGAGCAAGAAACGCTAGAAGAGCAGGAACTATATCAGCTATAAGTAGTTTGTTGAGTGCCGGTAATCAATACTCAAAGATATCAGGGTCAGTTCCCACAGCTTCTGTAACAGGTACAGGCCCTTTAAGGTTTAATCCTAGAGTTACAAGTGGAAGTGGAATATACACATAATGGTAGAATTTCTAAAAGCAAAACCTACATCTTTTGTTAATAGACCTAGAGGTATCATTGATACACGTACAGGAGAAAGTCAAGTATATGAACAGATAGCTAACCTTGGTGATCAAATGTCAAGGATGGGATTTGAAGATGCAGTGGTTGAGCAAGAAAAGATTGGTAAAGACTATGTTGCTTCATTGCAAACAAGAGACGAGCAAGGCAAGTTACAATTTGTAGCATTGCCTGAATCATTAAGTAAAGTTGCTAGAGATGCAGCTACACCACAACTAAGAAAAAGATATGCTAATGAATTGCAATTAGATACTAGTAATAAGATTGCTGACTTACACAGAACATACAAAGATGATCCTGTTAGCTTTGAGTTCCAATCTAATCTATATATTACCGAAACTGTTAATACTCTACGTGCAAACGGATATGGAGAAGTAGCAGGTGATTACGCAACAAACGCAGCAGGCTTAGTTGTACAACATTCAAATGATTTAAAACTTAAAGCTTTTAAGAAACAAGAAGAAGCTGCTAACGAAAAGCAAAGAGTTATTATTGATAATCAAATACAAGATTCTTATGAGAATAGAATCGGTGGCAAATCTAAAGAAGCAGATGAAATGGACAACGCCGTTCTTGCTTCATTAGATGATCTTATAGCAAGGGATGTTGTCAACGCACCATACTACAAAGAACAAAGAGCATTGGTTCTTAGAAATAAGAAACAAGCTATTATGGAATTACAGTTTCAAAACTTTAGTGCAGGACAAATGGCTGCATATAATAGAAGTCTGACGCTTGGAAAAATATCTGATCGAGATAAGGCTCTATTACCAAATCTAACTGATCAACATTTTATAGATCAAAGAAAGGATATGAGGCCTGAGGATATAAGGGTTTTAACAGCATGGGGTTCTACAACCAAAGGAAGGTTTTCTGATGGCCTTTCTGAAAAAAAGAAAACATATGAGATTGATAACACAGCAAAACAATGGAATAGTAAAACACTATCAATTAAATCAACTAAAGTTAGCAATGATTTAGATGCTGTCGTTGGAAATGAATTAGGTCTTGGAAGAAAAGCAACACCTAATGATATTCTAAATGCAACACAGCCACAAACGCAAAAAATAATGGAAGGGCAAAAAGGTAATGCATCTGTTCCTACATCTATTAAACAAGTTATAGGAAATCCATCTATAGCTATAACTAATATTAATAATAAACTAGAGCAAGGCAATCGAGAGGGTGCAGAGTCAGCTATTAATAATTTAATTAATATAGCAAAAGTTTCTAGTGGCCTTATAGGTGTAGACAAAAAAGGAATTGGGAGAATTAAAACTGTTGAAATATTATCACAAAGAGATGGCGATGTTGTAAAAGCATTTCAAGAAACATTTAAAACACCTGAAAGACGAGATGTAGTAGATGCAATGGTAAAAAGTAAAATCATTGAAAGCGATGATTCTATTACAGATGAAAATTATAGTGCATCTAATTTTTTTAAGAAAAAGATTAAAGGATTAGATTTAGATTTAGATGGGTCTGAAATTCAAGAGCTTGTACCAGTAATGCGTACTGCATTAGAAGCAGAAGGAGCTACTATTGAAGATGCTTTAGAAGTAGCAGAAAAGTACTATGAAGCTGTTTATAAATCACATCCAAGTAATTATAATATAAATGAAAGAAAAACTGGAACACCTGATAGAGGTGGTATTGCATCTTATTATGGAGATAACACAGACAAAGTAGTTGAGATTATTAATAATAAATTAAAAGCTGATTTACCTGATGATACTGAAACAAGTTTCTTTGGAATGTTTACAAAAAAAGTAGATTACGAACTTGGTGAAAATGCTTTCTTATTACCGGATAGATCAAATGGAAACAAACGTTCTGGAAGGTGGACAGTCGTTGATGCTGATGGCAAACCACTTACTAACGAATTTGGTGTTATTGAAATAACAACACAGGATATAGAACTATCATCAAATATTATTTTAAACGAGGCTAAAGAAGCTATTGCTGATGAGACTATAGGTAAGTATTTCAATTGGTGGAATAACTTTAGTTTTGATACAGATATACGTATTGAAATGGGTGAAATAAAAGGAAGTAAGTCGGTTAATTTAGACGCACCTGCACCATCAATTGATACTTTTGATGATACGACTAAGAAAAAATTTATGTCTACTGATCTTTATGTTCAGCCAACTGGTTCTGAGATGCAAGAAAATATAGATATACAGCCTGATGCTATGAGAAATATTAATGATGCAGTTGACGAAGCAATAGATACTGTAGACAGGACTGTAGTACAGCCAGTTATTGAAGGTGTAGAAACAGCAATTGATAAAGCAGGTAAGCTTAAAGACATTGCTGTTAATAACATTGTTAGTTTTTATAACAAAATGAAAGCAGAAGGTGCTGAAATATTAAGAGACACACCTGAGTTTATTGAGATAGCACAACTTGCTAATGGTCAGGTAATTGATGAGCTTGTGAATAGTATAACTGCAAATAAACCAATCAATGCACATGTGGGTGCAATAGAACAATTAATTAAAGATGAGGATTTTAGCCCTGTACAATATCAAGATGGTGCAGGAAAATCTGTTGGATATGGGTTTGCTGTTGCAGCACTTGAAGATGACGAACGTGCTTTGATTAAAGATATAAATAATATTAAAGAAAAAGAAGCTAAAGCAATTATAAATATTAAAGTTCAAAAGATAGCAAGAAAGTTTGTCAGGGATGTTCCTAATTTTAATTCAATAGCAACGACAAGGCAGATTGCATTGATAAATTTTGCTTATCAACTTGGTTATGAGAATGTAACAAATCAAGGCAAAGACCCTAAGAAACAGTGGCCTAAGTTTTTTGTTAGTTTAAAAGCTGCTGCAATTGCACCAGCAGGTTCAAAAGAAAGAGATGAACTGTTTGCTGAAGCAAGAAATAACATGGTGTATAATTACACATCTAAAGGTAGATTTTATACAGATTGGTTTAACCAAACTCCTAACAGAGCAAAAAGAGTATCACAAAGCATAAGAGGTTATTAATGTCTGAACTTTTTTACAGGTCATCTGATTACAAAAGTTTTACACCAAGAAAGTTTGCAAGACCAACCCCAGTTTTTACAGAGTATCAAAAGCATGCAGACATTATAGAACCATCCTTTGGTGAAACATTTATGGGTCATCTTGGTTATCAATGGATGCCAGTTACAAACTTTATACAAGAGCAATTAACATTTACTAATCAGGATGATGATCCTGATTTTAGATGGCAGGATCAAGAAGAAACAGAATCATATTATCAATACGTTGAAGAGTTATCACGATCTAAAAACAGAGAACATTATGATTTTATAATGAGTAATATTGATCAAGGTATAAAACGTAGAGAGGTTATGGATAGAGGTGGATTGTTTCCTGCATTAGTAGCAGGCTTTGCTGATCCACTTAACATAGCATTTGCATTACCGGTATTTAATGTAGGGCTTAAAGCTGCTTGGGCAGCAGGCTCTGCTTTAGGTGTTGCTAAGTCAGGTGCTAAAGTAGGTCTTGGATTTGGTATTGCATCAGAAGCAATACGAGCACCATTTGATCCTTTGAATACTCCACATGAGGTTGCTATGAACATAGGTGCATCTACACTTATGACTGGTTTACTAACTGGTGGCATGAAAGGTATTGCTAATACTTATTCAGGTATGAAGCTAAAAAAGATTAATGATGCAATAGCTAAAGAAAAAAAAGGTGTAAAGCCTACAGAACCTGAGGTCGTTGATCCAACCACAGGTCAACCTGAAATAAAACCTGAAGTCAAACCAACAACTAAACCAACAACAAAGATTAAATCATTATCAGAACTATCAGATGATGAAATACAGTACAGATTTGGTGAAGAGTTTAATGTAAAGAAAATAATTACCGACCCAAAACTTGTTGAGAAATATAAGATTGATGTTGATAAACCTAACATTTTAGGGAGGCATGTGTATTCAGATGAGGGTGGAACTGTATATGTGGATATTACTAGGACAAAAGATAAGTTTCGAAGTCTCAAAGAAAAAGCCAAAAACAAAGAAGAAGGTTTTGCAGAGCTAGAGCGTTTAAGAAACACAGGTAACTATTCTGAAATATCTTATTATCAAAGTAGATTTATGTTTAATAACATTGATAGATTTACTGATGAAGATCAGTTTGTAGACTTTGTTTTATTTCACGAGATGATGCATGGTAAATACAAACAAAAGCCAAACCAAACACTTAGGGCATATGAAGATGAAATAAATGTTAATGCTTTAGACAGATCACAAACTGAAAGAAACAAAATAACTTCAGATACAGGTGCTATTAAAGAAACTATATATTCTCGAATTGGTAAAATAAGTAAATTTATTCCGTCACGTATTATTAATGAAGCTAAAGATTTAAATGTGATTATTAAAAATGATTACAATAAAATGTCACACAATGCATCTGTTGCTCTTGAAGGAAATCAATATGGCAGAGCAAGTCAATCTTTGTCAGCAAGGGCAAAACTTTATGGTGGTAGAGTATACGCATTACGTACAAGAATGCGTGAAAGATATATGAAACATATGAAGTCACGAGAAGGCACTGGTGAGTTTATTGGTTTTGATGTAGCGTCAATGGCTGTTAAAGCCAATAGATACATGAGAGGTGATACAAGCAAGAAAACATTTGATGAATGGTTTGATGACTTAGTTCTTACGCATCTTGATAATGGTAATCCTGATTGGCATGCAGCTAACTATCAATATTTACCTGAGATAATTAGACAGGGTCTTGATGATCTTGATGGAATGTTAAGGGCTATGGATAAACTAGCACGAGAAGTAGGTGAGCTTGGAGATGATGTAGGTATACGTCAACAAATAAAAGATATTGCATTAGATGTAGAAAAACGAACTCAAGAAATTACAAAGATAAAAGAAACAATTAAATCAATAGATGATAGAGCTAAAGAGCGTATGGCTAGTAGCAGATCATCTACACCACAATACACAGCAAAGGAAAAGAAATTTAAAGACAACTTACAGGGTCAGCTAATGGTTGCTGAAAAACGAGTTGCTGATGCTGCACTAAACACAACTTGGTTAAGAGGTGTCTTGGCTTCACCAACAAGAAAGAACTATAAGTTTCCTATTTATTATGACAAAGCTTTATTACTTTCTAGTCCTGATAAAAGAGAAGAGTTAACACAGGTTTTTACCAAACATTTTTTAGAAGAAGATACTTATAAAAGATGGGAAGGCGACAAGTGGATTGATGTACAGATAGCAGGAAAAGCTGAAAAGGCTAGAGAAGAAGCAGAGAAGGTTGTCAATAAAATACTTGAGATAGGTGATAACTTACATGATACAAGCTTTATAGGCCCGGGTAAAGGTAAGCACTTAATGATTCGTGCTACCAATATACCTGAGTGGAAAGTTAAAGACTTTATTATAAGAGATGAGCGTGTATTAGAAAACTACATGGAAAAGATGGGCTTTCGTATTGAGTGGGGAAGAGCATTTGGTAAGGAAACTATTGATGAAATGCTAGATAGGCACGATATAATTATGAAAGCTGATGGCCTTTCTGAAAAAAGACGTGCTGAATTTAGAACAAATTTTCTTGCAGACTATGAACGTGAGGCAGGACAAATGATTAGATCACCTGACAGGTGGGATAACAAATACTCAAGAGTAACTAAGAAGGTTGCAGGTATGACTTATCTTACTGGTGCAGGAGTGACATCTATAATTGAGACAGTAGCTATGCCTATTTTTGAGCATGGATACGGCAGGGTATTTAGGACTGCTGTGCAAGCCGTTGATGGTAACTGGTCTAATATTAAAGCTAACGTAAAGAATCTTATGTATGTTAATGAGGGTATGGAGTTAGCAAAGTCTATAGCACAAAGAATATTTCTTACAGACACAACTAAAAACTTACAGCCGGGCAAGTTAGAACGTTCCGTTGAAATGATGGAGAAAGGATTTTATATTGGCAATGGTTTATCAATTATTACAAAGATAGGCAAAATGGTTGATATGGCTGTGCGTATACCAAAGTTCTTTGAGCAAATACAATCAATAAAAAATAATAGTGCATCTGCATTTGATATAGAAGAGCTTGGTCGTTATGGTATATCACCTGATGTAGCTAGAAGATTGGCTAACATGCCTTGGGAAAAAACAGAAACTGGTATGCCAGTTCTTAATCTAGCTGATTGGCCTGAAGCTACTGCATTAGACAGAGAACTTAAAAGAACTATGATGACTTATCTTGCATCTGCATCACGCAATACTATTATGCATGCCACTGCATTTGATAGACCAATGATCATGGATGGTTTTGTTTATGTAAAATATAAGCCATGGATGAGAAAACTTGGCATACAAGTTGATGAAAGAGCAAGCATTAAAGTAGGTAATAAGATTACATATCCTATGGCAAGGGTTGAGTCTGGTGTTATGGCATTCCCATTTCAGTTCTATAACTTTGCTTTTGCAGCAACAAATAGGATTGCAGCATCTATGCTTGATCCTGCAAGACAGCATAGAATGGCAGGTATGTCTGCATTGTTAGGCATGAGTTATATAACATTACTTATTAAGAAACCTGATTGGTGGTTTGAGAATAGAGATGCACCTGAGTTAATGATGCGTAGCTTTGAAATGTCAGGTATTACAGGAGTGTATTCAGATATTGCATATATGGCATTACATTCTGCAATCGCTACTGGCTTACATAATCCTGATGACTCATGGTTAAAGGGTAAATACAAGCCAACAGTTGGTGATCAGTTTGCAGACTTTGCAGGTGCAACGCCGGGCATGATGCGTGAGTGGGTGCTTGGCGCTCACGAATTGTTAACTGATCAAACTCCTGAAGGATTAAAAAGATTGTCTTACAACTTACCAATAATAGGCTTAACACCATTTGCTGAAGATATGAGAGAGCTAGGCAGAAGTATAACAAGGCAATGATTTGTGCGTTGCACACAATTACAACAACAAATAAGGTGCGAATATGACAATATCTTTAAGTGACAATACACCAAGAGTATCTTACGCAGTAGCAGAAGGTATTACACAAACTGCATTTACTGTCACATTTGAATTTTTTGATGATGCTGATCTTAACTTTTATGTTGATGGAACTCTTAAAACATTAACTACACATTATACAGTAACAGGTGGTGATGGCTCTACAGGTACTATTAATACAACAGCAGGTAACTCAGTAACTGGTATAGCCGGTGGATCAACTGTAGTTATCACAAGAAGTATTGCACTTGAGAGAACAACAGACTTTCCGTCTTCGGGTGCATTTGAAGTTGCTACACTTAACACAGAGCTAGATAGATTTACTGCTATAGCTGCAGAAATATCTGATGATAATGATAGATCAATACATTTACCAGATGATGATGCTGCTGTATCAATGACATTACCATCACAAGCAGATAGACTTGGTAAGGTTTTAGGATTTAATGCTACTACTGGTGCTGTTGAAGCAGGACCTACAATAGCTGATGTAAGTTCTTTATCTGCAATAACAGCAGACATCTCAACACTAGCTGATATTGAAGATGGCACAGATGCTACTGATGCTATTCAAATAGTGGCAGGTATATCAAGTGACGTAACTACAGTAGCAGGTATAGAAAGTAATGTAACTACAGTAGCAGGTCAGACAACTAATCTACAAAACGTAACAGACAATCTTAGTGCAATACAAAATGCTAGTACTAATGCAACTAATGCAAGTAATAGTGCTGATGCAGCTGCTGCTAGTGCTGTGGCTGCTGCTTTAAGTGCAGATAATTTTGACGATACATACTTAGGTTCTAAGAGTTCTGACCCGTCTGTTGACAATGATGGAGATGCTCTTAATGCAGGTGACTTGTATTTTAATACAACAAGCAATAATCTAAAGGTGTATACTGGTTCTGCATGGGCAGATGCAGCACTAACTGCTGCTGACTTTCTTACTGTTGCCAACAACTTATCAGACCTAAACAATGTAGGAACAGCAAGAACTAACTTAGGTTTAGGTACTATAGCTACACAGGCATCAGACAATGTATCCATTACAGGTGGTTCTGTGACAGGAATCACAGACCTTACTATAGCAGATGGTGGTACTGGAGCATCATCAGCGAGTGCTGCACGAACAAACCTAGGTTTAGTTATTGGCACTGATGTACAAGCATATGATGTAGATACAGCTAAATTAGATGTAACTCAACAATTTTCAAAAGCACAAATTCCATCAACTTTTGATGATACTTTTGCAAGTGTAAGTGGCTCATTTAATTTTGATAATTTCCAAAATTTTATCGTTACGTTGGCAAGTGGTATAAACACATTAGCAACACCAACAAGCGAAGAAGATAATGAGGGTCAAACTGGTGTTTTTATATTTATTCAACCTAGTAGTGGTACTGGAACAGTAGCTGTTGATACTGGTGGAGATTACGAAACTGTTGGTGGTGGTGCTTTAGAATTATCTGCTACTGTTGATGCTTATGATGTAGTTCCATACATTATAAAAGCTAATAATTCAATATTGCTAGGAACACCACAACTAGGATTTGCATAATGTTTAGTTCTGATAATTGGTTTGGAGCAAGTCCAAGGTTCTATAATGGGGTGGCAACTCAGTCATTGCGATTTGATGATGACAGTAGTGCTTATTTAAGTAGAACTCCATCAAGCACATCTGATACAAAAACTTGGGTTTGGAGTGGTTGGGTTAAGCGAGGAAATGCAGGATTATATCAAACCTTATTTATGGCAGGTACAAGCTCATCATCAAATTTTAGGCTTGTTGCTGAATTTACTGATAGTAAGTTTCAAATCTACTACTACAATGGTGGAAATAAATACATTTTACCATCTGCTGTTCATCGTGACCACTCTGCTTGGTATCATGTAGTTTTTGCTTGTGACACGACACAAACAACAGATAGTAATAAATTAAATATATATATTAATGGGGAAAAATTAACTGCTTTATCCACAGAAAACCAACCTACTACAGATTATTCTACTCAAATAAATAGCAATATTTTACATACTATTGGCAGAAGAACATATGCTTCAGACCAATTTTTTGATGGCTATCTTGCAGAGGTCAATTTTGTAGATGGATTATCATTTTTTTCAGATACATCTGGAACTCCAAATACAGCATTTAATATTAACAGTTTTGGCGAAACTAAAAATGGTGTATGGATAGCTAAAGCATATACTGGCTCATATGGTACTAATGGATTTAGGTTAGCTTTTGATTCTGGTGATTTGAATCTTAGTGTCAACCCAATAACAGACCCTTATGGAAGTGCTACAGATGTTCCTGCTGATGGTTTAGCAGATGCAAGTGGTCAAGGAAATCATTGGGTTTCAAGTGGTATAGATGCTGAAGATTGTGGTATGCCTGATAGTCCTGAGAATAATTTTTGTACCTACAACCCATTATATTCTTGGGCAACAACAAATACTACATTATCAGAGGGCAATTTAAAAAGTACAGAAACTGGTACAGCATTTGGAGCAAAAGGTATTGGAACTATTGCAGTTAATTCTGGTAAATGGTATTTTGAAACACACCCACATTTAATGGGAAATGCAAATTATGCTAATATTGGTGTAATTGATGTATCAGAAATGACCACAACAACTGGAACTGGTAGCGATACTGGTAAGTTCAAGGCGATATGTTATGCAAGTTATCAAGGTCGTAAGTCTGCATATGGTACTGGTGTAGATAGCAGTATTACATTAGATGGTTTAGGACAATCAAGTTATGGGGATAGTTGGGGAGCAACTGATATTATAGGGGTTGCTTTAGACATTGATAATGATGCTATTTATTTTAGTAAAAATGGAACTTGGCAAAATAGTGCAACAAGTGCTGAAATTTCAGCAGGAACAACAACAAACTCTGCGTATACTGGGAAATTGTCTGGTCTAACTTGGACAGTTGCACAAGGTAATGGATTAAATGCAAATAACTTTGGCTTTACTTTAAATGCAGGGCAAGATGCAACATTTGCAGGATATTTAGACGGAACAACTGGCAAAGAAGTTGGAACAGAAACACCAAGCCAGGGAGCAGGGGTGTTCAAACATACTGTGCCAAGTGGCTTTCTAGCATTATGCACAGCTAACCTTGAAGAACCAACCATAAGTCCTAATGCAGATACACAAGCTGATGATTATTTTAATACTAGACTTTATGTTGGTAATGGTTATCCAACAACAAATGGTCAAACTATAGATGGTGTAGGATTTAAATCAGATTTTACTTGGATAAAAGACAGAGATAGAAGTGGCTATAATCATTATTTATTTGATTCAATTAGAGGTGCTACAAAAAAATTAATGTCAACTGTGTCTAATCCAGAAGGCACAGAAGGAACTTCACTCACATCTTGGAATATTGATGGGTTTGTATTAGGTGCTAATAATGAAGTGAATTATGAAAATGATGATTTTGTTTCTTGGAACTGGAAAGCAGGAGGAACTGCTGTACTCAATGAACAAGGGAGTATTAATAGTAATGTAAGTGCAAACACAGATGCAGGGTTTAGTATTGTTAGCTTTACTGGAAATGGAAGTAATGATGCAACTATAGGACACGGATTAGACACTACTCCTGCTATGATTATCACTAAAAACAGAGATGATAGTGTGAATTGGAGAGTATGGCATAAAGATTTACCATCAAATTATGTATTATTTTTGGCATCAACTCTTGGGGAGATTGTACCAGCTGGACACTCCAATGGATATATAAAAACTGTAGGCGATACAACTTATTCTGTTTATCAAGCAAATATAGATACTAATGGAGTAAATGGAAGTGGTGATGCTATGATAGCCTATTGTTTCGCAGAGATAGAGGGCTACAGTAAATTTGGCAGTTATACTGGTAATGGTTCAACAGATGGTACGTTTGTTTATACTGGCTTTAGACCTGCTTTTGTTCTTGGGAAATCGATAAGTTCAACTGGAGATGATTGGTTTATATTTGATAGCGAAAGAGACCCACATAACGTAATTGGTTTAGATTTAAATCCGAACAGTACTGCTAATGAACCAACAACACCAGGAACATATGTGGATTTTGTAAGTAATGGTTTTAAATTTAGGGCAACATCTGGTTTAGTAAATGATGGAACAACATTCATTTATATGGCATTTGCCGAAGCACCATTTAAATATGCTAATGCGAGATAGGAGAAGATAATGGCTTGGTTACACAATGGAAGAAGAATTAAAGTCGGTAAGTCATTTACAGACGATAATGGATATAAACATCCTTATAATTGGGCATCAGCTTGGTCAGCAGAGGACAAAGCAAGTATCCCTTTAGTTTGGGAAGATGAGCCAGATACAAGCTATGACAAACGATTTTATTGGGCAAGAGATGTAGAACGTAACTTAAATGATATCAACGTGGTAGATGAAGATGGCAATGCAGTTATAGACCCTATAACTAATGCACAACAAGTACAGTTAGGTTTGAAATCACAATGGATAGCACAAACCAAATCAACTGCTAATGGGTTATTAACTGCTTCTGATTGGTATGTAGTTAGAAATGCTGAAAAGTCTGTAGCTATTCCATCGGAGATAAGCACTTACAGAGATGCTGTAAGGACTGCTACAGGCACAATAGAAACTGCAATAAATGGTTGTGCAGATTTAGATGCTTTTAAGGCTTTGTTTGTAGTGCCAGTTGATGGTGATGGTAATCCTACTGGCAATGCACCTATCTATGATTTCCCTGACGAGGTGTAAATGGAAGTTGATGGAGCTATAATTTGGAATGTAATTCTAACACTAATTATAATCCCATATGCTTGGGCATTTAAAAATTTATATGCTGAAGTTACTAGGCTCCAAATACTTTTAAACAAAACAAGAGAAGAATATGCTTCAAAGGAAGATTTACGAGATACATCAAGTCGTATAATGGAAGCGTTACACAGATTAGAAGATAAGTTAGACAAAGTTTTAAGTAGGTGATGCTATGCTTGAAATGCTAGTGGTTGCCAATTCTGCCTTTGCAATAATCAAACAGACTATACAAAATGGCAGAGAATTATCTTCAGCAGGTGCTGCAATCGCTAACTTTGTAAGTGCAGAAGAACAACTCAAACAAGATTTAAGTAAAAAAAAGAACAGTATTTGGACTAACTTTCTAGGTAAAACAGACAATGACCTAGAAGAGTTTATGGCTTTGGAAGAGATACGAGTTAAGAACGATCAGCTTCGTGAGTTCATGCAGTTATATGGCAGAGCAGGTTTGTATAATGATTATGTATCTTTTTGTGCAGAAGCTAGGAAGAATAGAAAGCAAGCTAGAATAGATGCAGAGAAACATAGAGAAAAGATAAAAGATATAGTGCTGAAAGTTGTACTAGCTATACTTATTACTGCTTTATTCTCAGGTGTCATTACAGTATTGGTAATTATAGCCAAAAAGAAAGGTATCATATGACAGCTTTCCTACTTGCTTGCACATTAAATGGTATTGTTAATGGTGGTATATATTTTAAGAATGTTAATGTGTGTATACATTACAAGTATGCATTAGATAACCAAACATTTATGAAAGGTGATGAGCCACAAACATATGAGTGTATATGCAAGCTCGTACCTTTTGTAGATACAGACAAAGTAAAGGTGTACTAATGGTTACAGTAGAACAGTTTCTTAAATGGAAGATATTACCAAGGTGTATGATGCTTGCTAGTACAGTCATGTCATGGAGATGTGCTGAGTGGTTCATGGATTTAGATGTACCGACTGCTGCACAGTCAGCATTTGTATCTGTTGTTATGGGTGTGATGACAGGTGTCTTTGGTATATGGATGGGTCACGAACATAAGGAGCATAAGTAATGTTGACAGCATTGATAGGACCAGTAAGTAATTTACTTGGTAAGTTTATAGAAGATAAAGACATGAAGAATAAGTTGGCACATGAGGTGGCAACAATGGCTGAGAATCATGCACAAGAACTAGCCAAAGGTCAGCTTGAAATCAACAAAGCAGAGGCACAACATAAGTCAATCTTTGTTGCAGGATGGAGGCCATTCATAGGTTGGACTTGTGGTGTAGCACTATGTTGGCATTTTGTATTAGCACCAATAACAATATTCTTGTGTGCTTATATCGGAGTTGCTATACCTGAGTTACCTACATTTGACATGGGATCATTGATGACAGTGTTGATGGGTATGTTAGGTTTAGGTGGACTTAGAACATATGAAAAACAAAAGGGATTGACGAAATGAATATGGAGGAATTTAAGAAAGAGATCATTGAAGATGAAGGTGTTAAGCACGAAGTTTATCTTGATCACTTAGGCCTACCTACTATGGGTGTAGGTCATTTAATTACTGAATGGGATGAGGAATATGAAAAGCCTGTGGGTACTCCTGTATCTGAGGAACGAGTAGAGAATTGTTTAAAGCAAGATATCCACGTAACAATAGATGAATGTAAAAAACTTTATGAAGACTTTGATGTACTACCGGTAGATGTGCAACATATTATTGGCAACATGATGTTTAATATGGGTAGACCAAGACTATCTAAATTTAAGAACATGAAGAAAGCAGTCGATCAACGTGATTGGTTTGAAGCTGCATATGAAATGACTAACTCTAGGTGGTACAAGCAAGTACCTAACAGAGCAGGTCGTTTAGTGGTACGTATGCAAAACGTTAAGACATAGAATAACTTTCGTAACCGAAAGTCATTCGAACCTACGATGTCTATACATTTGATTGTCATTGGTTTTTATGTTTTGTGTTGACCAGTCTTCTTTTTCTTCTTCTATTTTTTTGTTACGCTTTTGTAAGTCTTTAAATATCTGTCGCAACTCTGCATTGCCTTGTCTTCTATCGCCTTTGCATTCCGGGCATAGCTTTCCATACTGATACTTACTCATCTCTATGTTTATACCACAGTCTTCGCATTGACTATTGTTTCTTATTGGGCCTGATGTTCTCATTTTAATCTCCTTGTAAAACATAAAGCATAAGTATACACACACAAGTCAAAAGAAATATGTACAAACCTTTCTTAGATTTTTTCTTGGTTTTGTATCTACTTAGAATTGATGTGTGCATATACCTATACAAACTCATTAGAATGGAACTTCGTCTGTGAACTCTTCAACATTTGCAGTACCCTGTTTGATAGCTTGATACTGATTAGAGCCACCAGTGAAGCTCTGAGAGCCTTGAGTGGATGTTTTATCGCTTACCTTTGCATCCATATAATCATTACCTGCTTGTGATGTAGCAAACCATATAGCCAAACGTCTCTCTTCATAGTCACCGGATAGGTGTGGTGCTTTAGCATTTTGGCTGTCGTTTTCAAATAACACACCAACCTTTTTGTATACCTCACGTATAACTTTACCGGATGGCAGTGTTGCTTTGACAATGACATGGTATTCTTCAGCACCATTGTTGTTTAGCTTGCCTTGTCCTACAAGGACATTGTTTTCACGAGGTGCAAAGAATGCACCTCTGTCTGTGTCGTCATATTGTTGATCCATTAGAAACTCCTACTTGATTTGTGATTGGATGTTTTAGTATTGATAGTGCCGATATCTTTTTTATTGGTATCACTAGCAGCATTGCCATCATCATCAGAAGCAAGACCCATGATAGCTTGCAATGCATAACGTTTAGCATAGGTAATAGCACTACCCATTGCTTGAGCATCATCTTCTTTACCTTTCTTGATAAGGACTGGCACAAAGCTAGTCAACGTTTCGCTATCGTTACTATGCGAAACTGTTGTCTCTACATATATAGACATATGCATACGTTGCTTATGTTCCCCATCTTCTAGTATAGCATTCTCATACTTAACTGATTGTGAGAATGACAAACCAAACTCTGCTCCATGGTTGGCAGCATTGATAACACTGGTCAAGTCTGCATAGCTACTATGGAAGAATGGATTGTTACTACTTTTCAATGCAGATATATTTAACTGCTGAAATTTAGACATAGCTTCTTTAAGTGATTTACAAGGCTCAGTATTTTTGGTACTGTTACTAGTCTTGTGTTCTCCCACGTTGACACCCGGGGTTGAGTTTGTTGTGGGCTTGACCCCATTTTTATTTTGATTAGACAAGAGTCTCTCCTTTCATTGGTTTAGTTTTAAAGAATCCTTTATGTGCAGGATTGTCGTGCATAAATAGCCTAGAGTAAAAGGCTATATAATCATTACTTATTTTAAAGTCTACGTCTGAAGTAGTGATGGCTGTCTCCCATCTGATACGACCTACGATTAACCATGGTGAACATTTCTTTGCACCACTGCTAATAGCTTGTAATGTATACTTGGTAAAGTAGTTGTATACATGTGGGTTATCTTTGTGATACTCCCACCATTTCTTTTTCTTTTCTAGGAATGTCATTTATAACTCCTATTTTTAGTTTGATTTTTAATATCGTCTACTAAACTTTGTTTGCTTTCCCATTCATTATTTAAAAAATTAGTTATTGTTTCCCAATAATCAATGTACGTTTCTTTAAAGTACCATTGTACTTGTTCCTTATTTAACATCGCTTATCTCCTTGATATGTATAGTTAATGCACCACGTTTGTTGCGTTTGATTGATAGCTTGTCGGTGTAAACCTCACGTTCATTAGGTTCTACAAGAGACTTGAGTTCTTTCTTTGCGTTCTCAAATATTTTTGTATCATCAAAGTGAGCAATGTAATGATGCTGTAACTCTACAAAGAAGTTATCTTGACTAGCATCACGAGTAACCATGTTATCTATAGTCATGTGCTGTACTCCAGTTGGTAATTCATTTGGCATGTCAGCACTTGGTGGTATGTCTTTCTCAACATGATTCCAAAAGTCTTGTAGTATAGGTAGCATACGATTCCATTCATCATCGCTACGTTCTACTAGTTTACATTCCCATTGGTTACCAAAGATAACTGATAGGTACATACTTTTTATATTAACAACCTGCATATATAACTGTATCTGTGGTGTATAGTAAGCAAGTATATCATCAAACTTTCTGAATGAACTGGTGTGTTTACATTCAAGGCCAACATACACATCATCTTGTAATAACATTCCATCAAGTGTTGCTTTGAAAGGTATGCCACCAATCTTATGTGATACCTCATGTTGAAAGGCAAGCACTTGTAAGTTGTACTCATGCTCAAACCAAGCAATGTTAAAGGCTTCTGTGTATGTACCAAGCTGTACATTGAATTGATCTGATAAATCTTTTGGTTCTGCTTTGCCAGTTTTTTCTAACCATAACTGATGCCAGTCACCACTCATTATCTTGACTGCATCTGATCCACCGATGAATCCCATTCGCCATTTGGGGTCACGAACTGGTGGCTTTAGATTAACTACGCTCATTGTGTTCTCCTTTTTGTTTTATTTTACTGCATTATTGCACCAATTACTAGCCCTCTTCTGCATTATTTTGGGCTAACTCTAGCATTTCCAATAGCTTCATACGCTTTTGGTATCGCCATTCTCCTGCATCACGAAACTCAGACAAGCTAGGAAAGAATGTCTTTGTCTTGGATACATGCTTGACGGCATGCAAGAAGATATCGGCAGGATAATCTTGCAAGCCTTCAGCAATCAGACGTATACGCATTGCAATATCTGACTGTGATTCCTGTGATGGTTTGACCATAACCATCATACATTTAAGAAGCTCTTGTTCCATTTGCTCCAATGGCATAGGTGTCATAGCATATGCAAGTACATTTAAACCCTTATCTATTTGCCCACGGGTAGGCTGCTCAATTAGTTTGTATCCACGCACACTGAAGTCGTTGTTAAGTACTTCCTCGTAGTTTAGAATTGATGCCAAAGAAGAAAGAACTTTTTGCTCGATCTCTTTTGGAGTTGTAGTTGTTAGGCTTTTTAGTGCTAATTGTTTTTTGTTGTGGCTTAATTGTAACTGCATTGCCCTTCTCTCTGTTAGATAGTATGTTATTAGTAGGTTCGTGTGTCACTGTGTCACCCTCTGAGTGACACTCTGTCACTTCCACGGTGACAGGCTGACACTTCCGTACTCTATATATGTTTACCTGATTCTTTCCCTGACGTTTGCGAATCAAAAATTTTTTATTGACTAGGTGTTCAAGCTTACGAATGACAGTTCGTTCACTGAGTCCAGACTTATTTGCAATCGTACTGATGGATGGGTAAGCAATCATTGTATCTTGGTTAGCATAATGATTGATTGTCAATAGCACAAGCTTGGCTACTGCATCACCAACATCAGCATCCAAGATACCTTGGATATTTTTAAAGGACATACTTACCAATCGATCTCTTTTAAATCAAATTGTACTTTTAATTGATGAAATGTTTCATCAAGTTTTTTCAAATCAGATAAATAAATATCTTGTATATCATAAGTACTATTCAAAATATTACGCATTACATGAAATGATTCTTCTATAACATTGAATTGTTCTGTTGTTAAATTTGGTTTAGTCGTCTTGTTTTCTTTGGTCATTTGGTTCTCCATAGTTTCTTGACTGTTGACTCTGATAAAAACATAACCCATCTAGGTTCTGCATTACCACCTCTCTTATATATAACAGCATCCCGGTTAATCATTGTTGTGAATGGGGATGGGAAGCTGCTATTCTTACGATACTTTACTTCACAGATTACTTCTTGTCCGTTGAGGTTGATGACGAGGTCGCCTTTATATTCGCCTCCCAACGCTCCACTAAGAGGCTGACGCTTTGTTTTGATCTTCCACGAGTTGAAGAGCTTGACGAAGAAGTTCTCATGGTATGTTCCTTTTCTGCTAGATGTGCTTGCCAATTTGATTTCTCCTTACAATTAAAACAAATGAAGAAAGTTCTACTGCTCTTTACTTTCGTAAAGTATCTGCTGTGTGTACCACACACATCACATTTCTTCATTGAACTTTGAGCTTACAATCTAAAGCTTCAATCCAATCTAAAAGCATAAAGCCTGAAGGCAAGCGTTCATATCTTTCCCACTTACCTATTAGGCTATCGGCACATCCAATCTTGTAAGCTAATGCTTCTTGAGATAATTGCATTTCGTTACGCTTGTTTACTAGTGACGAAACCAATTCCTTCCAATTAGGATTGATGGGAACTGGTGTTGCCCTGTAGTTGAACATGTCTGAATGCTTTGAGTATTCTTTGTGCTGTGTCAAATCTTAAATCCATTCCGTTCATTGCTCTATAGTATGTACTGGTAGGCACACCTGCTACAATAAACATGTCTTTCAAACGCACATTATTATCGGAAGCTATGTCTTGAAGCTGTTGTATATACTTGCACAATACCATACATACAGAACTACTGCATATATGCAGTATGTGCAAGCATATAATTTATTTATCTTCAGGAGGTAATTCAGATTCTAATTTATTTATCTCTCTCTGAATATAATTTAATACCTGATACAAAGCAGTTAGCTTGCCATAGTTATTGGCAGTATCAGTATTCTTTTTTATTATTTCTGCTACATCATTTGTCATTTAAATTTCTCCTCTATTAAGTGTTGCATTAAGTTGTTAGTTAATTCATCTATACAACTTGTGTTTAGTTTGTGTTCTTCACATTGGTTTTGAAACTCATTCAATGTCATGCCTGATATATGATCTACAATAGCATCATATATTGTATCATTTACTGGATGAGACATGCTAACTCCAATGCTTTGAATAATGTTGATGCCAATTTACCTTTCTTTCTATGTTGCAAGCTTTGTCATCATCTTCATTCCATTGTTTAAGAAGTGCAGCACATGCAAATGCATGTGACACACTATACTCTTTGCGTATATACTCGATGGCTTGCTCGTTAGTCATCTCTTCAAGCAACTCACCAAAGCGTTGCTCGACTTCTATACACTGATCACTTAGTCTACTCATGGCTATACTCCTTTACTCTATTTGTTACACCATAATGCTCAAGCATTGGTTGCTCTTGCCATTCAT
>Ga0209929_1000214_pt1 | contig 22441 bp, 30 predicted proteins | sample SalPon2_C_H2O_MG_2_FD_185731 | JGI IMG/M metagenome (GOLD analysis project Ga0209929, IMG submission 185731) | Salt pond water microbial communities from South San Francisco under conditions of wetland restoration - Salt Pond MetaG SF2_C_H2O_MG... ... | reverse complement strand
GTAGCCGTCTGGCTTACATGGTTTGTTTCCGATGTCTCGTATGCCTTCTGCATCGACCGCACTAACAATATACTTGAACATCGGTGATTTGTCAACCTCTGCTTGAAGATTTTTTCGCAGGTCTGACATTTTTCCAATCTTACTGGTATATTTCGACACATCTACCGAGACTTCAAATTCATCGTATGATCCACACACCGCTTGAATCTGCGTATAAAGATTCATAAGTTTTACATGGTTGTCTTTAATCTTGGCTGGATCGCAACCATTCAGATCATACTTATGTAAAATCTTTGTCATATGGGCAAGATAATCATCCCTTTTAATACTCTTGAACTTCTCATCTCTCATTACATGGTTAGTGAAAAATTCCATTACCATCCACTGGTCAATAAGATCCGACAGTTTAGAGTTCTGAATAATCTCTCGATAGTTCAGTCCACACATATTAATAACATGGTATGCTATCCTTCTGTCTGTATGGGTGCTGTTCCATCTTGTTGCAGAAGTTTCATCATTGGAAATATATTGATCTTGACAATAATCCATGATGGCCTCATACTTGGCAGTTGCCTTAGACAACTTTTCTACAAGATGTTCTACTCTGGGCTTAAACCACTTGGTAAAGTCTACAAGATTATAGCCCTGTTTTTTGAGTTTATCTACAGAAGCCTTCTTGATTGCAAACACATTTTTATTTTTGCAAATCTTGGTTAGCAAATTATCCTCTTCTTTATGCAACAGCCTTCTGTATACATTAAAGATACTGATATGGCCTTCTTCTGCCGCATATCTAGTCATTGGAATGTATAGAATCTGTTCACTATCCTCTAGACCACTAAGCAATTCTTCAGACAATTCTCTAAGATTGTCAGAATCATTAAGGGCTTTGCCAGACAGGCGATTACAATGACTATCACAATCTTTAGAGTTTGAGATAATAAAGATTTCATCGGCACTAATTCTACCAGATACTCCTCTACTTTTGCGAGTCCCAGACTTCATTAGACTACGATAGTCTGAAACCTTGAGAATATTATCAGCACCAACATCCTTAATGAGATCGTCAAAACCCTTGCCAGAATGTGTCTCAGGATTTTCACTATCCACCATAAGATAACCAAAACAATTATTGAGATTGCAATACTTTGTGACTATCTTCTTAGCACTCTCAGCACTTCTAGTGTCGCACTGGAAGAATACAATCTTATCTTTTCTAGTTGATGCGTTCCAGTAGTAATTACTGCCTTTACCGTTTAGGGTTTCGCTATGGATTTTATCTGTTAGATAAACCAGTCTGCGACTACGATGTGTGCCAGACCTAAAATTCATTGCATATAGTTGCTTGTGTTTGCCCAGTTTATATTCAAGGTCTACACCACTAGACAGTTCGTGCTTTTTGCCGTCAGGATCAGTCCAACTAGCACCCGCACTATACCCGCCAGCAAGATCACTCAGACTATAATATGTCTGATATGCTTGTACCAGATTGGTACATTCTGCAATCTTAGTGGTCATATCTTCCTTGAGTTGAAGATAAATTTCTTGAGTCTTTTTACGCAGTACATTGATTACACCCTTGGTGTACTGCAAACCTTCTCGACTAACATCCATCTCCAATTCACCAATATCAAATTGGATTTGTAGATATAGGCCAGCATTAAGAATCTCTCTGACTAGGTTCTTCCAGTTGTCAACGTCTGCCCTTCTGAAAGTTCGATTCCACTTTTGAATATTGCTATTGGTCGTTTCTTCTTCTTCACCAATAATCTTATCGGCACTAACTGGGTATGCAATATTCCCCATGACTGCAACAACTCCACCAGCATTATGGTGCGATGAAGGAAATTGTCCACTATCACCAGACAATCGACCAACCTTCCACCCATCACCATCAATCACATAATTATGGTAAGAGTAAGAATGATCCTGCATATCAGAATCAACAGAGCCTTCGACAATAGGCTTAGTTTTAAAGTAGTGATAGATCCTCTTGGCCTTCTGATTAAACTCTTGATAGTCATACTGCTTTACTGCAAAACTAATTTCAAGACCATTAGGCTCATCAGTTTCAGTGACTCCGAATAGGTTGAGACTAGGCACACCGTTCTCGTCCATAGCCGCTATGTAGTTGTACGCTTTGCCATTGAAGTAAGAAGTTGTACTAAAACTCTTAGTATAAGCAAATGGACTCTTAGAGCCAAGACCAAGACAACCAGTAAAATCGTTACTGTCGTTCTTATTACTAGCCCCATAAGTCGTGTAGAGTTCTTCCATATCTTCTTGAGAAAGTCCAGTACCATAATCTCTTACCGTAAAGTTAGGGTTAGATGAGGTAGGCAAAGTAACCTTAAAAGGATTTTGATTGCCCGCTGCAATATGAGCGTCGTAAGCATTAGTAGACAGTTCTCTAATAACTGCCATAACCTTATCGGAATATAGAGAGTCCGAAAGGATTTTAAACATTTTGCTGGTCTGGGCGATGGTGAACTGGTTTGCACTGTCCATGCCTCGACTGTGAATTTCAACGGTACGATCTGCAAGTTTCATCTGTGTAGTCTCCAAAAAGTGAAATTGTCCTGTGATAGCCTAAGTATATCATCGACCATTCCGCTTGTCAAGCATTAATTTTTATTTTCTGGTGGAATCCAGATATTATCCGTAGAACACATAAGAGGGTATTCTATCTCATCTTCTTCATCAATTTCATCAAACCAAATCTCAATATCCATTATCTACGCCATAATCGTCGTCGTCGTAAATATCATAATCTTCATAATTTTCTGGCTGAAAATCCTCATCATCATAAGGATTCCATTCTGTATTATATTCATCACGACGATCCATTTCTTCCTCAAGAATTTCCGCAGCATCAAACACAACTTCAAATTCTTGTATTTTATCAGATAAGATTTCCAATTTCTTTTCTATATTTTTGAGTATTTTTTTAAGTTCTTTATTTTCTTTTTGTAAAGATACTAAGTGCTTTTGATTTTCTAATACCGCTTTATTTACTGGGTCAATTGGCATTTTTATACTCTTTGATATCGCCGTTTTCTTTTATTTTTTTATTTTCGTAAGTTACCGCTGCCCTACGATAAAACTCCTGTTTTATATTTTCTAATACACCAGTAATAATACAAATCTTACCATAAGATATATCCCCAGATATTTGGTTAATTAATCTTGATACAAAATAGTTAATGTCTCCACAAATTTCAAGCAATTCTTCTTGAGAGATGCTTTCTTTATTAAATTCTTTACCGATATTACTTTTAATTATTTCAGCAGAATTATTTATATGGTTATCTAAAACCTCTCGTCTTTTTTCTTGAATATATGGCATAATCTTTCCCTTCAATCATAAACAGTAGGACATTTACAATTATATTTTTCACAGTATGGGCATTTTGGCCCCGGTTCCTCAAAGCCCCATGCGTTAGAATATCCCTCAAAACTTTCATAACCAGTATCAATACAGGCCAATTTCTTTCTTCTGCCCCTCTTAATATAACCCATATTGTTCATATGGCAATCCCAGAATTTTAGTCCGGTTTTTTCTCTAATATTGTCAACTAAATCTTGTATTTTCCTGTGTGGGATTTTAGCGTCAATATCAAACAGGGTCGCCTTCTCTGTCACATATCCCCAACTGGTCACAGTGTCGCTAGGAGTCCATGTTTTTAAAAGTTCGGGGTCATACCAGTATGCTATTTTACAAAGTGGAGTAAGTACAGAAGGAGCGAAATCAAACTTATTTAGTATAAGCTGATTAATAAGAGATTTTCTTGCTCTAGTTTTATTCTTAAAAGATTTAAATCCCAAATTTTGGTGGCCTCTGATGGGCAGGAAATCGCAATACCCACCAGAGTCGCACCAACTAGTATCTACCAAATAATCGTGATTAATCATTAAAACTCGCCAGTATTAGCCTCTGAGCCTGCTCTAGTAATAATTGCCGCAAAAACATATAGATTAACATTCTCATTAATAGTTCTTACCGAACCATCTGCAAAACATGCGTTCATTACACCGGGATGAAAACTATATGCTTCACCATCATTAATTCCGTTAAAAGGAAGAACCCCACAATTATCACACTTATCACCATTTGTGTCAATACCGTGCAACTTAAATGGGCCAAGGCTATCAGCCCAACTAATACATTGATTAGTAGCACCAGTAGGGGTATATTTGCCATTTGATGCTTTATAAGTATCCGGTCTAGAACCGCACTCTACTATTAAAAGAGAATGAGAAAGGCCGTCTGTAATTTGAGCAATTCTTGTTGTTGCGTCTTTCTTTAGAACACCATCACATTCTGGGCCTTTAGCAGAATACGGATTTGGTGAATTAAATACCTTGTTCTTAACACCAGTAAATACTTCATAATCAGTGTAGCCAAAACTACTTGGATTTAAACTGGGTGCAGCACTGTCACTGTCTCTTGTTGGCCCATCAATATTGGCGTAACCACCAACTGCTGGTGGTGCTGTTGGGCATTTAAAAATACTTGGCTGTTGAGAAACTGCCGCTGTATTCTCCCACCAATTCTTATTAAAGTTATATTGATCTGCAATACTTCTTTCTTCCATAAAGGCTACAACATATGCTCTCCAACTATGTTCTGTTGTTGAATCCGTAGTTTGTGCTGCTGGAGGAAAAACTTTTTTTGTGTCAATACAATTATGCATAGCCAAACCTTGTTGCTTTAAATTATTAGCACAACTCATTCTTCTGGCAGATTCTCTAGCGGTTTGTACTGCTGGTAATAATAGACCAACAAGAACACCAATAATTGCGATAACAACCAGTAATTCGATTAGTGTAAAACCTTTACGATTTTTCATTTCTTATTCCTTGCTTTGGAGGGATTATTTGGCGGGAGACTCACAATGAGCCTTGATTGAATACCTTATAATACTCATTTCGGCAAGGATAAAATGTTAGAAGTTTGTTAGGATTATTAATTTTCAAACAACCATCTTTTATTCGATAGTGTCCAATTTACGGTATTTTCTAGTCTAGTTTCTATGCTTTGTGGTTGCCATCCCATATCTTTCATTTTACCACCATCTAGAGCATAACGCAAGTCATGCCCCGGTCTAGCACTATGAAAATCTACCATCTCGTATTTTAGTTCTTTATTTTGAAAACCTGCAATCATTTCTGCTAACTGCAAGTTATCAAGTTCTTTTGCTCCAACAATATTAAATTTATGACACTTTGCTCCACCAAAATCATCTGATACTAATTTAGCATTATCATAGTTCATAAGAAACCAAACAGCATCAGCAACATCTTGAGCATGAATATAGTGTCTAGAACCTGCTTTCGTTTTACTAGCATTTGAATGAATGGTTACACACTCACTATCTCTCACTTTTTTAACACACATTGGAATATATTTTTCTGGATGCTGTCTTTCTCCAAATACATTCATAGTGTGAGTAATATAGCATGGCAGATCGTATGTGTTTTCATATGCGACAACTAATTCTTCACCACCGGCCTTGCTTGCACTATATGGGTTGGTAGAATTATATCTATCATTTTCTTTATACTTCACACCTTCTGGTGCAGGCCCAAAGATTTCGTCAGTTGAAAAGTAAATAAATTTTTCTAGATTATCACATTTCCTAGCATAATCCAAAATATTAGTTGTACCAACAACATTATCTAATACAAACTCCATTGGATTACTGATGCTTCTATCTACATGACTTCCAGCAGCCATATGAATAATATAATGAATATCACCCAAACTAGAAACTATCTGAGAATTAAGTTCTGCTTTTAGGTCGTGGAATACCGTTTTAACTCTTAGTCTTTCTTTGCCTTTTAATTGATCTGTAACTTCATGCAACCTATTAAGGTTCCCACTGTAATCAAGTCGATCAAGCGTTATAAGGTTATAGTCTGTGTTATTTAATATGTATTCAACAAAATGATGAGCTATAAATCCAGCACCACCAGTAACTAGTATATTTTTTCTCATATTTTTTTTAGTATGAATAGATGTGTACAGGAACTCCGGTAATTTCCTCAATAAAAACAGATGCATCAGTTACGTTATAAAAATCACCTAATGCTTTTCTTGTTTTATAGTACTCTGGCTTATATACTCCGAAAACTCTGTAGAATGGCTGATCAATTGCCATGTTATCAGCATTCAAGAATTCCTCTGCTGTTTTAATCTCTTGAATAACAGTTCCACCCTCATAATCTGAAATCTCTCTACAGGTAACTATCTCAAAAGCCTGAAAATAAGACTTGGTGTTATGATGGTTTGGGGTGTGCGAATTAACTAATTTGCCGTCGTATCCCATTTTGGATTCCTTTGTTTTTGGATGATACAATATTAATGCCGAAGGTGGGACTTGAACCCACACGCCCAAATGAGCAACAGATTTTAAGTCTGTTGTGTCTGCCTATTCCACCACTTCGGCGTTTGAGGTGATGTTTCTTTTAATTTACATATTATTATGATGGTTTCTCAACCTATTAACAATCTCCACCATATTATCTGTATGATTTTGTGTTGATTGTCTTGGGGATTTCTGCATTTCTGGTAAATCTATACCACGTTCAGCAAGGGCTTTTTTTACCCTAGCATATCTAGCCATAGTGGATGCAATTTTCTGTCCGGTTTTTTTAGATATCTCTTTGAATGTTTTACTGCTATACACAGCCTCTAAAAACTTTTCGTCACTACATCTAATTCTTGTTTGTTTTTTTGTAATAATTACTTCTGCCATTATAAACTCCAATTCCTATAAATCCTTCTTACCGCTACCCCATTATACTATGTTTTATCGTCAGTGTCAATAGGCTAACTTTAGATTTTTCCACCAAAACATACACACCAGTATGGAACATATTGATCAGAATACGCAAAACCACAACCAATATGGGTAAAATTTGTATTCATAATATTTCTTCTGTGACCGGGACTCCACAACCAAGTTTTCATTACAGATTCTTCATTCTTTTGTCCATATGCAATATTCTCTCCCACATATCTGAATCCCAATAATTTAATATCAGAAATTTTACTATGCTTTAATTTCTCTTCATTTGACATATACTCTGAATATTTTTGTGCATATCTCATTAATTCTTCGTCTATAATCAAAGGGTTTATGCTCCACATCCAAGATGATTCGCTTCTAGCATTATTATGAAGTTCTACTAATTTTTTCATACTAGGAAATCTAAATGTAATATCATTCATTGTAGAATAACTCCATCTATTGTAATCCATCTATCCATTTTAAATATTCTTTTTTACTGTACCCAATCTTTCTTTGCTGCTCTTTATTTTGATAGAATAGTATTGATGTCGGTAAACTTCTTGGTTTAAATCGAGCAACTATCTTCCTATTAGCAGGCTTATCCGTATCAATAAAACATATAATAATCTTATTAATATTTATGGGTTTAATATCTCTTTTTAATTCTTCGCAGTAAACACACCAATCAGCACCAAATACAATTAATACCTTAATACGATGTTTATCGGATAGGGCAATCGCTTTTTCAAAATCATCATAAATAAAATTTTCTATTTCCTCTTTTGGCTTTATTGGCTTAATGGGGTTTACAACAACTGGCTTATCAATAGGCTTGTTAACAGGTTCGTTCGCAGTATTATTTCTATTAAAAGCAATAAATATTAAAATGATAAGAGGTATGTATAGATAATTTTTATTAAACATAGAAAACCTATGTTCTATTAGGTAAGATAATTCCTAACAATAAATAAATCCAAAATAAAACGCTAAAACTGGCAAATACCCCTAGAATCATTAGTAGTCTGATAATTCTTACATCAATATTTAATGACTGTGATATGCCAGCACACACTCCGAAAATCATTCCATCTTGTTTGTTTTTAAATAACTTCATTTTATTTAGACCTTAGAACTATTGGCTAATTTAACAAATTGATATACTACAAATAAATCAACCGCTACAACCATCCACCAAACACTTAATACATCTAATAATCCATGACTCATTTTTTATCCTCTATCTTTCTTAGTGTTTTAATGATATCATCATTGTAAACGTTTTCATGATTTAAATTTTTGTATCTATTCATAGTATACACCTGATTGACACTTATGCCCCCACCCCTTTTCATTTTATGTTGAAAATCCTCTAAACTCCTAGTATGATAATGATTAATTCTCATTTTATCATTTAGTATTGATTTTTGATTGTTATCTTTTATATATATTTTGAAATGCTGGCCACTTAACCAATTATTAGAAATATCTTGATGAGATACATCTACAAAATTACCATTAACTGGTAGATAATGAGATGTCCAATGATTTCCAACATATTTCTGGGGATTAATAAAGCATTTAATATGTTTGTTGAATGCAATCAAACTAGGGCATGATTGAGTATAACTTAAAATAGTACTCTTTTGTCTCTGTTGATGTCCGTTAGAACCAAATGCCAACCAATATAAACCCAGTCCATCATATGTTTCAAATTCCAACATATAGTCTTTAATGTTGGTCGAATCATTTAGTAGCACAACATATTCATCTATATCTAAAAAACCAATCCATCTAAAATTTTGATTGTGAATAATGCAATGTTTTTGAGACCTTAATTGCGTTGCTTCGTGTGAATCTGTCCATTGAATAACTCGCACATTCTTGTATTTAGATAATTTATTTTTCAAGGAAATATCACTATTATTATCATAAAGAATAAAATAATCTATACCAATACCAGAATGATAATCTATCCATTCTTCTATATAATAATCTTCATTTTTACAAATAGCGTGTAGTGCTATAGAATTATTTTTTAGCATTATCTACTGTTTTTTTCTTGAATATACGATCATAATTTTCACACCAAGTTTTACTGTCAACAGTTTTAGGTCTTGGCTTGTCGCCTTTTCCATTTTGGCTCATAATTATTCCTTCGCTTTAAGAGAAACAATACTTTGTCCATTTTTTATTGCATCAATTACGGTATATTTTTCTTCTACTACATGATAGTGTTTTCTTAGCCAATAGTCGTGAATAAAAACTATTGCATTATGATTCAGAAAATCCGATATAAATTTTGCACACTCTGGTCTTGCTCTACCATCTATTAATACGATATCAAACTTGATATTTAATTTTTGTGGAAATCTAATGTAATCATAAAAGTCTTTATATCTAGATGAAGTATCTAAACTAGACCAGTCTCTAGCAGTAACAACAGTCTTAGTAGTGCTATTTTTAGGTATATTAAATATTTGTATATTTTTTACATTTTGAGTTTTTGGTTTTATCTTATTGAACCATTCAACATCATGCTCAATAGAATAGTATTCTTTAACGTATTGAGGAAAATAAGTAGTACTGCCACCACAACCATATTCAAGCATAATCTTATCGGTAGTTAAATATTTTTTAATAACCTCAATTTCTGCTTTGCTCATCCAAGGCTTGTTTATATTCATGTCCCAACCTCTTTGTTCATTATATGACCATATTCTTTGTATAAATTCTTAGGTATATATTTTTGATGATTAAATTCTTTTTGGGTTTTGGGTCTAGTGTTTATTTTCTTATTTTCCCAGTTATTATAAAGATCTAAAGAGATAGGTTTTACCCCAAAATTATTACAGATTATTTCGTAGTGTTTATATGATTGATGCAACCAATAAAAATCGTCTATATATTTTAATAGTTTATAATTCCATAAAATCCAGTAAATGACTGCTTTTTCTTTCCTGCAATTAGTACTATTGACTTCCGGTATAATATCTTGTATATATTCCCAACTAGAAAAACCCCTAGAATCTTTCCTGCATATAAAACTATCCATAGAGTTGCAAGATTTTTGAGGATCTCTAATTTGTAATATTTTTTTATATTGCGATTTTTGCAAAGACTGCTCTGGCAAACTACTAAAATGCCTTGCTTTTTTATCTGAGTCAAAATAACCCCAACTCACAATTCCATGATTGCCAAATCTACGCTCATGAATAAAATCTAAACCGGAATATCTTAAAACTTCACAAATAAAAGATGAGCCACTCCTTGCACATCCAGTGATAATAATTTTATTGTTATCTATTTGCATTTTGCCATATGTTTTATTATTTTTTGCACTAATTTTTTCTCTATCGACTTTTCTACCGTCTGATTCATAAAATTTTGTTTGATAAATAACTTACCATTTTCTGCTATTTTTTTACATTCTTCATCATTATTTTTACACCAATCAATTACTTCTTCTAAGTTAGATCCATCTTGATTCATTTCAACATAATGAACACCCGATTTAAGCCAAGGTTCACATAACCAAGAGTGAAATATTGGTTTTTTCATAATAGGAACAGAGTTTGATGCTAATACCCAGTTTAAACAAGATGCTTTATCATTACCATCTAAAACTAAGATGTATTTATACCTCAGTAGTTCTTTTAGACTCATACTATTTTGAGCATATTTACTTAGATGATTTCTTTGTTTTGATATATAAGAAAATCCTATATCATATTTGTGAAAATATTTCTTAACCACCGACTCTCTAATATTTTGATCTTTCGCACCTGTTGTAGATCCTCTCCATACCACATTAGAAATCTTGCTATGCCATAATGGATTGTCGTTTATTACTTTTTCAACCGCAGACCAATGGCGTATGCTATTTAAGTTAGCTATAATACCACTACAATTTTTAGCCTCGGTATTTCTTGTTTTAACTAAAACTGGAAATGGGCTTCCATTATACCACCTGTCGCCGCACTGAAACCATAACTTATTTTTTCTATTAGGAAGATATTTAATATATCTGTCAATATCCAATACATAAGCACCTAATGTATTATAATATTGATTTGAATGAAAGGGTTTATCAAATATAACTGTATTTAAAGATGATGGTTCTATTAAGCCATATTCATCATGTCCGTAATAGAATTTAATTCTATCTTCTATGCTGATCATAACGAATGTTAAACCTCCAATACATATGACCAGTAGCGAGAATCTTCTTTCTCTTGCAAAGCATCCCAATAAACACAACGAGCAATATAGGACGGAACCTTTAACTTACCACAGTTAACACTCCAATGCTGTTCCATTCGCTTATACTTTTCAATACCCTGCTTGCTCTTATTATAAGTAAGGTGTTCCATATTGTAAAGACGAAGTTGATGAACGTCACCGCAAAGAACACGGGCCTCATTAGGATGAATCATCTCTAAAGCAAAACTCACTTTTGCCATACCAAGACCAGTAATCTTGTTAACGATTTCGTCACGCTTCTTAACGTGATACTTTTTAGTGGTCAGATAAAAATCTTTAGGATTTGCCCAAAACTGAGTAGCAAAGTCCCAAATATATTTGGTTCGATTATTATGAAGCCCTACGCCTGATCCTGCAAGTTTTTCTCGCAAAGTTTCTTTGTCGTCAATCCACTGATCGAATTGCTTGATGGCATTGTAGCCGTAGCAATTCCCCTTCCAACTAGTGTGAACAGAGCAGTAAGCAAAGAGATAACGCCTAAAAATATCAGCGTGATTCTGTGGTCGTACACTTTCCCAGTACTCCTTATAGTCTTGAATCTTTTGTGTAGGAAATGTTTTAAAGAATTCATCAGCACGATTCCGGCAGTAGGTAGTTTTCTTTTCGGTCTTTTCCAAAGTAGCCATAGTAGTCTCCAAAAGAGTTGATTTCTGTGATACGTTCCATTCTACACTACTAGTATCGGCTTGTCAAGTGGGATTCTTTAATCTGAATCGTCCACATGATAGACGTATTCAAAAGCCATATATTCACCATGTTTTAATGCTTCAGCGATAGTTGCTTTAGGATTTTCCTGTAGATACCACATAGAATGCTGAATTACAGCAGCAAGTGTGGGTAATCCATCTGATTCGCTAATTCTAAAAATACATTCTTCGATTATTTCAATATCTGACTTATTCATCTTATAAAATATCCTCGGTCTTTTCCAAAGTAGCCATAGTAGTCTCCAATCTACACTACTAGTATCGGCTTGTCAGGTGGGGTTCTTGAATAAAAACTATAGTTGCCACTTTTTCTTCATATTTTCTATCTCAGTATCCGTAAAGAAATGTTTTACAAATTTAGTACTGTAAATTTGATCTATTTCGGATTTTTTGACTTTTGTATTTTGGATAGCTTCTTTATAGTCTTTTTTGATTTCATTACCTTTTTCAGATGTAATATTATCTTTTTTTAGTTCTATATTTGATATGTTAAGCAATTTTTCTATAGCTTGACTAAAAATTTCATTTAACATATCTAGTTTGTATATTAAAACTTTTATATTATCTTGAATCTTAATAACAGAATATCCAAGCTGTTTATCAAATGTATATTGATATAGATCCATACCTAATTCTTTATGGTATACATTGTCTATATATTCTGTCCACCACATTGTGCTACTTTTATTTATTTGGGAGTTAGTCTTGTAAGTATTATTCTGAAAACACGCCGAAATATGACACCGAATAGGATCTCTTATACCTAATATAAAAAACCATTCGGTTTTGTTTTTGTTTTTTTTGTATCTTTCTTTTAGTGTTGTTGGGCGTTGATCGTATCCTATATTTACCTTATGGTCGTGTTGTATAAAATATTCCTTTGCTTCTAAAGCAGCAGATAAACTTCTCAGCATAGTTATACTGCCAACCTTGCCCGCCGTTAGTATTATTATTTGTTTTTTCTTGCTTGCTTTCAAAGTAACACTTCTTCTTGCTACTAGTATCAGTATTGTTCTTTTTTGTTTGATTTTTTTAGTAAAGCATTTGACTGTAGACTTAATCCAATTTTGATTATTTTGGAAAAATATTCAGATACCATCAGGTTTTCTTAAAAAGATGAAGTCGTTAATTGTGTTAATATCTTGCAAAAATTCTTCTGGGTTTGTGAAATTATGTTCTAAACTAATGTCTGAAGATTGCTTGATTGGTAGTTGAGGTGTACCAATATGGCAATCTATTTTAGATATTTCTAAAGTTTTATTCAAAAACGCAATAGTATTTTTGTTGTTTTCAGATATTTCTTCATAACAAATCATTGCCTTTGGCCCATCAAATTGTACAAAATGCTGTATAGCTTTATTGTGTGTGTTTTTTGCTTCAGTAGCAAACCCTATATACTTTTGTTTATCCCATTGCACTTTCGTATTAATGGCTTTACTCTTATTATATGTTAACCATTCTTGGGTTATTAAAGCCTTGCTTTGGCTTATCCATTGTTTTAAAGTATTTTTCCTGTAGTTATATATTAAATAATCTACTTGGTTAGATATGTTTGGAAAATCAAGACCAATAAAAGGCTCATACCAAGGCATGTATTTAAATATAATGCCTTTAGATACATTCTTAGACTTTTCGACATCAATTAGCATGGATAGTAAATTTTCGATTTTAATAACTTTTTTTATGGAACATACACTATGGCTAGAGCAACAGCTTTTTAATATATGTAAATATTGCTCTTTATTTATTTTTTTTGAACGCAGCAAACGCCCACAATTCTCTAAAAAAATTGACCTGTTCCATACATTGTCAAGAGTAAAAGGTTCTCCCATACTGACATATCTAGCGTCAGATTGCAGATATTGTAATAAATAATTACTACCACTTCTACCGCTACTATACAAACATATATTTGGTTGTTTTATATCTCTTTTTGACATTGTTTCCTATTCCTATTTAAACTCAACATTGGGTCTTTATCTTTATAATTTTCTGTACGCTTGAAATCCATATGTGGGTTATGATACATAGGTACAAAATTAGGCATATTCGGAATAACTTTCCTTATTAATCCAGATTCATACAGCCTGCCGTATAATTCAGAATCTTCCCAGCCATATCCATCAAGTTTTTCGTTATATCCATTTACCTTAGTAATATTTTGCCTTTTGCATATCATAAGTCCGTGTAGATATTCCATAAACCCCAAACTATTATCCATCATTTTTTGAGTCCAGCAACCTGTCATAAATTCTGTATCCCAATCTAGTTCAAGCCACTGACTCAATTGATAATATGGGTTTATGATGTAATCTACGTCCATCTTTATAATGTGATCATATTTTGCATTTTGGATACACTGATTAAGTACTTTTGCAACATGATAATATTTTTTATCAGCAAAAGAGAAAACTCTTATTCTGGGATCTAAACTTTTTAAATATTGCTTATCAAGGTCTTTAGAATCCCAATCTATAATGGTTATATCTTTTATATCGTCTTGATTTAGCCAAGATTGTAAGCTGATTTTTAGTTGTTGAAATCTGTTTTTTACACCAACCGTTAAAGATAATGGTGGTAAATTATTGCTAGACATATGGTGATAGTTATTTATTGTTATGGGTGTAAATGGAATCGTTTTAATTTGTGATGCCATCATACCGAATGTGCTAAAATCATTACCATAAATTTCTTTGGTTTCTGATAGTAAGAAAATTTCTGCTACAGCATCGGACTGATGGGGCTTATTATCATTCTCGGTTAATGTGTTAGAATTAAATTTCTTCTTGTAGGTAAAAATATTTTTATCTGGACATGAATCAATTATCTTATTTTCTGTATTAGCACAATCCGTAGCAAGGAAAAAGTTTTTGGTTTGAGAAGAATTTATTGCCTGAATGAAACTTCTGTCAGTTGATCTTCCATACGCATAACCATATTCGGTTCGCATAGAATCTCCTCGCCTGATATGTATACCGATTGTATCCTCTGGAATATTATAAGATTGTATTCTATCTTTTATTTGTTTACTTGGTTTTAGAGACCTAATAAATGTCCTTTCATTGGAAACAATACCTTCAAATATGTAGTTTACGGCAGCAAACCAAGAGTAGCAGAATGTTTGATTTGTAATATGGTTAACAATTTGATACTCGGGTTGCAGATAACGGTATTCTAATGTGTAGGGTTCTTGTGTAACCACCTCATCCAAAACTAAAAAACGATTACAAGCATCGCTATATTCATCTTCAGTAATGAACTCTATTAGTTCTTGATCTATATTTCTTACATCAAATAAATCTTCAAATTTTTCTTCGGAAAATCCTATACTAGAAGTCCAACACAATTTAATTTTTTTAAAACCATAGGTTTTAGCAAAATTATAAAAAGAATTTATATTGAATATTCTGTTCGCTAGACCTTTTGTGGGTCTAAGATAGATATATTTTACCGTATTATCTGATTGAATATAATTTACATTATTTTTTGGTGATATAGAAAAATTTGTATATTTATCTCCATATAGTCTGTAATGAAAATACAGGCGATGTTTGTCACAAATATTGTGATCTCTGCAATGAGGCTGATAAAAATCTACAACACTAGGATTAGATATCAGATAACTCACCTCGTCGAAATCTGCATCAACTTTATTATGTATATAAAATTCTTCTATTGATATTGTCATGTAGTTCTTGCTTCGCCATATAAATACTTAAAGGTTGGAAATCTTAAACTAATACCACCATCTTGGTTTTTAGTCTCCTCAAAATACTGTACCTGAATTATCTTTCCAAGTATCTTATTCTTATCTTGATAAAAACCCTGTCTTTCTTCTATAGTAAATCCGCTACCAACTTTGACAAGGTAATCCTTGTGCTTAATATATACACAAGAAAGCATTGTTTCTTCACATTCAGCACCATCTTTGACATATCTGAACGGCCCCATTTCTACATCTAAGACCTCGTATTCTGCATCGTGAAAGGTTTTTACTTTTAAAAGGTCTTTCGACCGCTTGCCTTTATATGGAGCGTTCTTACGAAGCATTACGCCTTCCCAGCCGTAATTATCTGCCTTGGATACCCATTCTTGAAAATGGTCATCATCTAGAATATATTCTTGTTCTAGAATAGTTAGACACGGACACTCATTATTCTGCATATATCTTTCCAGATGACTTAACCTTTTAGATAGTGGAGTCTTACCCTTTTTATTGTTAAAGTCATCCAGAGACATTACATCGAAAATTTTATATGAGGGGTTGGGTATTGTATGGTCTTTCTTTTTAAGTTGTTTCATTATGCCCTGAAAATCTTCATTACCATCTTCATCTAGCAGGCACAACTCCCCGTCAAATACAACACCAGATAAACCAAGACCTGAAATGCCATCGGCAACAACGCCAAGGGTATTAAATTCTTTGCCTGTTCTGGAGTAAAAAGTAGGATTGCCGTTATTATCAACAATACACAAACATCTAACGCCATCAAGTTTACGAGATACATACCATCCATCTTTCCAATCTACAAGTTTAGGTTCATATTTATCTGCCAGTGCTACACTAAACTCTGGAATATGATTTGCTATAGCCTTGTTGATTATTTTGTCTCCTGCCCTAGTCTTTAGGTCTTTATCTATAATGCACAAGATAAGTTCTTCATAATCTGGATAACTGTCAATAAAAGTATTGACTGCACCAATAGCATCGTGACCAGTAATATCTCTATTTTTTAGTGCGTTTAGTAGATCAAAGATGGTATCGTATCTTTCTCCGCACAGAGATTTCTTCTTCTTGATATTATCGCTGGTGACATTATATTGCCACAATGGATGATAAGTATAGAGCAAAATGCTTTTGGTAAATTCTGCTGATATTTTTCGATCTACTGATGACTGATTATCAACAATGCAATAATCTTCTATAATGTTTTGCTTATCAATAGTGCTGCTTGTAGACCTAAGATCAAGCACCATATTCCAAACGTATTCAAAACGCTTTGTAGACAAACCTGTTAAATAACTCATTGTAGTCCTCCTGTGTTTACCCCAGTATATCCTATCTATCGGTAGTTGTCAAGCAGTATCTTTAATCTATCGCATCCATAGAGGATATTCTTCTATATGTAGATAATTCTCTAAGGCACATCCCCTATTCCTATAAAACATTTCTGTATCTCTTGCTGGTCTTATATTACTATCTCTAATCTCGCTTATGCATAATGCTGGATTTAAAATTATAGAATTTAGCTGTGATGCTGCATACCAAACAATATGATCTATAGGTCTAATATCTTCATTGCATATATTATCTAATATTGTTTTCAATAGTTTAATAGCCTTTATGGAATACCAAACAGCATAAGTGCCACAAGTAATATATTTACGATCAGATTCTACGGGGATTAGGGGCTGATTATTTTTGATAGCAAAAATTTGTTTGTCTGAAAGTCTATAGTTATTATAACCAAAGTATATTAAATCAAAATTATGATAGTCTAGCTTATTTGCAGTATGGTGAAAATTTTCGTGAAAATAAACATCATCCTCTAAAATTAATACTGAATCTTTTTGTTGATTAAATATTTTCTTGTAACTCATTAAGCATCCATAAGCACCGGCTTCCCCTGTTAATAATTTGATTTTGTTTTTTTTACAAAATTGTTCATATAATAAATATTCTCTAAGATTATGTCCATTTATAGCGTCGATATAATTATATCGAGATATATTCAATTGAGACATTTTATAATCCATAAATTGTCTACGTTTTATGCTGGATGGCAAAGATAGAATCTTAATCTCGGGAAGCATTACTTATAAACTCCATGACATTCTTTCTATATTCACGCACACCTTTTTCCTTGTCTTTATGCACATAACTCGTATCATATCTTATTGAATTATGAAAATTGTACACATATAAAGGAAGTTGGATAAACTTATGGCGTGTTTCTTTTTTTTCTAAAACATAAAACATCTCAGCCATATCGGTACACACTTGTACCCATTCATTATTAAGTTTTAGATATTTATGTGGATTTATATCTTTAATTAAGTTCGCCCTCATAGTTCTTAGATGAGATGCTATAAAATTTTTTTTTGCTTGTGTCCTATACAATTTATTTTTATGTATATGATCACTATAATCAGATGGTGGTCTAGGAATTAAGTTTTCTGGTATTCCAGTATTGAAATAGGAGCCATATGTACAATTATATCCTTTATTATAGATATAATTAAGAATATCTAATACATTATCTCCATATAGCCAATCATCACCATCTAGCATACAACATATTTCATCATCAAATATCTGTATATATCCTTGATATCTTGATCCTGCTGGGCCTAATTTTTTTGGGTTTTGAATATAGGTAAATTTTTGAGTTAAATCTAAACTTTTAACATAGTCTCTTACTAATTTAAGCGTACCATCAGTAGAAGCATCGTCTATATATATAGCTCTCCAATTATCATATTGTTGTTTTACTATTGATTTAATATTATATATATACCAATCAACATTATTATATGAAGGTATTATAAATACAAATTTGTTAAAATTCATAATTGAAATATTCTATATCTTTTTTAAATAAATCACAGACATATTCTTTTGTTTCTTGATCGTAATATATTGAGTAATGTTGATGCTTGGCGCTATTCCAATGGTCTAGTTGTATTGTGGGTATCTGTATATATTTGCAAACCTCATTGAAATCATTTTGTAAATTTTCAAACTTTCCTACAAAATCTATTGCTAGATCACCATTCACAGTTAAGCAGTCATATTGTGTGGGTGCTTGCCATATAATAGGCTCTCGTTTTTTATCGTTGATTAACCATTCTTTAAAAGTAACGTCGATTGCTTCCCCATAGCCACGCCTCTGTCTGTAAAAAAAATGAGAAGTACACAAGTCCCAAGGATTTCTCACAAAAGAGAATTTAAACAGTTGATCCCATAGGTCAATTATTTCTGGATAATTATACAGCATTTCTGCCGAATTGTGTTTGTATCTAAAACTTTTTCTGTGTTTGATGTTAGTTATGCCATATACAACATGCGGACTCAAATATCCTTGTAATGTTTTTTCTATACTCGTTGTTCCTGTTTTTTGTATTGCTACAAACAGTATAGCATATTTTTTACTCAGGATCATATCCAAAACTTTCAAAATCTTCTTTATATTTTTTGTATACTTTATCTTTCAATGTTTTATCGTAATACTGTGAGTAGTGCTTGTGTTGAGTCGAATTGTATTTCCTATTGTCAAATGTTATAGGAAATAATTGATTAGTGATAACATGGAAATCATTTTGCAAATTCTCAAACCTACCTAAAAAATCAATATATTCGGGTATAAAATATATTTGTGGTAATAAATGACCATCCATTTTTCTAGTGGGCATATCACAAATATCACTAGCAAATTGTTGAAAACTTTTATCTTTCCATATTCTATATAGAGGTAGTTGCTGTTTCTTAACTTTGTCAAAATATACAGAAACTAATCTATCATATGGATTTCTACAAAAAGCGAAGGTGAAATATCCTGCTTGTAGTTCGTTAGACAAATCAAAGTTTGGTTGCTTGTCAAGTCTTTGGTCAAGGAGTCCTTGTTGCATCAACCAATAAAGTAAACTTCTACTACCTACCTTCGGCACTAAATACCATATGTATTTGTATCTATGTCCAACACAAGGTTTATATAGTTTAACATACGCCATATTTACTATTTATCTAGAAATCTTTAGTTTTGTTACGATTTGTATATATTGTTGAATTTTTCCATTCGATATTTTAATTGTAACCATTCATTATGTTCAGTGAAATCTTTATTTAATTTATTTACCAGTATTGATCCGGTTCTAGGGAACAAAGCAGGGATGATAGCATGAAGTATTAAAAGAACGCCCGCTTTGATACACCTAATACCATGAGAGGCAGCAAATCGTAAATGCTCCCAATAGCCCATATTATTTTGATCTAAATGTTCAATAGATTGTTTTATTAACATAGTGTAATTAACCTTTCTCTTGCTGTGACAAGATTAAATACACCTTAATATTATTTTATAGATGACCTAGAAATAGATAATGTTTTATTGTTATACATATAGTAGTATCTGACAATAGGTTTGCCGGGCAAATGCAGCCATTCTATTTCAATAAATTTTTCAGAGTTTCTCTTAACTTTTCCGAAAATATTTACGTCTTCTAGGATATAACAATATTGGTTATACATAATTCGTAAATGGATACGGCGATATTGAGAATTATAAATTTTGATAGATTGCACTGGGCTTGCGTGAATAGATTTTCTTTGATGGCAAACTGCATATCCTAACACTCTTTCCATAGAATGTGAATAAGTGCCATTTAAATAGTATAGGTCATCTATTTTGCCGAGTTCTTTTTGCAATAGATTATCTATGGCATTATACTTTTTATTTAGTATTTTGTGAAAAATACCAGTTTTAGATATAAACATAGTTCCTGCTACAAATTTATGATATTTTCTATTATTGAATTCATATCCTAATAATTTTAATATTTCGTGTATCTTATCTGTATTATGACCTTCTTGATCTTGTATATGAAAACTCTTGGGCGCAATCATACCTACATGAGATTTTGATAATATCTTCATTGATCTATTGAGACTGTCTTGATCGCCTATAAGACTGTCTATAAGAACACTACCCCAATCTACATGATTCTTAACGCCCCAATAAGATTGCTTAGAATGTATCTTAATAAAAAAAGGAAATTGTTTTTGGTCAATCTCTTTTAGTTGTTTTAAGAAAGGGGCGATATCTACCCCATAATTAGGATGAAATTGATGCTTATAAATTATTTCAGAGTTTTGTCTTAATAACTTGAGTAGTATTTTGTCTTTTTTATATCTTTCGCCAATAGATAAAAATAATGGAAGTTTTAATTTTTTACATAAATGGAGAATGTCGTTTAGCCTGTCTATATGATACAACTGACATAAAACAATACATTTATTTTTTTTAGACATCATACCTAACCCTTCTTTAGATTAGATACACTTTTAGACACAAATGGAGGCGAGGGGAGTCGAACCCCTGTCCAGTATAAATTCCATATAAACTTCTACATCGTTAGTCTATTGTTATTAATACTATAGACAAAACTATCAGTCTTTCCTGCGTCAAAGTGATTACACTTATCGACCTTCTTAATTTAGGTAGGACAACCCTATCCGATTATCGGAGTCAGCATAATTGGGTAAAAAGGTTTATGCAACCCCTCTCACTAAGCAGCGAGTGCTAATACAGAAGTATCGGCAATTGAAACTTTGATCTATTTTTAAACTGGCCTTTAGATCAACCAGTCGATGCAATCTACACTTCTATTTACCTGTCGAAACCTTTACGCCCCCTATAAACTCTGATCAAAATGAGTTCTATTTACTACATTAAATTCTGCACACTTATTCATATCTTTTAAACAAGTTGATCCAATATAGGCACATGCACTTCTTAATCCACCAAGAATATCTTCAACAACAACAGAAGCACTGCCTTTATAGGGAATAGTTTTAGTCCTTCCCTCACTTGCTCTATAATCTTTTACACCACCATATTTATTCTGAGCATTATGAGATGACATACCATAAAATTTTAATGAAACTTTTCTTTTGTCGGTTGGATAACCGGGATCACTACTTTGCCACCATTCTGAACCATCTTTATTTCTGACAGAACACTTATACTCATACTGCCATTCACCCTCACATTCTTCTGTACCAGCCAGCATCCCGCCAAGCATAACAAAATCTGCACCAGCAGCAAAAGCCTTGCAAATATCTGATGGAGTTCTGCAACCACCATCAGCACAAACCAATCCTAATTTACCTTTACCACTTTTTAGTCCATGAGCAGCATGGCTGCATTCAATAATGGCAGATAATTGTGGGTAGCCACAACCTGTTTTTAATCTAGTAGTACAAGCACTACCGGGGCCAATTCCTACTTTAACAATGTCTACGCCACCATGCAGAATAATTTCTTGAACCATTTCTGGAGTACATACATTACCAGCCATAATAACTGGTTCATCTCCAAGTTCTTTTCTAACTTTAGCACAAAAATTTACAAAATCGTCTGTATATCCATTGGCAACATCAACGCAAATATTAGGAATCATACGATTTGTTTTAGAGCAATAGATGAGTTTGTCAAGATCATCCTGTTTAATGCCCATACTAAACCATTGAAGGTCTTGATTCCAGATAAGGTCTGGATATTGTTCTTTTGAATAGTGCTTATGAAGACAGGTTGGCATTTGATATCTCATTAAAGTATTAGATATATCAACAGTACCAGTAGTGTCCATGTTAGCAGCAAAAATTGGCACACCTTTCCATACTCTATTAGAATGATAGAAGGAAAAATTCCTATTTAATTCTACTTCTTTTCTTGATGCTGTTCTGCTTCTTTGTGGAACAAGTAACACATCATCAAAATCTAATTTTGGATCATTATTAATCTTCATAGATATTCTATACCTAAATCTCTTTTACATAAGTTACTATTTTTTCTATAAGCACACTTGTCTTTCATAAAAGAATAAACACCCAGACAATTTGTTCTTGGACAATCTTCTCTTATTGTGTTTAAAATATGCTTTATAGTGCTTCCGCTACAG
>Ga0209929_1000210_pt1 | contig 22555 bp, 29 predicted proteins | sample SalPon2_C_H2O_MG_2_FD_185731 | JGI IMG/M metagenome (GOLD analysis project Ga0209929, IMG submission 185731) | Salt pond water microbial communities from South San Francisco under conditions of wetland restoration - Salt Pond MetaG SF2_C_H2O_MG... ... | reverse complement strand
AATTTGACACAGAACAAAATTTGACACAAAACAAAATTTGACACAAAACAAGATTTCTACTGGGGGTCTGTTTTCGGTCTTATTACAAGATTTCTACTAATGGTCTGTTTTCGGTCTTATTACAAGATTTCTACTAATGGTCTACTAATGGTCTACTAATGGTCTACTAATGGTCTGTTTTTGGGCCTCGGCCTCATTTTGCTCGCATCTACAAAAAAAAAATCAATTTGTTGCGTTGATGACTCTGATTATTTATTATATTATTTATTATATTATTTATTATATTATTTATTATATTATTTATTATTTTATTTATTATTTTATTTATTATTATTTTAAGAAGAGTAAAAGAGTAATTCATTTCTAAGTAAGGTTCATAATAGGTTTTAAAAATCAAAAAAAGTTTCAAAGTGCATTTTGATATACGCATTTACTCTTCTTATTTATTATTATATTATTTTATTTATTATTTTATTTATTATATGATTGAATTATTATTAATATTATTATCTATTATTATTTTTATTAGATTAATATTATTATCTATTATTATTTTCGTGTAGAAAAAAATTTGATTACTTTTGAGATTTTATTTGATATAATATATACAGCAAATATTAAAATGAATAATATATCTATTTTTGAAAAAAACCAACTCAAAAAATATTCGGTTAAATACAAAAAGGATATTCTATTTAATGAAAGAACCGATTTTGTTAAGTCAGTTGTAAATACTAGGATAAATAAATTTAATGAGTTCATAGTTAAATTAATGAATAAATATACTAAATATGATGATAAATCTACTTTGAAAGAATATTTTTATAATAAATGGGTTTTTCTTTACGAACTTATTTATTATAAATATACTATTAGAAAAATAGACGAAGTCCAAAATAGACCAACTACTGGAATTCGTGGATTATACAAATTAAAACCTTATACTATCATGCTCGATTATTATTCAAGTTATTTTAATAAAACAATTAAAAACTTTCATAATATTAAAGTTGAGATGTTTGAAAGAAAAAATAAAGAGTTATGTGTTAAATGTAATAAATTATTTAGTCCTTGTTATATTAAAAGGCATATTGAAAAATGTAGCAATAAACCTAAATACAACCATAGTGAAAAGCATAAATGCGAGTGTGGGGTATATTACATTAGCAGTAATAAGAGTAGGCATCTTGCGAGTAAGAAACATCTTAATTACAGATCACCTAATTTCTATAAAACCTTAAATGAACCCACAGATAATTTAAATAAGACTCAAAATGAACCCACAGATAATCTTAATAGAACCTTAAATGAACCCACAGAAGGAAATTCAGTAGAAATCAAATAGAGAAGAGTAAATGCGTATATCAAAACTGATGTTGAAACTTTTTGAGATTTTTTTTTATTATTTTATTTATTTTTAAGTTTGATTATATTTAAAAATAAATATAATATATTATATAAATGAAATTACTACCTAAATCAATTAATGAACTAGAAAACATTTTAAAAGATAAATCTATTGATATTTTGAAAAATCAACTATACGATTATTTAACAGATGTATTCTTTTATAAATGTGTAGAAATTTACAATAATGAATTGACACTTTTAGTAGAAAATGAAGCAATATTAGATTATTTAAATATAAACTTCGAGTATTTTAAAGAAGAAACAAAAAGATTATATTTTAATATTTATTATGATGGCAAACTTAAACTTGGCAGTATTATTAATTTTGATTTTGATAATAATAAAGATCCTATGGATTTATTTCAAAAACGAGAAGACTTTGAATCCAACCTGGCCTATAAAATTTATTTGGTGGAACAAATACAATCTACATATAGATAAAATAATTTAAAAATTTGATTATTTATTTTTAAATTGTTTAAAATAGATTTTTAAATGGATTTAGAAGAATTTGTTGATATTAAAAATTACGAAGGTCTTTATAAGGTTAATAAGAAAGGTGATGTGTGGAGTTGTGGGAGAAATAGGTTGTTGAAATATTGGTTGAATAATTATAGGGGATATTATCAAATAGATTTATCGAAAGATGGAAAAAGAAAAACACATTATATTCATAGACTTATTGGAATTCATTTTATTCCTAATCCAGAAAATTTACCTTGTATTGACCATATTAATAGGGTAAGGTCAGATAATAGAATTGAAAATTTAAGGTGGGTTACTCATAGAGATAATTGTTGTAATAAATTACAAACTATAAATAGAAAAGGCACTATTCAAAAAAGGACCTACACAAAAAAAAATGGTAATATTTCTATTTATTATGAATTACATTATAATATCGCAGGTGAATATGGATTTAAAAACAGCAAATCCAAATCATTCAAAACATTAGAAGAATTAGAAACATTTAGAAGGTCCATTTATGAATAATATTTTCTAAAATACTCATCAATGTTATCTTCATCTGTCATCGGTTCATCGTCATCAGTTTCAGCTAGTTCAACTACATAATTAAATTTTCTTTCAGTTGGAGCATATGAATTAACATTTAATATTACTTTTTCTTCTGTGTAAAATCCAAAAATCCAATATAAATAACTTAACATATTATACTATAATATTATTTTAAATGATCACAGGGTCCGTTTAGGGTCTTTGTTAAAATCTCACCAAAGATAATTCCATGAAAAATATGCTGGACTGAAAACAACCTTCTGATAATTATTAGCACCTGCTCTGGTTCGATATAATCTTCTTCTATTTTTGTCGTAATGATTTAAATGTTTATAAATATCCAATCCAGTTCTATCTTGATAATGCTGATAAGGTAATTGACCGAATGCTACAAATTTATTTTTTCCATTTTGCTTATGTTCCAAAATTGCATCGTATTTTTTATTTTTTCTTTGAGATTTTCTAAATCCGACTAATTTATAATTTAATAGATTATCCATTATAATATTATGATAAATTATTTGTTAATTTGAAACAAAATCTTCAATTTTAACACCTGCATCATCAAGTTCTCCTCGATAAAGACCATCAAAGTTCTTTCGGTATCTTCTCATTGGATTATTTGTTGTATTATCAATATAGAAAAAATTGTAAGGTTCACTTAATATGGTATTGTATAATTGTGTAAATTTCCCTTTCGGCAAATCTCCACCAAGTTCTTGCGATAAACTAGATAATTCCCTTTTGTTATAAGAGTTAAATAATGCTAAATAATTTGTGTTTAGACGAAAATCTCTTGGAATTCTAAAGTAAAGCTGGGTTAGGAAAATTGTGCTGACTCCATGGTGTCTTCCACGCACATATAACTCTCCTATCCTATCTAAATTTTTTTTATTAGTTAAAGCAAAATCATCAATTATTACTAGATTGCGAAAATCCTTATCGAAATCTTCTGGTCTCGGTAGTTTATCGAGTGTATTTTCAAAATGTTCTAGTATCTTGATTTTGTGTTCGCATTCTTTTTCTATAGTATCTTCCAATGTTTCTAGATGTTGTTTTAAAAATTTATATTTACTTTGTTCCAGATGTTTAGAGTAGATATAAACCTTGTCATAAACCAGCATTTTCAACACCATACATAACAATAAATTTGACTTACCAGCACCACTTGTGCCGAGAATTAGCATTCGGAACGGAGATTTTGGAAGAAGTTCATGTAATTGAGAATTTGTAGTATCTACTTCTTCATTAACTAATTTATCCATATTATCAACTTTTAGTATATTACTATTCATTTTTATTATATATTGATAAAATAATTTATTATATTATAATATAATATGGTAAAAAAAGAAAACGAATTTTATACTTTGAGAACACCAGCAGAATATCAGCAATTATCAATTGCTTTGTCTTACGCACGAAATAAACTAACTGACCAGATAAAAGAAGTAAAAGTAAGTAATTATAAAAGGATTAAATCTAGTATTACAGAACAGATGATTAAAAGAGAAGCACTTAGGCAACTAGCAGAAATGGATAGTTTTATTAATAAAGATGTATTAGGAAACTTATTTAATAATGAGATTGAAGAACAAGCAGAAGCAGATGCTAATGCTGGAGAAATTAATGCTCCGTTGGCCGGTGGGGCAGAAGGGGCAGCACAGATAGAAGAAGGGGAAGAAGGGAGAGAAGAAGAAGAAGAAGGGGAAGAAGAAGAAGAAGAAGAAGAAGAAGATGATGACGAATTAATATTAATGTTGGAAGAAATGAATTTAAAAAGTGTAGATGAACTAGAAGAAGATTTTGACGAATTTTATGATGAAGTAGTAGATATGGATATTGACGAAGCACAAGAGCAATTAAACGGATACGAAATATTAAAAAGTTTTATCCAGAGTCCAGAATTAAGGTCTATGTATGATGATAAAGTAAAAGACCATATAGATGATATTATAAATCTATTACAGACTAGAATTAGAGAAATAAGGAGAGAAGAAATAGCAGTAAGTAAAGAAGGAAAAGAAGAAGAACCATCAGTAAGTAAAGAAGTTGTAAAAGGTGTGTCATGGGAAGATGCCCCAAAAGTAATAACAGGAGAAAAAACAAAAACCACCAAAAAAATTAAAGTTAAAAAAACTGGCAAGGGATACGGAGCATACAGAAAACCAGCAGTTAGATATTCTATTAATAAATTAAACCTAATGACGGCAAGTGCGTTGGCAGGAAATAATAATAAAGAATTACTAAAAATAATATCCAAATAAACATTATTTTAAAAATGTTATAATATAATATAAAATGTCTTATAATATTTTTAATGATACTTCTTCTGGTGGCGCGGAACTGGGTGTTAGATTAACCAACATTAAAAAACTATCAGTATCTCAACCTAAATTTATCACATTAGATACAAACGAAACAATAACTACATACGGATTTAATCCCGTGATGGCAACTATTTTAAATCAATCTAGTTTAGATGCCTTGAAAACATTATTATTACAAAATACAGAAGAAGCAGTTGTTTTTACAGCTGATAGTAATAATGAAATCTCTTTCCACACGGGATTGAATGGTGGCAATCCCACTATCAACAATAGACGACTATATATTACAAATGAATTAATACAATTATCTGTTGGTGGAACACCAACCACATTAACAGTAGATGAGGCAGACGGAAGAATAATTATTAGTGAGATGCTGACTTACGAAAATCATACTGGTGTTAAACTAAATTTTTATAAAGATGGTAAAGATTCAGATGGAAATTTATATGAAATATCAGTTGATACTACTGGAAATAATAAAATTATTTATAAATCACCTAACGACCACCTTTTTAGAACCTATGATAGTGTTGGAGCAAGTGATTATGATATTATGTTATTACAACAAGATAACACATTTATAAATAACAAATTAGTTTGTAATACCTATGCTTATAATGATGGAAGCACCTATCCAACCTACTTATCATTCGATGCACAACACGCACATATAACAGCACCAAGTGGTCTTATGTTAAATGGTGGTTTCAATATTACAAATGGAGCAAGTGGAACAATAGCAACAACAAATGGAAACAAGGATATAGATTACAAAACACACGGCACAGGAACTCATAATTTTTATGTTAATACCACGACCCAAGTATTAGAATTAGACAGCACAGACAGCACCTTTTTATCTACTAATTTAAAAACGAATAATATAGTTAGTAATACCGATAATACATATAGCATAGGCACATCATCTAATAAATATTCAAATATTTATGGTAATGCTATAGAAACTGGAACAATAAGAACACCGACAAATACCCATTTAGAAGTTTCCCCAAATGGATCTGGTAATATTAGAACGAATAGACGATTAGAAATTCCAGCAGGTGAATGTATTATGCTTTGTAAAGAGAATAATAAGCATTTCCAATTAAATTTAGCACCGAATAATGAAGCACCTAATAGTGCTAGTGATTCATATGGCAGTGGTCTATCATTTTGGTCTTCGTTTTTTAGTCAAAATGACGCAGCACCACGGTTGTTTGCGAATATAAATTGTAGAACAACAGGCACAAACTGGGAAGGTGGGAGATTGGATTTTAGAGTGAGAGTAGATCAAAATAGTGGAACTCAGGCTGCGGTGACTGGAGATGCTGCTGAACTCAACTCTCTCCAAATGACAATAACTGCCACGACTGTAGATATATTAAAAAGATTAAATGTAAGTTCGCATATAATACCATCAACAGATAATACATCAGATTTAGGTGAACTTACAAAACGATTTAGAAATGGTTATATTGAAAAATTATATGTTAAAGAGAATCGAGTGTTCGGTGGATTTGGTGCTGGTGCTTATATAGACTTGCGTGGTGTAGGCTACGATGTAGATGGTGAAGGGACAACAACAAGTCCTATCTATTTTAATACTGGATATAATGGTGTGTTCGGTAATTTCAGTGAAACTAGAAAATCAATGATAATAGGAAGTGGAGCATCATTACCTACTGGTGAAAATAATTCATACTCAAGAAATAATATCGTGTTTTGTGTTAGTAATGCCGGTGATAATGCGATACAAGTATCTACGAGTGATGAGCGGTTTAGAATAGGACAAGTAGCAAATTACACAAGTGTGGATATTTTACCACGAAATGCCAATTGTGATCTGGGAAGTAGTGCTTCAAAATATAATTATGTCTATACTAATAATATTGAAACTGATACAATCAATACAAGTAATTCAATCACATTAAAAAATGGGGTAAATGACCTATTATTGTTAAATAACACCGAGACAACATCTTACAAAAACATATTGCCTAATGTCAACAACGACCTTAATCTTGGAAGTAGTTCAAAAGCATGGGGTCATGTTTTTACCAATTTACTTACCGTAATAAGCACTATAAGTTCTGCTACTATTTATAGTGGCACAGTTCAAGCACCAAATATCAATCCAACTACTAAGATTAATTTTACTGCGACTGGTTCATCATTAGGAGATAAAATATTATTATATGGAACAACATACAAAATAGGAATATCATCTAATTCAATTGATTATACATCGGATGTCCAACACACATTCAAAATTCAGACCACAGAAAAGATGAGAATTGCCGGTAATGTAGTATGTTCTACCAATTTAATTCCAGGCACAGATAATTCACGAGATTTAGGTAATTCGAATAATAGGTGGCAACAACTTTATGCGGGAACTACGGAAATCTCTACAAGTGATAGAACAAAGAAAAAAGAAATAGATTATGAAAATATAGATAAATACGCAAATGAACTATTAAAATTAAAACCTTGCTCTTACAAATTTATTGATGGGACTAGTAATAGACCGCATACCGGATTGATTGCTCAAGATTTAGAAGGAACTATGTTTGAATTATCTGGTGCTTACATAAAAGATAGAAAAAAGAAAACAATAATAGAAAATGGTATTTCAAAGGAAGTTGATGTTGAAGGATTCAACTACGGCCTTAGGTATTCTGAATTAATTAGTCCTATTATACGGTTATTACAGAAACAACAAGAAAAAATTACACAATTGGAACAAATGAACGAAGTAATAATCAAACTATTAAGTGAAACATTAAATAAATAAAATAATGTATTATAATATAATAATGTCTAATATTTTTAACGATACAAACACTTCGGTAAGTTTAGGAGAAAGGTTGAATAATTTAAAAAATTTATCTATAACTAGTGATAATCTTGTTGTTTATAAAGAAAGTAATACACTAGAAAAAACACCTATTACTGCCTCTGGGAAGCAAGTAATCAACCAAGTTTCTTTAGACGCACTTAAAACACTTCTACTAGACAACGCACAAGAAGCAATTGTTTACGCAAATGATGTAAATAACGAAATCAATTTTCATACAAATACAAGTGGGACACCAGATGCTTCGAATCTAAGATTTCAAATCAAAGACGACCGAATAGATAATAAAGTTCCGATTTATGCTCCTGGTGCGGAAGGAGATAAGTTTTTTCTTGATGGCACATCAAAAATATACACTTCACCAGGTCAGACACATATATATTCAAATGACCGACAGATTGTGTTATGGGCGCAGAACGAACCTAAAATGGTTATTAAAAATAATGCAAGTGGTGGTATTGAAGTCAGAGCAAGTATTATACCAGATGCGAATAATACTTATAACATAGGGGCAGATACTTTACCCACCGCTGGGGGCGGAACTGAGAACTGGTTTGCTAATGGTTTTTTTAATGCGGTTTATGCTAATAATGTATTACTTACTAGTGATGAAACTTTAAAAGAAGACATTAGAGATTTAACTTATGGTTTAGATTACATTAAGCAATTAAAACCAAAACAATACAAATACATTAATAATAGTAATGGCAGGTTTCATTGGGGGTTTATTGCGCAACATGTTAGAGAACTTAATAATAATGATAAATTGAGTGTATGGGGACTTCGTCCAAATGGCAAACAGCAACTAAACTATAATGAATTTATAGCAGTTTTAACTAAGGCCGTTCAAGAACTAGATGATAAAATAGAAAACAATAAATCTAATAGCAATAATGATAATGAAATACAATTATTAACTCATCTAGAAGAAATGAATATTGTAATTGAAAATAATAGCAGAGAAATAGAAGATATTAAACATGATGATAAAATAAATATTATTACTGGAGAATTTAATTTATTAAAAAAACAAATAAAAGAATTAAAAGAAGAACTAATTAAACTTGTTGATAAACCAACAAATGGTTATGATAATTTAAAACTACTAATTAAAAATTTAAATGCACCAGCAAAAGTTAAAGACGACCCAACTATAAAAGAAAAATTAAATGAACTTGATACTAAAATAAATTTATTATATGATAGTTATGATGAAAACAAAAATATAGATTTAACAGATATTTATGACAGAATAAATCAGTTAGAAGGCATAGAACACTACTATCCACAAATGAACCTTGAAAAAGAAATAGAAGAGATAAATAGTAAAATAAATCATTTAAATAAACCAAAAGAAGAAAATATTAAGTTAGTTGTTGAAGACGCTACAGAAACCAAAAATGAACCATTAGAAGAAATTAAGAAGACCATTTCTGAATTAAATTCAAGGTTATTATGTATCGAAGAACAAAACGAAAATGTCGATTCTGATGCAACACAATCTACACAAATAGATATTATAGTCCAAAGATTAACTTTGTTAGAAAATGAAAATAAAAAACTAAAATTAAAAGTTAGTAAGCAAACTACTATTATTAACAAGTTAGTGAATAAATTAAATTTAGATTAGGACCTATTTTAAATGATCGTAAGGTCCGTTTAGGGTCTTATTAAGAACCATAAATGGATTTTCTAAATGTTTCAGCGTCTTCAAGAGTTTTGAATGTTTTGTTTTTTCTGTTTATATTTCCATATTCACCAGCAATATTATATCGTAATTGATAAGTAATTGTAATATTACCATCTTTTCTTTTGTAGGTCTTTTTTTCAATATGACCTTTTCTATTTATAGTTAATGATGTATTACAATTATTATCTCTATGAGTAATCCACCTTAAATTTTCTATTCTATTATCTGTTTTTACTCTGTTAATATGGTCTATTTGTGGTAAATTTTCTGGATTAGGGATAAAATGAGTTGCTATTAATCTATGAATAGTATAATGTTTCCCTTTTCCATCTTTACATAAATGTATTTGATAATATCCGTTTATATTATTCAAACTAGATTTCAATAACCTATTGCTCTTACAACCCCAAACATTGCCATTCCTATTAATTTTATAAAGACCTTCGTAATTTTCAATATCTACAAATTCTTCTAAATCCATTTAAAAAATCTATTTTAAATAAATTAGAAATAATTAATCAAATTTTTTATTTATAATTTTTTTATATTACTATATTATAAAATGGCATTATCTTGGATACAGGCAGTTAAACTTTATCATCAACAACATGGCACTAAATACAAGGTTCCAAGAAAAGGGACTCCAGAATACGACGCTGTGAGAAAACTTATGGCAGACCATAAGACTGGTTCATCAGATCATACTTCTAAATCTGCTCCTAAAAAACAAGAAAATATAGTTAATGAAATACTAGAAGAATTAGACATGAGTAAAGCAAATGCTATGACCAAAGAAATTATCCAAAGACATTTAGATGAAGCACGAAGAGAAATCAATGATACATTTTTGGGGGAAGGTGTTAAAGAATTAGTTGGACTTGTTCCTAAAGTTGTTTCAAATATTCCGCAAGTTTCTAAAAAAACCATAGAAAAGGGTATAGAACTTGTTAAAGATGCAAAAGAAGGAGTTGTTGACGCAAAGGAAAAGGCAAAAGATTTATACGATAGTTGGATAAATGTTAAAAATGCGGTTGGTGTAATTGTTAAAGAAGTTAAAAAAAGTAAAAAAACTATTTCAGGTAAAGGCCTTAGACAATTAGGCAAAGGTTTAGAATTAACAGATGTCATGAAATACATTCCAGCAATGGATAAAATACTAGGATTAGTTAAACAACATCCGAAATTGTCTGGATTAGTAGCAAGTGTTAATTTAAAATCTAAAAATCCACTTGAATTAATACAGCATATTACTAGCATAGGTAAAGCAGTCGATAAAGCAAGTAATATAGCAAAAACCGAACTAAATAAAGTTATGAAAGGCAAAGGTTTAACTCAGTTAGGACGCGGAAAACACCAAAAGGGCGGATTTTTACCGTTCCTTATTCCATTTATCCCAGCAATAACCGCGGCCTTATCATCTGCTGCTGCTGCAGCTGGAACTGCTGCGGCCGGTGTTGCAGGAGCGAGAGTTGCGACCGGTGTAGTAAATGCTATCGAAGGCAAAGCATTTTAATTAATTGATTACAATTTAAAAATTTGATTATATTATATTTTATTTTAGTTTAAAAGTAAAATATAATATATATATATATATTAAAAATGGACGACTTATCACGAGAAGACCTACTTTTTTTAATTGAAGAAATTAATAAACGATTAGAAGAACAAAAGAAAAGTTTAAAAAAATACCATAAATCAGCAAAAGGGATAGAAGCAAGAAAACGAGCATCGAAGACATATTATGATAAAATAACAAAAGAACGAGTTAAATGCGAATGTGGAAAATCTATCTATCCAAATAACATGACACACCATTTAAATACTAAATTACACGAAAATAATTTAAAAAAAATCAACTTACTAAAAAAAAATTCTTGATGTTGGACTTTAATAAATATACGCAATCAGTATTTCTATATTGTCTAATACAAACATAATTAAGACCACTTTTATCTTCTTTATTTTGTTTTATTTTATAAGATTTGGGATATTTTAAATAGTGTATGTGCCTTATCCCTTTTCTATGTTGTTCTACATGAGATACATAGCAATCGCACAGCACACAATACTCCTTACTTTTTATTCTGAAATCTACTGCCACTAACTCACTGCTACTATTATACACTAATTTAGGCATTATATAATATATAATAGAATTCTTTAAGTAATTGATTATAATTAAAAAATTTGATTAAATTTAATATTTAAAAATAATTATATATATATATATATTATAAAATGACGATTCAAAATATTCTGCTACAAAAGATCACCGATAGGCAACTAAAACCAGCATCAGTTAAAACATACACTACTAATTTTAATAAATTTTTAAAAGACAGTAAGATACAACTTGAAGAAATAGGTGATATTGACTTAAAAATTGGTGAAATTCTAACATTTTTAGATAGTCTAAGTAATAGTAAAAAAAGGAATGTTATTAATCCACTACTAATTTTATTATCTAATGGCAGGCATAATGTCCCGGAAGAAAATAGGAATGTTTATGACCTATTAAACGGAATTTTAAAGAGTGAGATTGAAAACTACAAGAAAACACTAGAAACTCAAGAATTTAAACAAAAAGAAGCAGATAATTTTATGAACTACAACGAGATTATGAATAAAGTAGATAGTGAAGTTGATAAATTATTTTTAGAATATCCTACACTAAAAGATTTTAAAAAGAAACCGATAGATCTGACTAAATTAGTTATTACTGGACTTTATACCTATATTCCACCCAGAAGAACTATTTATGCACTGACTAAACTAATTAGTTTAAATCAATACAATAAACTATCAAAGTCTAATTTAGATAGTAATGTTTATTTAGTTCATAAAAATAAAATTCCTATTCTATTTCATTACGGCAAAGATATTGTTAAATCACCAACAGAAGAAAACCTGACATTAGATATTCAAAATAGAGAAAAACTGGCAAAATTACTAAATTACTACCTATTTAATAAAAAAGAATATCTATTTACTGATACAGGTGGATTTCCAATCAATAATAATTATTTTAGCAAGTTAATCCCAAAAGCATTTGATAAATATGTAGGCAAAAAATTAAGTGTTAATCAACTTAGAAAATTCTATTCTACCAGTCAAAGTAGTGAAGCATACGAGCAAATCCAGCAAGACTCGGAGATTATGAACCATAGTGTAGATACACATTTAAAGGTTTATACTAAACGACCTATTAAATTTAAGATTAAAAAGAAGATTTTGTAAAATCTTGGGCAAAACACATTTTAAGATTTTGTAAAAAGATTTTGTAAAATCTTGGGCAAAACACATTTTAAGATTTTGTAAAATCTTGGGCAAAACACATTTGGCAAAACACATTTAAAAAGATTTTGTAAAATCTTGGGCAAAACCGAATTTTTAAAATATTATTATAAATAATGATACATCTATACCATTATTTAAAATTACAGAATGAACTAAAGAAGAAGATTAAAAAAAAGAAAGTTAAACCTACACTATTTAAAAAAAATAAAAAAGATGACAAACCTAAAACATTAACTAAAATGAGTAAATCCATTTCGGTTTTTTTTTCATAACTCGTTTAAATATCAATATTATATTATATATTATATAATAATGATATTAGATAGGGGATTTATTTATAGAATAAAAGAAAAAGAAGGAAATGGGTGTTATGTCGGTTCTACTAAAAATATCCATAAACGAACTCTACAGCACAAACTCGCATGTCTATATAAACCGAATGTATCCCCTTATAACTACATTATTGGAAAGGGTGGATTTAATAATTTTACTATAGAAATAATTGAAGAAATTGAAAATATAGATAGGAAGGACTTATTAAAAAAAGAAGGGGATTATATCCGTATGTATGGAACATTAAATAAAAAAATATCTGGTAGGACACTTCAACAATACAATATTGATAATATAGATAGACTTAGAGAATACCGACGAAAAATAGTTGATTGTAATATTTGTAATTGTAAGTCTTATAAAAAGAATTTAGCAAGACATCGCAAAACTACAACGCATCAGAAAAATTTACTCGGTTGAATTCTTATTTTTTATTATACCTTGATTATAGAATGGAAAGCATTAATTTAATGATGATAAAAAAACTAGCATTACTGAACGAGTTAAAATTGTGGTTTAAAGTGAATTATCATAGATTATACTATATCCAAAATAGTGAAGTAATAAAACAGCAAAAAAGGAATTATTACATTAGAAATAAAGAAATGCTAAGAGAAAGAAAAAAAAAATGGAGAAAAGACAACCTAGAGCAATATAAAAACTATAATAAACAATATTATGCAGATAATAAACAAAAAATGAAAGAATATTTTAAAAAAAGAAACAAATTAAATAAAAATAGAAAATCTAAATTAACTGATGATGAAAAAAATTTAAAAGTTTTTAAAAAAAATATCGTTATTTCATTTTGATGGGGCAAGACCTTAAATGAACCCCTGATTGTTTGAATTAAGACCTTAAATGGACCCCTGATTGTAAATGGACCCAAAACGGACCCAAAATGGACCCTGATTGTAAATGGACCCAAAATGGACCCAAAATGGACCCTGATTGTTTGAATTAAGACCCAAAACGGACCCCTGATTGTTTGAATTAAGACCCAAAACGGACCCACAGAAGGAATTTCGGTAGAAAATCAAATAAAGAAGAGTAAATGCGTATGTCAAAACTGATGTTGAAACTTTTTGAGATTTTTTACCCCTTGTATGATTTCAAAACAAAAATGAATAACTCTTTTACTCTTCCCTATTTATTTGTTAAATATAATATATTAATTAAATATTTATTCTAATTAATATCTTATCATCTAATTAGTCTTCTTTAATCAATAAAGATAATGAAACATGCTCACCATTTAAATCCAATAGATTTTGTGCCTGGTCTCTTATACTAACTTGAAATGAATTAATATGTCCACTCGACGAAATGGGAAGAAATATTGGACTAGGAATTGTATTAGAAAGATTAGACCCTGGACCTGAATTAGGAACAAACTGGTGAAGACATACGCTCGTCTTATCATTAGTAATATTAAATCTTGTGTCTAAAATAGAACAATTAATAGTAATCGCATCTACCGAATTAGTAATGTTCGCGGCCGACTGTCCTGATGTTATAGTATTAGAACCAGTATTATTCTCGTAAAGTGCAGCAGTAAATCCAAACAAGGCATTAAATGTATTCGCAATATTAAAATCCACATCATAATTGGGTTCTAGCGTCATATCTACTCTTAATGTATTATAGTTGCCAGTAAAGTCAATTCCAGTCGGAGAATCTCCATTTGCTTGAAGTTTAGTCTGGATATAACTATTTATATCACTTACACCATAATTTCCTGCTGGTATGGTAAAATCTTTAACAACACCATTAACTACATATCTAAAGTTATAATTAGCAGTTGTTATATTATACCAAGCATACCATAAAGAATAATTGAGTAGAGCAATACTATAATTTTTCTCAGCGTCTAAATTTAGGAATTCTGTTCTAAAAGTAAAATCATGTGTTTTGTTTACATTTAAGTTAGTAGTTGTAATATTTAATAAATATCTTTCTTTAGCAACCATATTATAATATAATATAATATAATAATAAACAGAATGAAACCTAAAATTAAGAAAATTCTATTTCCAATTCACCCTTTATCAAATCTAGATATAGAAGAATATTTTAAAATTAATAAGATAAATGGTCTGGTTCGTTCTCGAAATGATATGCCTTTAAACCTTAAACCTAATTCTTGTATTGTTATTAATTTAGAAGAAATGGGTCAGTCCGGTTCACATTGGGTCTGTGCTGTTAATAGTAAAAAAGAAAAATCTATTTTATTTTACGATAGTTTTGGAGTTGATTTTCCTCCGCAGGAATTTATAGATATGGATCATAAAAAAGGGATATTAGCAAACAATTCCCAACATCAAAATATAGGAAGTGTGCTTTGTGGATATTATTGTTTAAAAGTTATTAAATCTATATTAAAAGATAATATGAACTATAAAAAGACAATGGCACAATTTACAGATAAACCTAGTGATATGAATGCTGATATTGCGGACAACCTTTAACAGATCACACCTTTATTTAGGGTTCATAAATGGATTTTAAAATAAATTAAAAATAAATCTCAAAAAGTTTCAACATCAGTTTTGACATACGCATTTACTCTTCTCTATTTGATTTTCTACTGAAATTCCTACTGGGGGTTCATTTAGGGTCTTATTTAAGATTATCTTAAGGACCATAAATGGACCTTCTAAATGTTTCTGCTTCTTCAAGATTTTTGAATGATTTGAATTTTTGGTTTTTATTTCCATATTCACCACGATTATTATATCTAACACAATAAATAGTTTTAATCTCACCATTTTTTTTTGTGTAGGTTTTTTTTTCAATATGACCTTTTCTATTTATAGTTTGAGATGAATTACAACTATTATCTCTATGAGTAATCCACCTTAAATTTTCAATTCTATTATCTGACCTTACCCTATTAATATGGTCAATACAAGGTAGATTTTCTGGATTAGGGATAAAATTTATAGCAATAAGTCGGTGGATAGAATATTTTTTTGCTTTTCCATCTTTACACAATACTATACGATAATATCCGCGTGTATTCAACTCAGGTTTCAACAACCTTTTTCTTTTACAACTCCATACATCACCTTTCCTATTAACCTTATAAAGACCTTCATAATTTTTAATATCAACAAATTCTTCTAAATCCATTTAAAAATCTGTTATTAAAATAAATTAAAAATAAATAATCAAATTTTTAAAATATTTTATTATTATATTATGAATTATTATAACACAAAACAAAATGGTGATGGGATAAGTGATTTTGTAGGAAAATTATTAGACAAAACTCAAAAATTTGCAGGAGAAAGGCATGTGCCACTTTACACTAAGAAGGGATTTAAATTGGCTCGATATGCTGGACCTGGGACAGAGATTATAAAAAGATTAGATAGTAAAGATTCAAATATCAGAGAACCATTGAATCCAACCGACAAGACGGCTCAGGCCCACGATATTCGTTATACTTTAGCAAAAACACCAGCAGACATTAGAAACGCAGATTTAATTATGATAAATAAATTAAAAGACATAGAAAAAAACAAAGAAGACTATGCTATTAATATCTCATCTGCTAAAAATGCAATGAAGTCTAAAGTTATATTTGAGAATGTTTCTGGAAAAAAAGCACTATTCGGTAATTTAGATGCTAAATCTAAAAAAGAGAATGCTATATCTGTAGAAGACGAAAAGAAACTACAAACTAAATTAAGTTCTCTTGAACTTCAAGGATTTGGATTAAGACAATAATAAATTAATAGTTTTTATTATTATTTTAATGTTTATACTATCGTTACGACAGGTTGAGAACCACTATAAGAAATAGTCGCATTTCTTTCACTAACAACCACAACTAAATAGTTTCTAGTTTCACCATTAGCAGAAGCAGTGAGATTACTTACAACTTCTAAAGTAGTTGGAGACTTGGCCCAATTTTCTGGCTGGTTAGAAGTATCAAAAGAAAATATTGAACTATTCTCCCATTCACTTCTAGAAAGTTGAATGCCACTTGAATAATCACTTCCTTTACGAAGATAGTTTAATAATTCAAAATAAGCACGAGATTTACCTTCACTATTTTGTAAATTATCGTATCTACGACTTGGCATAGTTTTGCCGTTTACACGAACTTCTAATTCATTAAATTCATTTCTAGTTTTTACTTTGGATAATTCTTGATTTAAAGATCCTCGTCTTAACATGACAAATACTTGAACCATTCTTTCACTCTGAGTTATTACTCTAAAAGTTGATGAACCAGCTTGTGTAGAAAGATTATCACTAATATAACCATTAAATACTGGATATTTGTAGTGAGATACAACACCACCACCAAGAGATGCTTTAAGAGATAGTTCCACTTCTGGACTAGGTAGAATTCTGGGACACCATAAACTCATTTTTTTAAATAGCACTTTTCCATTATTAACCCCATTTTGTCTGATTAGGTGATCCTCGGCCAGTGATCGTGTAAATTCTACAGAAATAGTATTGCCGGTCATCACACGATCGATGGAACAGAACCCAAAAATAGCACTAAGTGGAATAATAGCAGTATTTTCAGCCGAACCTAAAGTTAAAGAATGTCGTTTAATAAATCCTTTATTATAAACTGGATTTTCAGTGATATTAAGTCCGTTTTCTAAAAGAGCATTTCCAGCAACGGCATCATGGTTATATGCTCGTTGAGCGTCCGCACTTCCATCTAAAGCACTTCCAGTGTCTTTATAGTAGAACTGGTTACTTGCCGAACTCTCACTATAATCTTGAGAGTAGTGGAGTAATCCTTTAATTATAGCACAAAGGTGTTGCTCGTCAATTGTTTCAACAATCTGGTTTTGAATTCTTAAAACACACCTACTAAATAGACTCATAGCATTATTTACTAAAGTAATTTTATCGGCACCGAAGGCAACTCCATTAGTTTCAGTAATATTAAATCTAACTTCTAAATAAGAATTAAATAGATTAGTAAAGGTCGATATATCTTTAACTTGAATTCTAACCACAGAAGAATTTTCAATAACCGCATCATCACTCTTATACTCTGCCATCTCGTATTCATTTGAACTTAACATGTTAAAAGGTTTGCTATCAATTTTAAACTCGTTGGGGACAATATTCATTTTATACTATATTATAATAAAATAAAAAAAATTTAAATTAAACTAATTTAATTTAAATTATTTTTTTCCAAGTCTTCTCAATCCATTTCCGCGTTTCATATTCACACCTAGTCGTTTTAAACCCATTCCATTATTTTCACCATTAACTGCCATTCCGCTCCCCGTTGCGTTCCTTTGTTCTGTAAGTAATCGTCTTCTCTCAGCTGCCATAATATCTCTCATTCTACTTCTCGTCATTTTTTTTTCTGCTTTACTAACTTTTTGAATTGGTCGCACTTCTTCTTCTTCTTGTTTTTTATTTTTTTTACCTAAAATTTTATTTTCAATAGATCCAAATGCTTTTTCTGTTAGTTTAGTTGCTCCCTTGGTTGCTAAATCAACTGCTTTATCTTTTGCTACTTTACTTGCTTCATCAAAAACCTTTGTTCCTATTTCTTGAGCAGTTTTCTTAGATAATAAATTAAAAAATCCTTTAGACATCGCACCGAGTATTTCACTCACTCCGTCTCCATAAATTAACTCTTCATATCGTCCGTGTCCGTTTCCAACATACATGTTTTTATTTTTAATAGTGTAGTAGTCCATTATATTATATTATAATATTTTTAATTATAAAAAAATAATAATATTAAAAATTACCGACAAATTGTAGATTGGACAAATCCCCCAAACTACTTAAAATTAAACCTTCGTTTCCGAATGTTGTTTTTTTTTTCTTGCTATTGGCAACTCGTTTGTTTTCTCACTTTCTTCATCATCACTAAGTAGTTCATCTATATTAGCATTTTGACCTTGATTCACTTGTTTAATTAGTTCTTCTAATCGTTTTAATTCTCTTCTTTGTTTGTTTTGTTTATTAACTCGTTGTCTTTCTCTAACACTTTTAAAAATAGAAAGTGGATTTGTTATTTTCAATAAAATAACAAGTGTGCAAATCAGAGAAAGACCAGATTGGATTAAATTTGCAAGTTCTATATCCTGGTTGGAATAACCATAAAAATAACTAGTAATATCCGAAGGTAGTGTCGTGCTGTTATTCATTATAATTTATAGTAATATTATTTTTTTAAATTATGTCGTAATTAAATTCGTGTAGATGAGTTCTTCTTTCTTACGATCATATCTATACTCATAAACTACACCACCTTCTTCATCTCTGTAATCAATACCATATTCTTCATATAATTTATCCACATCAAACACATATTTATAAAGCTGAAGACCATTAAAAGAGACTACATCACATATCTTTAACTCATCTGGTATTTCATCATCTACCCAGTCTTCATATTTACCGAAAACTACACCTTCTTTATCAAATATTAATCCGTTATAAATACCAAGTTCGCATCTATCTAGAAAATATCTATCCGTTATAGAAATAGTATTTACCAGATGCCAATAGTCTTCAACACCATTTATTTTATCAAACTCGAAATCTAATCCTTTCTTTTCTTCTTTCTTTTCTTCTACTTCTTTCTTTTTCTTTTTCTTTTTAAAAATAATTTTCTTTTTCTTCAATTCTACCGGAGCAACTTTACTTTCTAATGGGGTTCTTTCTTCTAATGGTTCATTTTTAGAATCTGTTTCTGTTTGTGTTGAAGAAGAAACGACTGGATTAATTTTCTTAATTGTATTTTCTTCAGACATCTTATTATTTAATTTATTTAATTGTATTTTTTTATTTTTGGTTTTACAATTTCTTATATGTCTATTATAGTGAGAGTTGTTGCTTAAGGTAGTTCCGCAATCACAACAAGTATTATTAATCTGTTTTTTATCTGTATAAAATTTAATAATTAAACCATCTACATCGATCTCCGTTGTTTCTGTAAATGGTAAAGATATATTAACATCTATTACTTTATCATTAATTTTTAATTTGCCAGTAATAATTTTGGTTTTTTCTGATAAGATAGACATAGTAATTTGCTTTATATATGATATAACAAGAATTTGTAAATCTAATCAAATTTATGAAATGTGTTTTGAAATAAATAAAAAATAAATCTCAAAAAGTTTCAACATCAGTTTTGACATACGCATTTACTCTTCTCTATTTGATTTTCTACCGAAATTCCTACTGTGGGTTCATTTAGGGTCTTGGGGTCTTATTTTTAAATTATAATCTCGTTATATCTAATATCAGAAGATGAATAAAGATACAAAAAATTTTATAAATGGCGGTCTTGCTGGTATTTTGTCTCGTTCATTGACTTCTCCGTTGGAAATATTAAAATTAATATTACAGAATAATCCGCAAAGTTTAATCAGTAGTATTATAAAATCTGAGTTAAAACAATTCGGTGTAAAATCTTTATTTAAGGGCAACTTGATTAATTGTATAAGGATATTTCCACAAAAATCAATTAAAATATTTTCTTTTGAAAAAACTAAACCTTTAGTTTCTACTCGAATAAAAAATGATAATATAAATAACTTTATTAGCGGTGGCCTTGCTGGTGTAATTTCAAATACAACTATTTATCCTTTTGATACTATACGAAGTAAATTGTCTGTTCAAAATAAATATAAATATTATGGAATTATTGACTGTGTTAAAACAAGTATAAAACAAAATGGAATCTTATCTCTTTATAACGGAATTATAATATCTACCATAGGGCAAATCCCATTCCAAGGTAGTAATTTCGGAACTTATTATTATCTTAAAAAAAAATCATACATTAATAATACAGAACTAGCATCTTTGTGTAATGCTTCCGTATCTGGCCTAGTTTCTGTTGGATTAACGTATCCTTTCGACACAATAAAACGAAAATTACAATTAAAAGGTGAATTTGGAAACCCTGTTTATAAACATACATTTGATTGTATAAAATATAATATTCGTGTGTTTGGTTTAAAAGGATTATATTCTGGTTTTACTCTGTGTTTGTTTCGAATAATTCCTACAAATGGATTTTTCTTTCTTTCTTTGGAATACTTAAATAAAATATATTAATATCCATAAATGGAATTTCTAAATGTTTCTGCTTCTTCAAGATTTTTGAATGATTTGGATTTTCTGTTTTTATCTCCAAATTCACCTTCATTCTGATATTTTAATTCATAAGTAATTGAAATCTCACCATCTTTTCTTGTGTAGGTCTTTTTTACAATACGACCTTTTCTATTTATAGTTAATGATGTATTACACATATTATCTCTATGAGTAATCCACCTTAAATTTTCAATTCTATTATCTGTTCTAATACGATTAATGTGGTCGATACAAGGTAAGTTTTGTGGATTTGGGATAAAATGAATAGCAATCAATCTATGAATATAATAATATTTTATTTTTCCATTTTTACACAATTGTATTTGATAATATCCGAGTAGTTTATTCAACACAGGTTTCAACAACCTTTTACTCTTACAACCCCAAATATCACCTTTCTTATTAACCTTATAAAGACCTTCATAATTTTCAATATCAACAAATTCTTCTAAATCCATTTAAAAATCTATTTAAAAATTATGAATAAATAACTAATCAAATTTATTTTTTAGTAAACCATTTGCACATAGTATCTCTATTAGTTTTATTATAGAACCAATATACGCAACCATTGACCATGAATCCAGATACTGACAATGTTCCAACATCAACGGCATTATGTCCGTCTAGTTGTAAAGTGATAGAATACCATTGATTTCCATTTTTATCTTTAAAATCTCTATTGTTTTTTTCAATACAAAAACAACCTTGTTTTTTCAGATTTTTAAACTCATTCTTCATTTCAATTTTATTACCCCAATGAAATTCTTTCATTGATTGATTCCAAAACCAGCAAACAGCATCTCTCCTATCATCAATGAAATAGTCGTTAAATGTTTCGCGAATAGATTTAAGATTGACAAATGACATATTGTTTTGAGTTTATTAATATTTGCTGTATATATTATATCAAATAAAATCTCAAAAGTAATCAAATTTTTTTCTACACGAAAATAATAATAGATAATAATATTAATCTAATAAAAATAATAATAGATAATAATATTAATAATAATTCAATCATATAATAAATAAAATAATAAATAAAATAATATAATAATAAATAAGAAGAGTAAATGCGTATATCAAAATGCACTTTGAAACTTTTTTTGATTTTTAAAACCTATTATGAACCTTACTTAGAAATGAATTACTCTTTTACTCTTCTTAAAATAATAATAAATAAAATAATAAATAAAATAATAAATAATATAATAAATAATATAATAAATAATATAATAAATAATATAATAAATAATCAGAGTCATCAACGCAACAAATTGATTTTTTTTTTGTAGATGCGAGCAAAATGAGGCCGAGGCCCAAAAACAGACCATTAGTAGACCATTAGTAGACCATTAGTAGACCATTAGTAGAAATCTTGTAATAAGACCGAAAACAGACCATTAGTAGAAATCTTGTAATAAGACCGAAAACAGACCCCCAGTAGAAATCTTGTTTTGTGTCAAATTTTGTTTTGTGTCAAATTTTGTTCTGTGTCAAATT
>Ga0209929_1000206_pt1 | contig 22724 bp, 18 predicted proteins | sample SalPon2_C_H2O_MG_2_FD_185731 | JGI IMG/M metagenome (GOLD analysis project Ga0209929, IMG submission 185731) | Salt pond water microbial communities from South San Francisco under conditions of wetland restoration - Salt Pond MetaG SF2_C_H2O_MG... ... | reverse complement strand
GAAAACTCAGGTTTGTCCGTAGAGCCCAGCGTTGAAACTCAACCTACCCAAAAGGAGGAGGGCGGTTCCGTATCCCCTAACCTGGACCCTGCTGTTAAAACTGCCCGCTCTCCATCGGTTTCACCGCAAAACAACGCAATGGCGGCAATCAACCGCGCACCTTCTAACACAGTGTGTCTAGCGAAAAAAACGGTCCTTATCAACCCACTACCTAGCGCTTCATCCCCAACCCTAAAAACCTACGCTGTGGCGGACCTTAAATTCCGAGACGAATCTCCTTCGCTCGACGTGCAGGATTTTGCATGGACGAGCATCAGTCGCGCAGAAGAGCAGATAGGCCACTGGATTGGAATTACAGCGAAAAGAGCCAGCCAGATTACCGGAAATACGATTAAACAAGGCGTAGTTAACTGGTCGTCTGCACGCACTACAGTAGACCATACGATCGCTGCCTTACCTACAATTAAAACCCCTAAAGATTAAAAAGATGAAAACACGCAACCTATTTGTATTACTCATGATTGGCTATTTAGGCCTCGGTTTGAGTTTCGCAACCGCTCAGTCTAGCGGCGCTCTTTCAGATTCCACTGTAACTGAAACAACAGACGAACATTTAGGAATCAGTCCAGATGCCGGTTTCGTTTCAGCCATAACCGCTATGGTTGCTAGAAGTACTCAGGAAGCTACAGAATTGGCTGCAAAAATTGCGGAAGTAAATACCCAGGTCGAAATGGGATACCTCAGCCGAGAAGAAGGAGATGCTCGAATAAAAGAGCTGGAAGAAAACTTCGAACTAGAAATGGAAAATCTCGGCGAAAGCATGGAAGCTTGGGGAGAAGGTTTTGGCGAACGCATGGAAGCTTGGGGAGAAAATTTTGAAAAACGCTGGGATAAAAATGCAAAGGATATTGAAGCGCGCATTGAAGGCGTTGATCCTGGAAAATCTTTAGATACCACTATTGCTGCGCTACCCTCAGCAACTCAAAAAGAGCCAAAAGGGAAAACTTCTTTTGATGTTACAAGCTTGAGTTTTGGGGCAAATTCTATGGTGAATACTAACCTAGAGATTGGTGTACTGGGACATGAAATCGCTCCTCGAGGCAGCTACTTTATCGCGCTATCTCACGGCAAAAAACAAAAGGTATTCGGCCCTAAAAGCCCGTTAATCTTTGAATATGGCTTTACCTTCTCTTCTCAATCCTTTGATTTCTCTAACGATAAAACATTAGAAAAAATTGAAACTGCAGAAGGTGTGAAAACCGTGTTCGCTAATAATGTTGATTTTCAACAGGTCAAGAGAAACTCCTGGAACCTCTCTTATTTTGAAGCACCTATAATGCTTCATTTCGATTTCAGCGGAAATGGTAAAGTAGACCAGTCTTTAAGCCTAGGAGTGGGCGCTTACGCAGGTGTTCGGATTCAAAGCATCTTGGGTCAGGTAGGCACAGATATCGAAGGTCAAAACCTTCGTATAAATACTACCAATAATTTAAACACCAACCTCTTTCGTGCCGGGCTTCAAGCACAGGTGGGCTACAAAAAATATAAGGTTACTGGCCGTTTAGATGCTACTCCTCTTTTTCATGACAACGCTTTTGAAGAAGAGACGTATATCGGCTCCATTGGTATAGGAATGTGTCTATAATATTTACATCATAGGCCTTACCTTTAAGAAAAATAGCATCCTGATGAAAAAATTGATCCTCTTCACGCTCTTCCTCCTTTGCGGTCCGCTCGCGTATGCCTCAACGCTTACGGATTCTTTACCGCCCATTACCGTCGTAGAGGATACAACGGTTGCCGCACTAGCCGAAGAAGCCTGGGAACTTAGCGACAAACAGCAAATGGTACGCTCATCTGTTCAGGTTCGAACGATCATTAGGCAGTTAGAAAACGGTGAATTGAGTCAAGAGGAGGCGCAAGAGACTATAGATTCATTGATCTCCGCCATCTATTTAGCTTCTGCATCCTACTTTGAAAATTACGAAGCGACAACTACTGAAAGTGTTGTAGACGCTTTGAGTCAAGATGATGAATTGATTGACCTAGACGACTTCGTGTTTGATTTAGAGGAAGAGCAAAAAACGTTCGTCTTTGAATGGCATATTGGATCCAATAGACTAGTAAGAAATACGCTTCGCGATGCGGCGGCAATGGAACACGTAAACGGCTGGCTTTCCATTGAGAATAGATTTCTCTTTAGTCAGAAACGTCGGTTAGGCGGATACGCATCGCCGATCCAGCTGCAACATGGCATAGGGTTTTCTAGTACTGTTTTCAGCTTTAAAAACGAACGTACCATTTCAAAAGATATTCTTGGAGGTACCGGTACGGGTTTATTCCCCATTTTCAACATGAACACCGTTTGGGCGAGCAATTGGAATTACACGCACCTCAATGCTCCCATCATGCTGCATCTCGACCTCAGCCCGAAGGGAACTTTTAACGAAGGGTTAAATATTGGCGTTGGTCTAGAAGGCCGGATGCGTATCGCAAGTTCTGCCGCTTACAGCGGACGTGATTTAGACGGCGATTGGTTTACACGCACTACTCAAAGTGGTTTCAATACCCGAATTTTTAATTATGCTGTGCTGGCACAAGCCGGATACAAGCAAGTGAAGCTCACCGGTCGATTTGAGCGGATTCCATTGTTTAAAGAAGGTGCTTTCGAAGAAGATGTATTCCTAGGGTCATTGACCCTAGGGTTTGCCCTAAACTAACTGCAATGATCCTCCGCCTAACCGCAGCCATTCTTTTTACTTCATTTATTAGTGCACAAGAGTTAAATCCATTACGTGAACTCACGGTTCCTTATGCGGACAGTAAGGTGCTTCTAGACGGGGCGGTTACACCGGGAGAATATAGCGAGGCTTTACCGTTTGAGTTGTTCAACGAAATGGATCCCGATCCTAACGGAACTCCCCCGGTACTATCAAAGGCCTACGTATACCGAACTGAAGAGGCGTTAATTATTGGGTTCGATTGTCCTTTAGTTCGTAAGGAACACCTAAGAGCAAATGTCCAGCCTAGAGATAATGCTTGGGGTGATGATTTCATCGGTATTACCATGGATGTATATGGCGATATGCGAAACACTATTTTTATCGCTTCAAATGCGCACGGTGTTCAGATAGATTTGCGCAATAATAATCCCACCATCGAAGACGAAAGTCAATACGATGTCGGCTATAATATCACCTATGAAACGTACACAGCAATCAACGAGCAAGGCTGGACCTTAGAAATGAGGATTCCTTTTAATTCATTGCAATTCGAAAATAAACCCGTTCAAAAATGGCGAATCGGGTTTTTCAGGGAATATTATGTAGGCGCCCAAGTGCACCGGGCCGTAAGTATGAATCGCAATTTTGATAACCCTTGTTTTGATTGCCAATTCAATGATTTTCTCGTCCTCGAAAACATAAAAGGAGGCACACGACGTGACCTACTCCCTTACCTTTTGGGTGGAGTCCCCAGTCAAAATGGAAGTTTTGATGGGCCATCAGGGAGAATTGGACTTAGTGCTTTTTATGGAATCAATTCACAGAACTCCTTAGAAATTGCTGTGAATCCTGACTTTAGTACTGTTGAAAGCGATGCCGCCCAAGTAGCTGTAAATTCAGCAACAAGCTTGTATTACCCTGAACGCCGACCCTTTTTTAACGAAGGTGCGGACCTTACCGCGACAACATTAAACCTCTTTTATTCTAGAACCATTGCCAATCCGCTAGGCATGAGTAAATATCTCGGTCAGGGCAAGAATATGCGCTCTTATGCACTCGCAGGATATGATCTTTCAAGCCCCTATTTAGTACCCGGCGAAAATCGTGATATCATTTCTACAGCCGGGCCCAGTTTCGCAAGTGTAGTTCGTTTCAGCCAACCTAAGGCCAATGGCGAAAACTTAGGTTTTATAAGTACCAACCGGTTTTATATGGGCGGGGGAAGTGGCCACATGAATGCCATAACTGTACGTGAAAATGTAGGGCAAAGTTGGCGTTACAGTGGGGAATATGCGTGGAGTTATACCCTTGAACCCGATACGAATTGGATTACCAACACAGCAAATTTCGGCAAGTTCACTGCTGCAACCGATGGCGAATCTTTTCACGGAATAGCAGCAAGTCAACGGTTAACGCAAACCACAAGAAATTGGGCAACAGAGATGGCGTGGGATTACATCGGCCAAACCTTTCGCGCGGATATGGGCTTCATGCCAATCAATAACCGCAACAACATCACCGCTCGCCAACGTTACATCGGAAGACCCAATGGAGAACGACTGAAATTTTACCAAATTTCGTCTGGGTTTATAGGCGCTATCACACCGCAAAGTCTTTGGAAAAATCAATTGTGGAATACAGAATACACCATGCAATTCGCCGGTAATTTCAGCACAGGTGGGGGGTTAGATCATACCGTTATGGAAGAATTTGAAGGCGTCGTTTTAGAGTCGTTTACACGCGCTTGGAGTTGGGTCCAATGGAGTCCAAAACAATCCTTACGCATCAACGCCTATATAAATCCTGGAGAGTTTGTTGCTTACAACACAGGTGCTCCGAGAATTGGACATGGAATTAATGGAGGGACAAATATTAGCCTCCAAATTGCCGGTAACATTCAGGCCGAGTTCAATGGAAATTACAGTTCACTTTGGGAACAGGATGGAAGTGGCATGATTTACGAAGGCTGGATATGGAGAAGTGTCTTTCGATACAACCCCAACAGATTCATTCAAGCCCGACTCATTACTCAATGGAACCAATTCTCTAGCGACTATCTCATTCAACCATTACTTCAGTATCAGCCCGGTCCTTTTACGATATATTATATCGGAAGCAGCACCTACGCCGCCCCGAATCAGGGCAACTCAACTACTCAAATCTTTGCAAAAGCGCAGCTTACACTGAGGCCTTAATCTTCACCATGAGCGCGATCCCGAATGGATTGTGCCAATGCCAATGCTGTGTATAAATTCGCTACACCCCCTACATCAGAAAGGGTAGCGAAAGGCACTTTCTTTTTCTTCGTACCCGGCTTAATCACCTTCTCCTCAAACTTAATGCTCGAGAGTAGAATAACCGATTTCACCTGCGCAGCGCTCAATTCAGGATACATCCCTCGTACCAATGCCGCGATTCCACTTACTACCGGCGCTGCCATAGAGGTGCCGCTGTTGCTTTGATAGCGGCTCTCGGGAACCGTAGAATAAATTTCATATCCGGGAGCGAATACGTCAACCTGCTCACCATAATTGGAAAATGGCGCTGCCAATTTCTCATAATCACCATAGCGCGATGCACCTACTTCAATCCAGTGATCGTAACGTTCATTTATCTCTTCGTTCCAGCCGTTGGGATAGTTCTTGAACTTATCTACGCTGTGTCCGTCGTTACCCGCAGCATGCACTAAAAGCACATCGTGATCTCCCGCGTAGCGAATGGCGCTTTCTACCTCAGCATCCATGTGGCCCACGTCTTTTCCGAAACTCATGTTTACGACCTTCGCGCCGTTATCCACAGCATAGCGAATGGCATTGGCAACGTCTTTATCGCGCTCATCACCGTTTGGCACTACCCGTAAAGTCATTATGCGTGCATTGTTTGCCACGCCGTCCATCCCTATACCATTGTTTCTTTTGGCGCCGATAATACCCGCCACATGCGTACCGTGCGAAGCATCTGGACCATAAACCCTGTTATCACCATAATAGGGGTTTTCGTTACTTTCCGGATCGTCTCCAACCATGCCGCGTGGGTTAAAATCTGGATTGAGGTGGTACTCCAATTGGTCGTTGAAATGCGTAAAACCACCTGTGATTTCGTCTTTAATTTGCCATTGCTCCATACCGTCTTCAAGCATCTTTACTACGCCCCCGGCTACGAGTTTTTTCATAAAGCCGACATCTTCTCCTTCCTTGTATGAATTGGCACAATCCACACTTAACGAACCGCCACAATGTGCCTCAATCTCCGTGTAGGCATCGTTCAACGTGCGCATAAATCCAATGCTCTTTTCCGCAGATTTTCTATCTTTTTTAAGACGCTTTCTATAGTTCTTCAATTGCTTTTTCTCCGGACCCGATAGGGCTTCTTTCGCAGAAAGTCTATTCATATCGCGAACAAACTCCATGGTCTCTGGACCAATTTCACCGCCTGGACCACTCAAGAAACTCCAACCGTAGATATCGTCAACATATCCGTTGCCGTCATTATCCACTCCATCGTCAGCAATTTCTCCCTTATTCACCCAAAGCACGTCCTTCAAATCTTCGTGCGTGATGTCTGTGCCTCCGTCAATAACGGCTACTGTAACGGTTTGAATAATTTTGTAAGGCACCAATTCTTTGTAGGCGCGCTCTGAACTAATCCCGTTAATATTGTCGTTATCTGGACATTTGTGAAACCAGCTTACTGAAAGCGAGTCTTGGGCATGTACAAAAGTCAAGGGAAGTGCCGCTGCAAGAAGCAGCGCGGTTAGGTTGCTTTTCATTTTATTTCGAATGTATTGAGACCATGAATATAATTCATATTCTAATTCCACACCCCTTCAAACAAGCCACGCGCGCTTGCAGCGCGCTGGTCTTTTTTCTTTCCCCGCACCCCTTCAAGCAAGCTTGGGGAAACGTCCGACTAGGATTGCGCACCTTGCTGTGCAACGTGCGCGGTCCTGGGCGTCGGGAGATATTGTCCTCTCAAACAAGCCACGCGCGCTTGCAGCGCGCTGGTCTTTTTTCTTTCCCCGCACCCCTTCAAGCAAGCTTGGGGGTTCGGGGAAAGAAAAAAGCCCCGCACTTTCGTGCGAGGCTTTCTCTGAGTTATCCGACTAGGACTCGAACCTAGAATGACGGTACCAAAAACCGTAGTGTTGCCATTACACCATCGGACAATTCTCCCTTTTGGGTTGGCAAATATACTCCAAATGGCAAAACACAAAAAAGAGTTCGCGAAAAATTTCACGGTTTAACAATAGGTTTGCTCCGTGGGGGCGGGGATTTTCTTATTTTCGAACCGTTTAGAACGCTAGAACACCTAACATCTAGCAAAAAGCACGCTATCAGTGAATTACAAAAAACTAAATAACATCGTTGGCTGGACGGTTTTTGCCATCGCCACCATTACGTATTTCATGACCATCGAACCTACGACCAGTTTCTGGGATTGTGGGGAATATATCGCGACTTCGGTGAAGCTTCAAGTGGGTCACCCACCGGGCGCACCGTTTTTTCAGTTGATGGGGAACCTCTTCGGCCAATTCGCCGGTGAGGCAGAAAACCAAGCACTCATGGTCAACGCTTTGAGCGCCTTGAGTTCTTCCTTTAGTATCCTCTTCTTGTTTTGGACCATCACCGCGCTTGGGGTGAAACTTCTAGGCGGTAAGGATAAAATTGATGGTGCCGCTACGGTTGCTGTATTGGGTGCGGGCGCTGTTGGTGCATTGGCCTACACGTTCTCAGATAGTTTCTGGTTCTCCGCCGTAGAGGGTGAGGTGTATGCGATGAGTTCATTCTTCACCGCTGCTGCTTTCTGGGCCGTATTAAAATGGGAACAGGCTGTAGATGAAGACCCACACGCGAACAAATGGCTCCTGCTTATCGCTTACTTAGTAGGTCTTTCTGTTGGGGTGCACATCCTCGTGTTCCTGACCATTCCTGCTATTGGAATGATTTATTACTTTAAAAAATTCCCAAACACCACTCGCAACGGATTTATCATTGCTAATGGCGCGAGTATTCTCGTTTTGGCTTTAGTTTTCGCCTTTATTATTCCTATGGTTTTGAAGTTGTTCGGAGCCTTGGAAATCACCTTCGTAAACAGCTTGAACCTGCCGTTCCACTCTGGAACAATTGCCGCTTCGCTGATTCTTATTGCCGCCATGACCTTTGGGATTGTTTGGACGAAAAAGACGAACAGACCATTAGCACAACAAGCTGTGATTGCAGTTATGTTGATTGTTATGGGGTATTCCACATTCATCATTTTAGCGGTGCGCTCGAATGCAAATACGCCCATTGATGAGAATAACCCTGAGGACGCCATGTCCTTATTGGCCTACTACAATCGCGAACAATACGGAGATTGGCCCATTCTATACGGAAAGAGTTTTAACGCCCCGTACGATAGAAACAAGCCTTTTGGAGACGGCAATCCAGTATACCAGCGTGGTTTTGCTGTGTTGAAAGGTAATAAGCAAGTGGCCGCGTTTAAATTGGAAAGCGAAGCACTTGCCTATGTGGAGGAAAAAGGAGGCAACCTTGAGATTGACGGTAAATATCTACTGACCGACGATAAAAAGGCAAGCGTTCCTAATTATGATCCAAAATATCAAGGGTTCTTCCCGAGAATTTGGAACGATGATCCGCAATACAAGCAGAACTACATCAACATCATGAACATTAAGGATCCGGATGCGCCCATCACTTTTGCGCAACACGTTCGTTTCTTCTTCGAATACCAGATAGGTAAGATGTGGTGGCGCTATTTCATGTGGAACTATTCTGGCCGTCAGAACGATGAGCAGCATCGTTACGAATTGACAAAAGGGAATTGGATTACGGGTATCTCATTCCTCGATAGTATCCGACTAGGAGACCAAAGCAACCTTCCAGAGCATTGGAAGAACGACCCTTCGCGCAACACCTATTTCATGTTGCCTTTCCTCTTAGGGATTTTTGGGCTCTATTACCAATACAAGAAAAACAATAAAGACGCTTGGGCAGTCACGCTCTTCTTCTTGCTTACAGGTATTGCCATCGTTGTCTACACCAATCACAAGCCGTTTGAACCGCGCGAGCGTGATTACGCTTTTGTTGGTTCATTCTATGCCTATGCCATATGGATCGGTTTAGGCGCCCTGGGTCTATGGGATACACTTCGTACGAAGATGAGCCCGCAAGTGGCCTCTTACCTCGTTGTGGGTGTGACTCTTCTTGCAGTGCCTGTGCGTATGGCCGCTGAAAACTGGGACGACCACGACCGCAGCAACCGTTACACGGCACGTGATATCGCTAAAGCATATCTGGACAGTTGTGACCCTAATGCCATTCTGTTTACTAACGGTGATAACGACACCTTCCCGTTGTGGTATGTACAAGAAGTTGAAGGATACAGAACGGATGTTCGCATCGTCAACCTCAGCTTGTTGAACACAGACTGGTATATCGACCAGCAGCGCAGAAAGTCCTACGACGGTGAAGCCGTTCCATTCAGCTTTAAATGGCACGAATATGTTCAGGGAACACGCGATGTGTTGTACTACCGTGATCTTGGCGTAAAAGGCCGTTGGGATGTTAAAGATTTCATCCAATTCAGCAAACGCGACGATTCACAAGTTAAATTCAAGACGGGTGGCGGTAAGGAATTGCCTCTGTTCCCTCAGAAAAACTTCAGAATCAATATTGATAAAGAAGCGGTCTATGCAAACGGTGTTGTTGATATCGCAGACAGCGCAGCCGTTTTAGATTACATCGATTGGGATTGGAAGTCCAACGTGATGACCAAACGCGATTTAATGGTTGTTGACCTTATAGCCAATAACAATTGGGAGCGCCCGATCTACTTCTCTATCACTGTTGGGAACAGTCCGAAAGCGTATTTCTGGTTGAACGACTACTTCCGCCTTGAAGGAATGGCCTACCGATTCGTCCCTGTAAAATACGAGAGTGGTACCGGTATCGACTACGGTAAAGTAGATACTGAAATCATGTACGACAATCTACTGTCGAAATTCAGCTACGGGAATATGGAACTTCCTGAGGTATATCTCGATGAAACCAACCGTCGTTTGAGCTACAACCTACGCACAATATTCGGACGCCTTGCCAATGAATTTATTGTTGAAGGAGAAAACGAAAAAGCGGTCGAGGTGCTGGACTTTGCAATGGAGAAAATGCCTACTGAGAAGTTCGGCTACAACTACTTTGTCTTTGGCATCATTGACTCATACTACAAAGCAGGAGCTACGGATAAAGCACGTGCGTTGACTAATGCATTTGCAGATCATTTGGACGCAGAATTGGACTACTTCAGTAGCTTCGACAGAGAGGACCGTAAACGTGCAGCGAACGAATGGCGAACGAACCTACAGTTCTATCAAATGCTCTTGCAAAACGTTCAAGTACACGATCAGGACAGTGTTCAAGAGTTTTACCAACGCTTCCAGCTTGCGGCACAGCCGTTTGGTAACGGCCGCGGATAAGACCTATACTTGCTCATTACAACGCCCTTCGCCTTCTGGCGAGGGGCGTTTTTTTTAACCAAAGTCCAGTTGCATCCGCTTGATGCGCTGCGCCAAGCTTTCATTTCCCATGGTCTCACGAAGACGGTCGACTAAAATGGGGAAACTAAGCGGGGACGGTTGGTTCAGGTGCCGCAGCACGGTTTCCTGCGTGGCGATTCGATCCAGTGCAGCGCGCATACGGGCTTCTTCAAGTTGGAACTCATGAACCTCCTCGTATGCCTGGCGTAACAGAAGATTGTCCGGCTCATAATCCTTAAACACCTCGTACATCAGTTTGGTCGAACTGACCAATTGTTTCGTGCTCATGTTTTTACCTGGATACCCCGTGAATATCAACCCTGAGATCTGTGCTATATCACGAAATCTCCGTTGCATCATCTCACTCTCATTGAGACTACTGACTAAATCTTCACGAAGCGCGGTCGACGAAAATATATCGCTATCTAGTGCATCTTGTATAGGAATGGGCTGATCAGATAAGAGCTCGAAGCCGTAGTCGTTCATTGCAATAGAAAAGGTCTGTGGACCAAAAAGACCTAGGCGGTAAGCTAGTAAAGAGGCCATTCCCTCATGCACCAACCGCCCTTCGAAAGGATAAACAAACAAATGATACCCTTCTTTATCTTCTAGATATTCAATCAGGAATTGGGCATTCGTTGGCACCATACTCCGCTCTTTCTGTAGGCGGATAATGGGTTGTATTAAGGCCAATTCTGGATCCTCAAAGGTCTGCGCCGTAGCGGCCTCTTCTAATTTCTCACGTAAAAAATGACCCAGTTCCGCACTCAGTGGCATTCGACCTCCCATGTAGCTGGGTACTGTTCCGGTGGTTGCCTTGGATAGGCGAACCGTGGCTTCGACGCCGCGGAATCGGACCAATTCTAAACATCGGCCCGCAAACCAAAAACTATCTCCAGGCATCAATTTCGATATGAAATACTCCTCCACGTGGCCCAGGAAACTACCTTTCTGCAGTTTTACCTTCACCATCATCGAACTAACGATGGTTCCGATGTTGAACTTGTGCCGCATGGCTACCTTTCTAGAAACGACCTTATACACTCCGTCTTCCTTTACCACCTTATGGTAGTCGTCATAGGCCGCTAAGCTCTGACCGCCGCGTACAATAAAGTCTAGACACCAATGCCATTCCTCATCTGAAATGCTAAAATAACTGGTCGTCGAACGGACTTCTGATAACAATGCCTCAGATTCAAATCCGTCACTTACCGCCAAGGTAACCATGTACTGAATGAGCACGTCTAGACTTCGCAAATACGGAATGCGGTCTTCATTCGTATTTTGATCTATGGCCTTGCGTAAGGCAGCACATTCGAGGAGCTCTAAGCTGTGTGTAGGCACAAAATGAATCGTACTCGTTGCACCTGGACGGTGACCTGAGCGACCAGCGCGTTGCACAAACCTACTCACTCCTTTTGGAGAACCTATCTGAACGACACAATCTACCGGACGAAAATCCACCCCTAAATCCAGAGATGAGGTACATACCACGGCCTTCAAGTTTCCGTCGTACAGCGCTTCCTCTACCCAATTGCGCACCTCCTTCGATATAGCGCTGTGGTGCATTGCAATAATGCCCGCCAAAGAAGGGTCAACCTCTAATATTTTTTGGTACCAAATCTCCGCTTGAGCTCGGGTATTGGTGAAAATAAGCGTGCTCTGGTTTTCATGAATAAGTGGAACCACCTTTTCAATCAGGCGTATGCCCAAGTGTCCCGCCCATGGCAAGGTTTCTACTTCGTCCGGCAATACCGGTTCGACAACCAGGGATTTCGTGAGATTCGCCTTTATTAATCGGGCCGATTCCGTGCTGTCCACCCCCATCAGCACCTCCATGCTTTCGTCCATATTGCCTATGGTCGCGCTGATGCCCCACGTTTTAAGCGCAGGGCGTAATTTTCTGAATTTTGAAAGGAAAAGCTCACACTGTACGGCACGCTTACTCCCCATGAGCTCGTGCCATTCGTCAATAACCACCGTGTCTAAATTGCGAAACAGCTTCGCATAGCCCTTGTTTGATAACATCACATGAATACTCTCCGGAGTGGTGATCAAAACCTGAGGTAGTTTCGTTTTCTGTGCCTGCTTTACTTTTTGTGAGGTGTCGCCGGTGCGGGTTCCTACTTCCCAGCTCGAACCCATACCTTCAATCGCTCTGCGGGCGCTCTGCTCGATCTCCTTCGCCAAAGCGCGGATCGGCGTAATCCAAATCAGCTGCACCCCTTCCGCTTCGCGCCCGCTACGGGCTATACCAGCCGCAATCGCCGGAAGCAATAAAGAATAGGTCTTCCCGCTACCTGTGGGTGCATTTACAATGCCGCACTCACCGTTTAAAGCGGCAGACCACGCTTGAATTTGAAATGAAAAGGGTTTCCAGCCTTGATCCTCAAACCAATTCCGGCAAAGATTTAGGGCCGTCGCTTGGCCCGACATTTACTTCGCTATTTTTTCAGTGAGCCAAATAAAATCATCGAGGAACTTAGGGTAGTTGAGGTTAAAATGCTCCTCTACCGGATCGCCTTGCTCGTTAAACAAACTTCCTGCTTTGCTCACTAAAAGCTTTGTCGGGCTTAAAATCCCTTCAACATAATGCGCCCAATCGCGAAAATCATACAACGCGTTTACCCCCCCAAAAGGACCGGCACTCACTGTCGCAATGGCCATGGGCTTTTTCTTGTATTCTGCGCGAAAGTAGTCCAATGCATTTTTAAATGCGCCGGGAGCACGACCGTTGTACTCTGGAATCACAAACAACAATCCATCGGCATCTACTAAAGCAGCTTGAAACAGTGCTAAATCCTCTTTGGAAGCCTCGCCCATGCCCCAGTTTGGGAAATTAAACGAACGGATATCCAAAAACTGAGTAGCCGTAACTGACTCATTTTGTGTCAATTGCTTCTCAAAAAAACGAGCGACTTTTGCCGTATTCGCTTGATCGCGAGGGCTGCCTTGAATGATAGTAATGTGCATGATGTTGAATTAGGTTGTCGGGTTAACATCACCCCGCCGTCATTGTTTAGACCTTCTTTCCGAACTTCGAAACACGGAAATAATCACTGTTCGCATCTGGCGCGTTTTTCAGTGCCTCTTCTTTAGTAAGCATATGAGCCACTTCATCTTCGCGCATGACGTTGACGCTCTTGCTCATCTGCGTAAGCGGTTCCACGCCATCAAGGTCGAGCTTTTCTACCTGAGCTACGAAATCTAAGATCTTCGACATGTCACCCTGCATCGCGTCAATCTCAGAATCTGAGAGTTGTAAACGACTTAAATGCGCCAAATGTTTGATTTGCTCTTTGCTGATTTCCATAGCTCTTAATTCTCCTCCAAAGGTAAAACAACTTCACCGGTATGGCCCCAGTTTTTCAAATCAGCGGCTAAAATTCTATACGACCGGTCCATCAATTCTTGCACCGGGTTCGTCGCCTCAGCATCTGCCCAATACTCGCCCAGAACTTTGGTATCAACAGGCCCTATACTAGAGGGTTGTCCCCAGTCGCCAAAGCGGAACTTGCTCTGATAAATACTGAGCAATACAACAGGGATTTTGTTTTCAACGGCAAGCTTGAACGCTCCCGCTTTAAATCCCCGCACTACATACTTCTGCGGCGGAATTCCTCCTTCTGGAAAAATACAAACGCTATATCCCTCTTTGATTTTTTGGTCGGCATCTATCATGGCTTGTTTTCTGCCGCTAAAAGAAGAGCGATCAACCGCTATACTCGTTTGCTTGAAGAAATAGCCAAACAAAGGAAGCTTTAACAGCTCCGCTTTTCCCATGAAAACAACCGGTGTTGGGGAAGCTAAAAATGTGAGGGGAATGTCTAAATCCGATCCGTGGTTTGGGCTTAAAACCACCGGTCCATCGTGCTTAAGCTGGTACTTTCCTGGGCGGGGCCAAACCCCCATACCCACTAAATACATCCAAGACCACACTTTTGCTACTTTGAAAAAGCGGTGGTAGTTCCCGCCAGGACGTGCCGTCCACAATAACGCCGGCAGCAGCAGAACGATGGTCACAAGTGCAACCAAATAATACCACGCATGATGTATGTAACTAAACACTTTCACGGCGCTAAAATAGGGCATATGTGCGTGTGATTTTTATCACCTTATTAATCTTAACAACTGAATATCTTAGCGTTATGAAAAAAACCGCCGTACTTCTAGTTTTCCTAGTACAAACCCTAGTTTCTGCACAGTCGACGTTCCCGTTTGACGTAGTGCTTACGCCCATTACAATCTCTGGCCTTCCAGGCATACAGTCGTATGCAGCGGGCGAGCACAACGGAAAATGGCTCATCATTGGGGGCCGATTAGATGGTCTTCACCAACGCCAACCCTGGCAGGCATTCGATGCCAACGGGCACAATACCTACATGTATGTTATTGACCCTGTGGCAAAAACATATACGCAGGCACCTTTATCTGGCTTCGCGAACGATAGCGTAGAAGCACAACTCTCTTCCACCAACGCGAACTTTCATCAAATAGGGAATTTGCTCTACATCGCAGGCGGCTATGGACTCTCTTCTACCAGTGTCCACATCACGCACCCCAGACTCACCGTGATTGATGTACCCGCAATGATTACCGCAATCACCGCAAACGGGACTGTGGATACCGCTGCATATCAAAGCGTGCAGGACAGCGCATTTGCGGTTACGGGAGGAAAGCTTTTAGAATTGGACGGAACGTTTTATCTCATAGGCGGACACCGCTTTGACGGACAATACAATCCTATGGGACACAATACCTACGTACAATCTTACACTGAAGCCGTACGTCCTTTTACCGTAAATGGCACGTTTCCCAACCTAAGCCATACGTTTGATCCATATATGATCGATACCGATGAGCTTCACCGACGCGATTACAACGTTACCTACATGACGGACGGAAGTGAAACCTACATCACCGCATGGTCCGGTGTCTTTCAGAAAACAGCGAACCTTCCGTTTTTAAATCCCGTCGAAGTTAGAGATACCGGCATCGCGCCCATCGCTGGATTTTCGCAATACTTGAACCACTACCACTGTCCTACAGCATCTCTGTTTGGAGAAAATAAATCAGCGATGTATACTTTGTTTTTTGGCGGAATAGCACAGTACTACTATGCAAATGGAACGCTAACACAAGATAACGACGTACCGTTCGTTACGACCATTGGTCTGGTTGAAAAACGCAACGGCAACTATACGGAAGCAGAGATGAGCACGGAAATGCCGGGATATTACGGAGCCGGTGCGGAGTTCTTTCCTTCTTCAGTTTTGGCACAAACCGGCGCAATCTTTTTAGCCGATTCTCTTGGGGCAGATACCACGCAGATCGGTCACCTGTTTGGAGGTATTAAGTCTCCCGCCCAAAACGTATTCTTCGGAGGAATGACCAACGCCTCTGTTGCAACGGCGAACATCTATGAAGTTGCCCTGGTACGAAATTCGGGTTTGTCTGTAACTACACACGATCCTAACGATCGAAGACTTGCGATTCAGGTGCAGCCTAACCCGACAAGCGAGAAGCTCGTTGTCCAATTAAATAGCCCCAGCGCAGTAGATACGTACTTTGAAATTCTGAGTACAAGCGGTCAGCTGATGTACAGTACCTCTGTTCCCTCTAAATTGGGCAAAAACACCATGGATTTAGGCCAGCTAAACCTCAGCTCAGGCACCTATGTGCTTACCGCCACACAAGCAGGCGGTTTCCAACAACGGATTTCCTTTATTTGGAAGTGAGCTAGAAGCCCAGTTTATCACGTACCCGACCCAATGTCGCCTGAGCGATAGGACGCGCTTTATCCGCACCTATTTTCAGCGCCTTACTTACTTCGTCCGGATGCGCCATATAGTAATCGAAACGCTCACGCGCATCTGCAAATTCCTCTAGAATCAACTCTAAAAGCGCCGTTTTCGCATGACCGTATCCAAAGTTCCCTCCGCGGTATTTCGCGGCCAATGCTTCCGTCTGTTCTGGAGCGGCTAATAGTTTATATAGGGCATATACATGGCACGTCTCAGGGTCTTTCGGCTCTTCAAGCGGCGTCGAATCCGTGACAATACCCATGACCTGCTTCTTTAGTTGCTTCTTGGGCAAAAACACATCAATAACGTTGCCGTAGCTCTTGCTCATCTTACGACCGTCTGTGCCTGGAATAGTCATTACGGATGCCGCAATACGGGCCTCTGGAGCCACAAAAGTATCTCCATAACGGTGGTTAAAACTGCTGGCTAAATCGCGCGTGATTTCGAGGTGTTGCTTCTGATCCTTCCCAACAGGGACCAATTCCGCGTCGTACAACAATATGTCCGACGCCATTAGAACCGGATAATCAAACAACCCCGCATTCACGTCGCTGAGGTTATCGCTTTTATCTTTAAAACTATGGGCGTTGGCAAGCATAGGGTACGGCGTAAAGCAGTTTAGGTACCACGTTAATTCCGTACACTCGGGTAAGTCGCTTTGCGCGTAGAATACCACCTTCTCAGGATCTAGACCACAAGCAAGCCATGCGGCCGCAGTAGCTAAAAGGTTTTCCTTCCGCAGTTCCGGGTCCTTTACCGTGGTCAAGCTGTGCAAATCTGCTATAAATAAAAACGCCTCGTTTTTGGGGTCTTTACTCATTTCTATCGCCGGACGTATTGCACCTAGAATGTTTCCTAGATGCTGGCGTCCTGAACTTTGAATACCTGTAAGTACTCTTGCCATTCGTGTCTTATTTAATCAAGGTCAATTCTAAATCGATATCCGCCCAATAACTGCTATCGGCAGGAATTTGCATGAACGACGTCTGCCAAATCTGCTGTGTTGGTAATCCACTAATCATCTTAAAAGCATAGCTCACGCTATCATTATCGAGGACTAACGTACTATCGTTATTTTCAAGGTACCATGTCCCGCCACTGATCAAGCTAACCGGAACCTGAATCGTATTTAGATTGGCTACAAAGTCTACATGCAAGTTACCGGTATCCGGCATTTCGTAAATGTTGATTTTTCCATACAGCTGGGTTCCTATACCGCTGAACTGCATAAGTGCCGATGGATTGATGGGATTAGGCATTTCACCGCTGTAGGCGACCTGATTTACCGTCCATTCCCCAACCACATCTTCACGAATAAAGGTTTCTGTAGCAATGGGGTCTGTGGTACAAGAAACGGCGAATAAAGCGCCTGCGGTGATCAAAGTTAAAAGGGTCTTTTTCATACTGTATAGTTTGAGGTACTAAAAATAACAGGGATTTCATCTTTTCGTTCTATAACGTGCAGCAAAGAAGCCGCTACCGTTTCGGGAAGCACAAGATTTCCAGATTCAAATTCTTCTACAAAATGACCAACGCCTGGAAAATCTTCGGCGGTAGTAGCGCGAATCTCCGCCTGCATCGGCGTATGTACTTTTCCTGGTCTAAAAGCGTGAATTCTGAGCTCGGGATGCTCTTTCGCGAGTACAGAGGCATACATGTGCACGGCTGCTTTTGAGGCACAATACGCACTCCAACCTTCAATGGCAAACTCTGCAGCGCCGGAGCCTGTAAAGTACAATTGTTTCTCACCAGCGACCTCCCTTAGAAATTTGGCGCTCAATAGCATGGCGCTGCTCGTGTTCAGCGTAATGCAATGATCAATTTCCGCCCAGCTCACCTTTTTCGCCGGTTTTACCGGACCCAAAGTGCCCGCGTTGTTCACTAAGACAGTCAGTTCGTAGGACTGCTCGGTGGTCAATGTTAAGTCGTTTAACGCTGTTCTATCACTCAAATCACATGGGGTGAAAGAGCCGCGTGGGTGCGCTGTAAGTAAGGCCGGTACGTTTCGTCCTATTCCCTCAACGTGCCACCCTAAGCGCAAGGCTTCGGCTGCAATAGCCCATCCTATTCCCGAGCTGACCCCGGTAACGATCATGCGCTTTTGAGCGGACATCAAGCGTTAATTTCAATAAAGCGATTAATGTCTTTGATCTTGCCAAACACCAAAATGATATCTCCATTGTTCACTACGCTATCTGGCCCGGGTACACCATTGATGTGGTGACCGTCGCCTTCTTTGCGAAGAACGGTGACTAAATTGATGTTGTACTTTTTACGCAGCCCAATATCCTCCAGCGTGCGGCCGATTATTTTCACCGGTGCCTCAACCTCAATGATTTCGTAATTATCTGGTAATTGAACACACATGAGCACCCCTGGATTGGTCAATTGCTCAACAACATTGTTTGCAACCTCCTGCTCCGGACTCAAAATATGCTGAAGCCCCATTTTCTCAAGAATTTTCTGCTGTACTGGTCCCTGCGCGCGTGCAATGATTTTCTTCACGCCCATTTCTTGCAATTGGAAAACACATAAAAGCATTTCCTGGAAGCTCGAGCCTATGCTCACTACCACTGCATCCATATCCTGGATGTTTTGTGCTTCTAACGCTTGTTTGTTCGTTGCATCAAGCGCAACCGCAAAGGGAACGTCTTGCGCCATGCGCTGCACTTTCTCTTCACTTTCATCAATGGCCATTACATCGGCACCACGCTCGGCAAGCTTGCGCGCAATCGCTGATCCAAAAACACCAAGGCCTATAACGGCAAACTTGCTATTCATACGCTGTTATTTTGCGAGTGCCTGCTCCAGATCAGCAAGCAAATCTTGTACATTTTCAATGCCCACAGAAAGGCGAATAAGGTTATCTGTAACCCCTACTTTCTCACGCTCTTCCTTAGGAATAGACGCATGTGTCATGGATGCTGGATGTCCCGCTAGAGATTCCACGCCGCCCAAACTTTCTGCCAGTGTAAACACACGAAGGGCACTTACCACCTCAGCTGTTTTCTCAAAACCGGCACCTTTGATGGTAAAGCTTACCATTCCGCCGAATTTCTTCATTTGTCGTTTCGCAACTTCGTGACCATTATGGTCCTTAAGCCCCGGCCAATATACATTTCCGACTGCCGGGTGTGCCTCAAGATAATGCGCAACAGCCTCGCCGTTTTCGCAATGCCTGTCCATGCGTACATGCAAGGTTTTGATTCCACGTAACGCTAAAAAGCTGTCCATGGGACCTAGAACCGCGCCGGATGCGTTTTGAATGAAATACATCTTTTCAGCTATGGCCTCATCTTTCGTTGCGAGTAATCCTAAAACCACATCACTATGTCCGCCCAAATACTTCGTGCCGCTGTGCATAACCACATCCGCACCTAAATCTAATGGGCGTTGCAAGTACGGCGTTGCAAAGGTGTTGTCCACGACAAGGATCAGTCCGTGTGCTTTCGCCACTTTTGAGGCCGCCTCAATGTCTAAAACATTGAGCATTGGATTGGTCGGCGTTTCCATCCACAGCATTTTTGTCGATTCGCTCACAGCGCTGTGCCACTGGTCGTTGCTCATGTCAACAAATTTGAATTGGATGCCGTAGTTGGAGAACATCTTTGTAAATAATCGGTACGTACCGCCGTATAAATCGTTGCACGCAATGACTTCGTCTCCAGGACTTAAGAACTTTAACATGCAATCGATGGCTGCTAAACCCGAACCAAAAGCTGCGCCGTGGGTACCGCCTTCGATACTCGCAATAGCATTTTCTAGGGCCGTGCGCGTTGGGTTTCCACTTCGGCTGTATTCATAACCCTTATGCTTTCCGGGATATTCCTGAACATACGTCGAGGTTTGATAAATAGGCGGCATTACGGCTCCTGTAGAAGGGTCGTGCTGCTGTCCACCGTGAATAGCTAAGGTTTCAATCTGTAGGTTCTTGTCGTCCATTGCGTGCTGTGGTGTTCTGTAGGTCTGTTATTTGCAGTGCTCTTCGAAAGCGGAAAGCAAGTTTCCAGCGATCATTTCAGCCGTACGGCCTTCAATGTGATGGCGTTCTACCATGTGGACCAATTCACCGTTTTTAAACAGTGCCATTGACGGTGACGACGGAGGGAAGGGTTGCATCATACCGCGCGCTTCATTCACCGCTTCAACGTCATTACCCGCAAAAACAGTAATCATTCGAGTAGGTTTCACCGCCGATTTTGCCACGGCCATCGCTGCTGGACGCGCAGATCCTGCTGCACATCCACAAACAGAATTTACTACAACAAACGTCGTTCCGTCTGCGTTGATTGCTGATTTTACTTCGTCTGCGGTCTTTGTTTCCGTATATCCGCTATTCGCTAGCTCCGCGCGCATGGGCGCGATCATCTCTTCTGGGTACATATTTTGATTGTGTTTTTATCTAAACAAAGTTAGTGTTTCCTAATGGTTTGGGCGATTGTACCTTTGCGCCAATTATAACGACATAAACATGAGCTCAAAAGTTCGCGTTCGATTCGCTCCTTCACCCACGGGGCCCTTGCACATAGGCGGTGTACGTACCGCTTTGTACAACTATTTATTCGCCAAAAAGCACGGCGGTGACTTCTTGCTTCGTATCGAAGATACGGACCAAACTCGATTTGTTGCGGGTGCAGAGAAGTATATCGTAGAAGCCTTGGCGTGGTGTGGTATTTCGCCTGACGAAGGTATTGGCGGCGAAGACCGAGGAAACGGGCCGTACCGTCAAAGCGAGCGCAAACCGATGTACCGCGAATACGCAGAGCGTTTGTTGGCCGCAGATAAGGCCTATATCGCTTTTGATACCGCTGAAGAATTGGACACAATGCGTCAAATGGCGAAAGATGCCGGTGCGGCGAATTGGCAGTACAATTATATCACACGCGGCAACATGAAGAACTCCTTAACCCTTCCCAAAGAAGAGGTTGATGCTAAAGTTGCTGCTGGCGAACCTTACGTGGTGCGCATCAAACTTCCACGTGATCACGAAGTGCGTTTTGAAGACACCATTCGCGGATGGGTCAGCGTAAATACGAACAATATGGACGATAAGGTTTTGTTTAAGGCGGACGGAATGCCGACCTACCACCTTGCCAACATCGTAGACGACCATTTAATGGAAATCACCCACGTCATTCGTGGAGAAGAATGGTTGCCTTCTGCACCGCTGCACGTAATGCTGTATGAAGCGTTTGGTTGGGATTGTCCCACTTTTGCGCACCTCCCGCTTCTTCTCAAACCAGACGGACCTGGAAAGCTGAGTAAGCGAGACGGTGACCGTTTAGGCTTCCCGGTTTTTCCGATCGACTGGAAAAACGATGAAACAGGAGAAACCGCAAGCGGCTACCGCGAGTTTGGATTCTTCCCAGGAGCCTTTATCAACATGCTTGCATTATTGGGTTGGAATCCCGGTACTGAACAAGAGATTTTTGACCTGCAAGGACTGATTGATGCTTTCGACTTGAGCAAGGTTTCAAAGTCTGGCGCTAAGTTTGATTTTGAGAAAGGTAAATGGTTCAACCAATTGTATTTGCGAGATTTAAGCGAAGTAGAATTGGCACACGAACTGAAAAATGTATTAGATAACGAAGGCCTGTCCTACAACGAAGCGCACCTCGGTACTATCGCAACGATGATGAGTGAACGCGCGACCTTCCCGCAGGATTTACTCGAAGAAGGCCGTTTCCTTTTTGAAACACCCACGGAGTACGACGAGAAAACTCGTGCTAAAAAATGGAACGAGGAAAGTGCTCCAATGATGAAGGATCTCGCAGCGCGATTTAATGCACTGCCCGACTTTACTTCCGAAGCTATTGAAGCTTGCTTTAAAGGCTATTTAGCGGAAAAGGAACTGGGCTTTGGTAAGGTTGGTCCTTCCTTCCGTCTTGCGGTAACTGGAAAAGGCATGGGGCCAAGCATGTTTACCATTTGCGCTGTCTTAGGCAAAGACGAGGTGCTCGCACGTATTTCTAAAGCAATTGAAGTGTTGGGATAATGGCAGCATTACATCAGATCGACGTTCACGGTATTCGCATATACACCAACCACGGTTGCATGGGCGAAGAGGCCATAATAGGCTCGCACTACGAAGTCAACATCAGTGTTTGGGCCGATCTTAGCGCGTCGGTTGCCTCTGACGATTTAAACGACACCGTAGATTATGTGGCGCTCAATGCCATTGCCAAAGAAGAAATGGCCGTTCGTGCTAAACTCCTTGAAGTCGTCTGTCAACGCATGATTGACCGCATAATGAGTGAACACCCGTCCGTTCAAAAAGCGAGGGTAAACGTAGCAAAACTCAACCCTCCAATCAACGGGGATGTAGAAAGGGTGGCACTTACGTTCACCGCAGAACGATAGAAAAAAATAAACTCGGGCCAAAACCAATTTTTCTACTATTTTTGGCCTCCCTAAGGTTCCGTGGCCGAGTGGCTAGGCACTGGTCTGCAAAACCAGCTACAGCGGTTCGAGTCCGCTCGGAACCTCAGAATGAGAAAAGCCCCGGCGCACGCAGTGCGCTGGGGTTTTTTCTTTTAACGAATACGAAGCTTGCTTCAGTATTTGGGAAAAGAAAAAAGCGCAGCAGTCCGCGAAGCGGAATGCAGGTGCGTTCTTACTGACCTTAGGTGGGTTGCGGTCCGCCGAGCGAAGCGAAGGCAATCC
>Ga0209929_1000205_pt1 | contig 22784 bp, 15 predicted proteins | sample SalPon2_C_H2O_MG_2_FD_185731 | JGI IMG/M metagenome (GOLD analysis project Ga0209929, IMG submission 185731) | Salt pond water microbial communities from South San Francisco under conditions of wetland restoration - Salt Pond MetaG SF2_C_H2O_MG... ... | reverse complement strand
ATGGTTTAAGGGAGACACCGTTAATTTGGGGGTGGGTCAAGGCTATCTTAGTGCTACTCCATTACAACTAGCATATTACTCTACAGTATTAGCTAATAAAGGAACTTCTAAAGAACTATCATTCATTAACAAAAAGCAAGATATTAAAAATCTGAATATACAATTAAATAATACGCAAATAATTATAGGTGGTTGTAATTTTGGTGGTTGTGTTGTTAATTCTAAAAAGATATCTGCTGTACATTGGTCAAAATTAGGATTTCAAACTACAATACATTTACCCTTGTGTGCGGAGTATGAACAACCAGGAGTTAATTCAACAGAAAAGGCATATAATGGATTTAAACAAGCGTATGATTACATTAAATATCATAACGCATTTGATATTAATCTTACAGATAGATATGAACAATTAGAACTACCATTTTATGAAAAAACAGAAAGATAGCCAATTACCAGAACACTTAACTAAAGGTGGTCCTGGAGATAAGTTTCTAGGCGAAGGTAAGTTAGATACATCTAGTTGGTTTGAAGATCCACACATGAATGGTCAAGTAGGACCATTTGAAAAACAAGTCAAAAACCAAGATATATTTTTTTGTAGCGCTCCTTTTCAACAGTTATTTACAGATATACAAGGTAATTATGCACCTTGCTCTTGGGCTAAATCAGAAGAATTTGGTCCTAATATAAGAGATACATCTATAAGAGATTGGTTTGAAAACGATCCTAAACTAAATCAATTACGAAAAGAGATGACAACACCTGGTTCTGATTTAGAGTTGACAAAAAAATCATGTGTATCGTGTATCAACCAAGAAAAACAATATGGCAGATCCAGAAGACAGGCCTCTTTAAAAATACAAAGTCAAAATCGTGGTCTATGGCCTGGTATGCGTGAGGCAGTTGAGGCATTTAAACATACTGATAGAGGTCATATAGAACATAGAATTTTTGAAGTACAAGTTAAAGCGTTTGGCAATGAATGTAATTTAGATTGTTATATGTGCCATACCTACGACTCTTCTACAAGAACTACAACATTGAACTCAAAAGAGTTAGAAGGTCAAACGGTTATAAATGATCCTACTATCAGACACGGTAATGATGTTAAAGTTAATTCTTTCAAAGGCCACATAAAAGATATTATAGATCAGATAGTTGAATTTGCACCTTATATTTACAATCTTAAATTGATTGGAGGTGAACCATTAGTTATGAAACAATTTTATCAATTACTTGACGCAATGGTAAAGACAGGTCATACTGATAAAATATATTGTAAATTTCAAACTAATATGTCTGTTCTAACACAAGGCAAATATAAAACTACAGACTACATTAAACATTTTAAACTATTTGAATTTACCGTATCGCTTGATGGTATAGGTAAGGTAGATGAATATATTAGACGTAGATCGAATTGGGAAGATATAGTTAACAATATAAAAACGCTACAACAATACCCTAATGTTGTAATAAATGTCAATGGCACAATATCCTTTTTAAGTGTATTAAGATTTTATCAACTAATAGAATGGTTTGATAAAAACAAAAAACTATTTAATCAGATCAACTGGTCTAATATAAGAGGACCAGCAAAGTTATGTGCAAATGTATTACCAGATGATTTAAAGAAAAAACTTATAGACAAATATAAAAACTTTCCTGATATACAGAATGTTTTAAAAGAAGATAATGGTGGTCTGTCTTATTTAGATACAATAGACTACTTGTTAAAAATTGATAAATACTATAAAGGCACTAAATGGGAATCAAACTTATTTGATGTCTTTCCTGAATTGAAAAAATATAATAAGGAAAAAAGAGTGAAAAAGATATATTCAATAGCATTAAATTTACACGACCATAATACATACGATGGCGTATGGCACAATCAAAGAGAACGAGAAACTAGATTTAAACATAATCTACCTTATCATGCTGAGGCATATGCTCATCAATCAGATATTCTAAACCCAGGCGACTATCGTTTAAATAACGAGTTTGTAAAAGAGTATTGGCACGAAAATAAAAGAGATGGTACAAATGGTATTCTAGCATTTACTTACACACTTGGTGGTATTAGAATGTGTAGAAATATATTACCAAAAGAAATATTTGACTATGACCCTAAAAACTTATGGGATTATTATCTTAAAGATAATCTTTATTTTATAGACCATCATCAATCTCACGCAGCCTACGCCTTTCTTAATTCAGGTTATGAAGAATCTGATATACTTGCGATAGATGGTATAGGTTCTAAATTTAGATGTGTATTTTTTGATAAAGAACAAAACCTAATTGATCTATCGGATAAACTACCTATAGGTTGGTTATGGAATCATATGTCTGGTCTTACAGGTTTTGGTACATTAGGTGCAAGTAAACTTATGGGTAAAGTAGGATATGGTAAGTTTAGTAGATATTACTATACATGTTTTGAAGTTATACTTGATGGTCCTATAACTGAAAAGAAACAAGAACACTTTAAGCAAATTGATGTTGATACGCACGGTGTAGATGATTTAGCATACACACTACAAAGATTTACTTTAGATAAAATAAAAGAACATGTATATCCATTAAAGACTTGTGATAACTTATGTATTGCAGGTGGCGTTGCATACAATGGTTATATGAATGAAGAATTTACTAAACATTATAACAATGTATTTGTACCACCTGCAGTTGGTGATGAGGGGCAAGCCATTGGTGCATATCAACACGCTGATTTTGTCTTAAATGAAAATATACATAAATCAGAATTGTATGCTGGTAAAGAGTATGATTATATAGGTGAAGAAAAAGTAGATTACAAAGAAGTGGCACAAGCAATAGCAGATGGTGCTATCGTAGGTTGGTTTCAAGGTAAATCAGAAAGTGGTAATCGTGCATTAGGTAATAGATCAATACTTGCAGACCCACGTAATCCTAATATAAAAAATATTATTAATCACACTATAAAAATGAGAGAAGATTTTAGACCATTTGCACCTGTAGTATTAGAAGAACATTACCAAGAATACTTTGATACTAGAGGAGGTCCTAGTCCTTATATGTCTAGGATATGTAAAGTAAAAACTGATAAAGTACCAGGCATTACACACGTTGATAATACTGCTAGAATACAGACTATAAATATAAAAGACAATGAGAAGTTTTATAAGATAGTGAATGAGTTTTACAAAATTACAGGTATACCGATGTTATTGAATACAAGTTTTAATTGTCAGGAACCTATCGTAGAAACACCTCAACACGCATTAAGAACTTTCAAAAGAACAGCATTGAACATGTTAGTTATTAACGATTGGATAATTAGAAAATGATAGAAAGAGATCAGTTACAATTTTTAAAAAATATATTAAGTTTACATAACAATCATATAGATTATAATTTATTAGAAAAAATAATCTATACAATAAAAGAAGAACCTGATTTAGAGTATAATATACTAGACTCTTTTAGTAGTCCTCAAGTTAATGCAAAAATGAATATTATAAACCATTGTGATAAACTTGGTTTAATAACAGATCAAACAGAAATAACAATATTCGGTTGTTGGTTTGGCAGTATTCTAGTACCTGCATTGGCGCCTAGAGTAAAAAAGATTACAGCAATAGATATGGACGATAGAGTTATAAAGATTGCTAAAAATAAATTGTTTTACAACTATGAAAATGTTACCTTTATATCAGATGACATATTCAAAGATTTTAGAAACGAATATGAGAAAACAGATTTATTCATTAATACTTCGTGTGAACATATGCGACCAATGTCTGAATGGGGACCTATAGGACCTAAATCACTATATTTCAATTCAAAATTTGGTGTGCCTGTTACACGTAAAGTTCCATGGTGGACAAGAATGAAAAAAACAGCACATTTTGCCTTTCAATCAAATGACATGTTCAATATTGATACACATATAAATTGTGTAAACAATGGCGATGAATTTAAAACACAATTACCTACAAACACCGAAGTACTTGTTGAAGATGAGATCAATGATGAAAGAGGAACAAGATTTACAATAATAGGAAAGATATTATGAAAAGAGTAATTTATAGTTTATATATTGATATACCTTTAAAAGATATTGATATTTTTGATGAGAATATTTTAAAAACAGGTGATACACCTATGAACATAAGAAGTAAACAACAATTTGCAAAACATTATGGTGATTTGTGTGCTTGTAAACAAATCTATGCTGACGCTATTGGTGCTGATTTTATCTTATATGAAAATGATTCAAAGTTTATATCTTGGTCAGAAAATATAAAGAAACAATATCCATACCTTACAATGTATAATATAATAAATTTTTATAAGATACATTTAATGTATGAACTAGCTATGACGTATGATGAAATATTATTTTTAGATTTTGATGTTGTGCCTATGAAGAACGAAAACTTTTTTGAGGCATGGGATTTAACAAAAGGTATAGCAGTATTAAACAATAATAATAAAATCACAAAAATTGATTCAGTTACAAATACATCACAAACAATAAGAAGTCCATCATCAAAATATTTTAATGCTCAGGCAATGTTGTTAGAAAAAGGATTAAGTCCTAGAAATGATGTTATTAATACAGGTATTGTAGGTATTAATAAAGATCATTTAATAAAACTAAATTACTTTGCAAATTTTGAAAACGACTTAGCTATGATGTCTGAATTAAAAAAGAGTAGTGATATATTTCCTGACAAGGTAAGACAATACTTTGGTTGGGATAATGAAACATTATTTTCAGTTAAAATTGAGGAAAACAATGTGCCAATGCAATGGTTAGATGACAAGTGGCATTATTTTTTATATCATCAAGGTTTTATACCTAACAAAACTATACTCTGCCACGCTATCAATAAAGACTTTGAACTTGTGTGGAGAAGGCTTAATGCTTAAAATATGTACGGTATACTTTGATGGTTTCTACACACCTGATTACGTTGAAAGACTACATGATAGTTTACGTAAGCACTCATCAATAGACTTTGAGTTTGTATGTTTAAGTGATACAGATGTCAAAGCAGATTTAGTCCTACCTTACAATCATCATAGTAATATAGTAAAACATTGGCATAAACTAAAATTCTTTAGTCCTCAATTTGCATATCAGAATCCAGGTGATGAAATAATCATTATGGATATAGATCAACTCATAGTAAGTAACATAGATGATTTACTAGGCCATCCTGTATCAGATAATGAATTAATAACATATGGTCAATGGTGGGAAAACAAACTAGGTATCAATGGTGGTTTCTATAAGTTTAAATCAGGTAGTTTAAAATTTGTATGGGATGACTTTGCACTTAATCCTGAATACTGGCAATTACATTTCTATAACGAAGGAACAGTACATAAGAAATATTATGGCGAACAAAATTATGTCAAGTGGAAGATATTAGAACATAAAGCAAAACTAACTAAAACACCTAGTGAATGGATTGCGAAATATACAGATGAATACAATGAAAATTTAAAACTAAATCAAATGTATATGCAAAAGTTTGATACTGACTTTATGATATTAGATAAAGAAGTAAACGAAAAATTAAAAGTAGTACACTTTACAGGTGTAGGAAGAAAGATAAATGAGAATTATTTGTTGTAGATTTGGTAATAAGTTTACTCAATGGCACGTTGATAACTTAAAACATATGATAGATGAATACTCTGGTCTAAAGTATGATAGTTTTGAAGTTATAGAAGACGACCTATATGGTAATTGGTTTAACAAATTTCAGATGTACGATAGGTTCCGAGATGGGGAGAACCTGTATTTTGATTTAGATATGATTATCTACAACAAGTTACCTAATCTAGTAAGAAAAGATTTTACGTTATTAGATGATACGTGGTGGAGAGAAACTGCTCATACACCTTTAAATTCATCTATTGTTTCATGGACTGGTGATGTATCTTATATATGGGATAGATTTAAAAAAGAAGACACCTTCTACGTGGATACCTACACCAGAGGTAGTGATGAATGGTATTGGAAATATACAGAATATAAAACGTATGAAAGAGTATGTCCTTCAATTAAAGACTATATGTATTATAAACCTCTATCATATAGTATAATTACACTCGGTCAAATGCAACATATTATGGAAAAAGGTTGGACTGGTTGGTATTCAGACTATTTTTTAAGATAGTATCTCACAAGCAGTTGCTATAATTTCAGTTTTAGTTTTTGATTGTCTTAACTTTTTCTTTAAGTCTTCTTTTTTAGTATCCTTGATTGCGTCTAACTCAAATATTGCAAGTTTTAAAGCAAAAACGTGATCTAAATTTTCTTCATCACCAAAAATAGCTTCTACTACTCTAGGATAAAATTTAGTGTCAATCTTATTTGAGTCCATTATTAGACCATCTTTTTTTGCAATTTCTAAAACCGCATTTTCAAAATCTCGTCTTTCGTTTTTCTTTTTTTGATACGTTGCCTCATGCAATTGATCTAAAGTCATAACAGTTTGTAGCGCTTGAAACTTAACATCTTTTTCATCAAAAGGAATGTAATATGGTATAGTTGCTGACCTATCTTCGCTTGTCATTAATATTTCAATGTTTTTTCTTTCATTGTCACAAAAATGAGCAGTTATAAAATGATCTTTTAAGTATTCTTCAGTTAACATGTTTGTTCTCCTTAATATAGTCATATAAGTTTATTTTAGGTGACCAACCTATTTTATTTAGTAGTGTATTATCAGCAAGGTTATCCAATCTTTCGTTTTGTTCTCCCACAACACGTTTACAGTTAATTCCAAAGTAATCAATTAACTCTACAAGATTGTTTGTAGTACCAGAACCTAAATCTGTTACACCTCTTAAATTTGATTTAATTAAAGTATCTATCCCTCTCACTAAATCGTCAACGTGTATAAAATCTCTACTATGATTTGTGTTGATATAAGGAACATCATTTCGTAATATTCTTGGTATCAACATTGTTTCTCTAGCATTAGGACCATACACGGTTGTAAATCTCATACCCATACTGTTTGCAGGAGCAATACGCTCTAAAGCATATTTACTCATTGCATATGGATTTTTCCAAGGTTCATGTGCTGTTGATGAACTTGCGTATAAGATTCTTGTATCTTTGAAAAAATCAAAAAGTCTTTGACCTGCGATTACATTTTGTATCCAATACTCTTCCGATTTATTTAAACTATCTCTAACACCAGATAAACCAGCGAGATGTATAACTAAATCTACAGAATATTTTAAGTCGCAAGAAAGTAAATCATTGCCTGTTGTTTTGTCCAGACAAATTACTTCGTGTTTTTGATCTGTTAAGAATTTATTTAAGTGTTGACCTATGAAGCCTTCACTACCTGTTAATAATATTTTCATAATTCATAATATAATTTATAAGTCTATTAAGACTTATGTATTCTTAAATAATATGTTGCAGCTGTAGTTGCAGATCCATTTGGAAATTCCTGTGCTCTATAGTCATCAACGTTTACAAATAATGTTTGATAGTTACCAGAACCATCTAATATAGTATCAACCATACCAGAACCTCTAGTATTACCAGAGCCCGAAGTACCAATGTTATAACTTAAAGAGTAACCATCTCCAGATGATACTGCTGTGTACTTCATCCATTCTTGTAACAATGTATCAAAAGCAGATGCTGTAAATTCTTTGATGTTATTAGAACCATCTAAAAAATATGGTTCAGTATATGTAATTTGAGAACCAGTAATTCTTTGTAAATAATAGTTTGTAACAGTTGTAGGTTGGTCAAGCGTTTCAGGAATTTCACTTGCTGTGTAGAGAGATGTATCTGCTCTAGTATCTATAAAGATTGGTGTTGATGATCCTGATACTTCAGTTGATCCAGCAATCGAAGCACTTGTTGAAACGTGATAAGTTCCACCTTGTTGAGTGGTTGTTGATCCTGAAGCCAATAGATCAATTGCTGGGTGTAAAAATGTATCTTTTACATCCGTTAAATTCATTGCTTGTATCTGACCAGATGTGTTGTAATACACAGGCCAAGTTTTACCAGTATCAGACGTAGGTGATCCTGCTGTTCTAGTTTCAGATACTTTATCGTAAGTAACTGTAACAGTACTTGGTTCTGCTGTAGTAGCTTCAGTTGGTGTTGAAGTTGTACTTGTTGATTGAGCACCCGCTTGTTTTCTTGTGTCGTTAATTGCCGCAAGTGAACCACCCGAACCGACAACAGATAATGCTACACTAGGACTCAATGAATATTGATAGACAGCCTGATCTATGATCTGTCCGACCATAGTAGTGTCCATCTCTCGTAGATTACCTGAATCTACATATAAAGGTTTTCTTACTGCCATAATTTCTCCATTTTTTATCTGGTACCACGTCTTTCAGTAAGTACCTCTCTTTACTTATTTATACTATTTATGCACCTGCAGCGTACATTGTTTTAACAACAACGCCACTAGAATTTAAAATCTGCAAGGTTACTACACTTTTTAGTTGATCTTGCCCTATGGCATCATCAGCTATATTTACCTCACCTATAGTGTCGTTTGCAATCATAGAACCAACGATAGTACCTGTATCGCCAGTAGTTATAACTGTTCCTGTCACATTAGGCAAAGTGATTGTTCTATCTGCTGTGGGGTCTACAACAGTTACTATAGTTTCGTGTGCGTCTGCTGTTGTTCCTTCAAATATCAGACCTCCACTTGCTAATGATGTGTAGAAGAATCCGTCAGTTGATACGTTTTTAGTTCCGAAATCAACAAATGATTGATTACTTGAAATCTTATCAACAGTTAGCGTTTTAGTTGCAGGCATTGTTACATCATCACTCATTGTGATAGTAGAGCCTGAACTTGCAATTGTACTGCCTGTAAATGATAACTCACCTAATGTGTGAGCACCTGTGCCTGAAGCAGTAAACTCACCAGCAATTGTTACATCATCGGTTAATGCGTATGTAACCGTATCTGTTGCTGATACCGTTGCTGCAATTTGATTTGCTGTACCATTAAATAATAACGTATTTCCATTTACAAGTGTTTGAGTACTTGAGCCATCTGAAACTGTAAAAGATAATGCACCAGCAATCGCAGCGTATAATTCATTAACAGCGCCTATTACAGACGTTGCGGTTAAACCAGAATCTAACGTAGCAATATCACCAAAATCATCAGCCGATAGAGCATTAAACTGTGTTCTAAAGTCTTCTAATGTTTGTGTAGCAGTTATTTGTCGTGCAGCCATTACTTTTTAATTACCTCTTTTATTAATCTTTTTATTTCAAACAATTCTTGTTTTAAAGTATTTATTTCTTTTATTGCTCCTCTTAACTCATCACCTTGTTTTTGTCTAGTCTTGTGACGTGACATATACAATTGAAATTCACTTTTATTTACGTTAACGATGGCATTTGAGTTGGTATCTCTTACTAGTCCAGAAAATCCTTCTACTCTTAATTTGCTCATCTTATACCGCCAGTGCTATTCCTCTCATATCTCTTAATACAGGTGGATATGATGAATTACTTCCTTTCATAACTATTTTAATTTGAAAGGCAGTAAAGTCATTTATATCACTTGCTGTATATTTGTATTCTTTAAATGTTGTATCATCTTCAGCAGGTACAATAGATGAGTCTGAACTACCATCTGTATTGAAAGGTGTCCAACTCAAATCATCTAGTTTGTCGCCATCTGTTGCAGCTCTAAAGTACATTTCAACTTCAGATGTTGCTCTTATGTTTGCAGTTAATCTAATGTCTAACGCTTTTGAGTTGTTTTCTAGCAATACTGGTTTAGTACAATAAACAGCAGCTGATGATGTTCCTGTATTTGTTGTATCACTAACAAAATCAGGTGTGTTAGAACTTGTAGGATTATTTAATCTATTTGAAATTGTAAATGCACTCATTCTTTGAGTATCTAATACAGGAGAAAGTTTAGTATTTGTAGTTGTCATTTCTAATATTGTATAGAAAGATTTGCCAACACCTTTTGCTGCAACACCTAATACAGTATCTCCTGACTCATTTATTTCACTTGCAACCATTTGAGGTGCTGTGAAAGCAATATTGTCGTTATTAATTACAGCAAGTTTATTTGTTGCTGATGTTAATGTAAATTCTGTTTCTGATCCATGTACTGATCTACCAGTTGTTGTTCTTACAAAGTAATCAATATTTGTATCAGGTAAAGTTACTATTTGAATACCACCTAAATTTAATACATCAAACAATCTATTTTGTGTTGCTGTAATAGCAGTACCACCGATGTCACCTGTTGCAGTAGCATTTGTTGAACTTGGAGATGTAATATCGTAACTATCTAAAGTTACATTTGAAATACTTGTATATGTTCCATTAATATCAGAGTGTGCAAGACCATTGTGTGAACCACTAGGTACACCAGCGATTGTAACGTTATTACTTGTACCGTGCATACCATGGTTAGGATGGAATACTCTAATTACTTTAGAACCATTTGTTGTTCTTAAAGCATTATTTTTAAGTGTTCTTGTTCCTAATGTATCGTTAGTTAATGTAACTGTACCAGTTACGTTACTAAATTCTGCTCTTCTTAATTTGAATTTCATATCTTCATTTTGTTCAGCAGACCATGTCATACCATTCTGTGATTTAAATAATACACCAGCATATGGTTGAGCAGATATTGTTCTATTTGTATCTAAAGATGTTTCACCTATTCTTGCCACATAAGCATTGTAGTCTTGTGAGTTTGCCATTACAACAAAACAATACTCAACGTTTGATTGTATGTAAACAGGACTTGCAAATGTAAATTTAGTTGCAGTTGTACCATCTGTACTTGTATTAACAGCACTTGGATTTAAAGTTACTTCCGAGAATGGTAATATTTTCTGACCTGGATAACCATTTACAACATCTCTTATTTGAACTGTTACTGGTATCGCAGCGTCTTTTGTACTAAAGAATACATCTAAAGATGTTAAGAATACACCACCTTCATCATCAATTAAGAAAGTTTGAGCAAGTGGGTCATGGTAACCAACTTGTCTTTCTTCCGTTCTTGTGGATGTTCTAGTAATACTTTGACTTTCTGTAACACTTCTCATTTCAACACGAGCTTCTCTACTTGAAATAATAGTTTCTCTTACTGTTTCTAATAGACCTCTTGCAACATATTCAACGTTTGCAGCCGTTTCTACGTTTGCGTTTGTTAAACTGTTTGAAGATGAACTTGTTAATCTGAATAATCTTTGACCTGTTCTCCATCTAGGATTTGAATTTGTTTTAGGATCAGGTATTGCAAATGTACCTTCAACCTTACCATTAGCGTCTGTAACTAAATTACCACCTAATGCACCGCCGTCTGGAGTTACATATGCAGTAACGTCTATATTATCAAAAAATGGATAAACTCTTGTATTAGGTTTTAATCTTGTTGCAGTAAATGTTAATGTTCTACTTCTAATAAAAGGAACAAATGCAACTGAAACAACTCTATCACCGATAGATGTTCTTACTGTTTCAGGTACAGCAACTGCTCTAATTCCTGTTCTTGTTTGTGATACTTGTTGAGCAGTAGTTACTTCTTCTTTTGCAATTACTCTCCAACCATGACCACCTCTTTTCTTATATGTACCTACATTTTTTCTTTCTGTTTCAATAGGTCTTCCTGTCCATGTATCTTGCCATGAATTCCAAACTGTTGACATAGGAAATTCAGATAACTGATTAGAGTTACCAGAGTTTTTAGTTAAGTTGTCCCAACTACCATTAGGGTTGTTGATAACTAATTCAGGTGCTCTTTCTGTTTCTTTCCATTCATCACCTGGAGGTGTTAATTCTATTGCACCTATCCATGTAAATACACCAAATGGGTTAACATTGATAGCCTTACTTGCATAAGGTTGATCTATTAATGTTTCCTCAGTATATGGTAATGTTATTAAGTCGCCAGTCTTTTGATAGTTATGTGTTGTTCTATCATCAGCTGTAATTGCAGTACCATCATCATCTCTTTCAATAAGTTGTACAGCGTCTTCATGGAATGTAGGTCTTAACTCACCGTTTGCGTAATCTATAGAAACTTTGTAATCGTTATTTCCTACATCACCAATACCGTGACCTGTAAAGTTATCTACAACGAAACCATTTTTAAATCTATCAAAACCATTTGAGTCTTGTATTTGTAAATTCTGTGCAGCTGTTTCTAGTAGAGATAATTGAGTATAGTATTCTGTAGTTTCTATTCTTCTTTCTATTCTACCAATATCTCTCATTGTATATCGTTTGTTGTCAACGTGTTCTATACCAACTTCGGATGTATCCAATGTATATGCAGGTAAAAACAACGTGTATAGGTGCATTGCGTTATCTAATGTACCAGGTACTCTTGGTTCTAATGAACTAGCGCCTTTTAATACTTTAAAGTTACCATCTTTATCTAAAAATATTTTATCTACTCTTCCTAAATAGTATTCAAAGTCTGATCTAACGTCTGAATTAAATTTGATAGGTTGTACTACTGAATTACCAGTATCATCAAATGATCTATCTTGGTTACCTGAATTGATTGTACTTGCGTCATCAACTCTTGGTCTAAAGTCTAAACTATCTCTTAATTCATATCTAACACCTGTATTGTTTGAAGTGTAAGCAGGAATGTCTTCGTAATTAATTGCTGAGTATGAGTCAACATCAAAATAATCTCCTGCACTATGAGAGTAATAGTTAAAGTTTACAAGTAATCTACCTGTTGGTGTTAACGCACCAGTTTTTAATTTTATTCTACCAACATCATAGAAGTTATCTCTTTGACCTGTATCTAAATCAAATCTATCTGTAACGTCTGTATGTGATGTTGTTGCATCCGTACTAAAGTCAGGTGCCATGTAAATTGAATTGATAGCAATTACATCTGCTTTTGCTAAACTAATTACACCACTCTCTATTGTTGCCTGTGTAGATACAGCAAGTGTTTCATTACTGTTAAGTGTTTTAGTTTTCGAAGTACCTACCGTTTTGTTTAACGTAATTAATGCTTTAATATTGTGAGCAGCGTAGTTTGCACCAAAGTCAATTGTCAAAGTAGTTTTAGCACCATTCAATGTAAATATAGCACTACCTTCATGGTTGTTACCTGTTAAACTTAATACATCTCCTACAGCGCCTGATCCACCAGAACCTGTACTTGTAATTGAGATAGTATAATCGGTCTCTGATAAATCAGCAAATGTTTCATTTACACCAGCAGAAAATGTAGCGATACCATCACCAGTTAGTGTTTTAATTTCGTGTTTTCTAAATGTGTAAGTTGTATCTGAAGCATTACCATTTACAGTAGTCTTTAATGTTTTAATATTTTCATATGGCAGTTTAAATATAGAAATATTTTTATCAGGTGATTGTATTTTTGTTCTTCTTCTCGTTGCAATTGTTTTTGTGGATACGTCTGATCCACCAACAGCAGCTGATAGTGTTATTGAACTATCACTAATGATAGCCTCAACTATTCTAGTTAAAGAGGTACCACCGTTTGTAGTAAATGATATTGAATCGCCAACTAATAATTCAGATGTAAATCTTGTGTTGAAACCTGTTACAGATGTGTCACTATTTGCGATAGATAGTGTACCTGTTAATGTTGCATTGTCGCCATTTGTAACGTCTAATGATGTATCAGCAGTAAATGTAGGCGAACCTGCCATTGCAATTTGTTTAACTTGTGGTATATCAAATGCAGTAACACCTTTTAAACCAACAGCGTCTGCTTGAATAACTGCTGTGTTACTTGATGTGCCACCTGTTATTGTTTCGCCAGTAGCAAAAGTACCTTGTACGTTTGATACTATAACTACACCGTGTGCAGCTGCACCACCTGAAGTGTAAGTGGTAAATCCTGATCCATCAATTGAAGTAGTACCGTCTGTGTCATATAACTCGAAATTTGATGTCGATGGGTTTCTAACTGTATAAACGTTATTATTTAATTCAGTCATTCCACTAACGCCTGTAATTGTTACTTGTTGACCTTCTTTAAAATTGTTTGAAGATGTAACTACTACAGGATCAGCTGCTGTTGCACCTGTGATTGTAGCACTTTCTGTAGTAGATACAGATTGAACTGTTGCAGTAGCACTTGAAGTACCACCAGTTACAGTTTCACCTGTTGTAAATGCTTGTGCAGTTTTAATATTTAAGTGTGTAAATAAAACTATATCAAAAAGATAATGTTTATAAACAGCACTTGTTACACTTGAACTTGAAAATATGTTTGAAGCAGCAGTACCTGAAGAATATTCAAAGCCTCTACTTTTTGCTCTACCAATTGTAGTAATACCTGAACTTGATCCTGTGTTTGCAGTACCACGTGAACTTGTTGCTGTATTGTGTAAAGTTAAACCTTTAAATCCTTCTACACCTGAAGCAGTTGAAATGTCGGGAGAACCATAAACGTTTGTTACGTTTACAAAGTTACCTACATCAAATCTAGTACTAAAATTATTTTGTGTGTCAAAATCTCTTGCCTTATCTACAGGTAAAAAAGTTGTTGCGATTGTGTCTATCTCATAACCTTTTACATATGCTTTTCCAGGAGAGAATCCTACTGCAAGTTTAGTTGCGTCACCACCTGCTGATGATGTAAAGATACCTCTATTGTTGCCTGAAGATAAATGTTCTCTAACATCTATATCAAAAGGTCTTACAACATAGTCACCACTTTCGTCAAATGTTCTACGAGCAAGTGTATCTTCTAATACAGCGTATTCAGTTGTTCTAACTTGGTTTTGTAATACACCACTTGACAATCTTAACAATTCATAGAAGTTACTATCTTCAGTATTGTTTAATGCTTTTTTGCCTAATGTTAAAAGTATTTTAAATCTGTGAGCGCCAGGAGCGTTTGAGTTTGATACGCCTTGTGCGTTATCGTTTAGAGATGTATCATCACCAGGTGTGACAAAAGATTCTGTTACTGATAAACCAACTCTATAACTAGGTGTATCTGAATATTTTTCAAGTATCAAAGTTTGTGTAGATACTTGAACGTGAAAACCATTGATGTAATATACACCTTCTTTAATCTGTGCAGCTGATCCTGTATGACAAGAAGCAACAACAGCTGTTGAAGTATTAGATGATGTTATTGTTTCACCATGTGTAAAAGGAATTTGTGCACCATCAGAAGCAGTATTCACGTATTTAACGAATAGTGTATCTGGATCAGTACCGTCTGTAGCAACAGCGTTTACAACTTTAGCAGTAACGCCTGAAGTACCACCTGTTAGTGTAGTGTCAATATAACTATCTACAGTTGAAGCAGATTTAGATGTTAACTTAACAGCATAGTATTTTAAATCGTAACCAATTTCACCAGGAATGACCATTGATCCCTTATCAAAAAGGTGATCTGACATTCTTTCTATTTGATTTTGTAATTGTGTTTGAGATTGAGTTAATTCTCTAGCTTGAACAGCAAACGCAGGTCTAAAAAGAACTCTATGGAACTTTTTTGACTCTGTAAAATCGTCATAGTAAGGACTGACATTGAAATCAGTTGGACTTGGCATAATTTATTTTCCTTTATTAAAACTCAATGATGAGTTTGATATTTTCAGTTTGGTCAGTCGCTCTTGCAATTTTTGTTCTATTTTCAACGTATAAGATTTCTCCAGTATCATGTTTCAATTCAGGAGCAGCATAACCAGAAGTAAATGAAACATTGTTAACAGTTGAAGTAGTATTTTCAGGAGTACCTGTAGCACTAGATGTTTGTCCAGTAATTACATTTGTACCACTAAAAGCAGTAACGTTACCATTTGTATCAGCACCAGCGCCATTGTGTCTAGTCTGAACATAATATAAAATTTTATTTGTAGCATCCCATTCAACAACTTTACCTACAGCACCTGTACTTGCCTGATTAATTTCTTCATCAGCAACAAATGTTCCTGGAGTGGGTGAAGTATTAATTTTAACAGCAGATGTGCCTCTTAATGTTGTTGCAGAAGCAGCCGAACCAGCTGCGTTGTTTGGATTTTTAATTAAACTAATTTTTCTAAAGTCGTTTGCAGCCGTAAAATCACCAGAGTTAGAACTTTCAGTTCCTTCTAATGTTGTATTTAACATAACAAAGAATCCACCTAATTCTTCTACAGCGTTAAAACCATGACCACCTTTTGGTGGAATGATTACGTCTAATTCTGCACCTGACCCAGCACCACCAGCATTTGTAGCTGCAAGTATGTCAGCATTTCTAATATAACCTGAAGTGTAACCTGTACCAGAGGTTGTTATAGATACAGCAGTTATAGCGCCTGAAGTTAAAGTTACAGAGCAAACACCACCACTACCATCACCTCTAATTGGTACAGCAGTTATTGTTCCTGATGTACCACCACCTGAAACTGTATAACTTGATCCACCAGTTTTAACTTTTACTACGTCTAGTGCGCCATCAACAGCAGCTGATGATATAGTTGAGTCAGTTGAAACTGCCATAAAGTCAGTTGATAAGAAATTTGATTGTTGTGACGCCGATAAAGTGTACATATATTTCCACTTGTATCCATCACCAGTTGTAATTAAAGTTGTACCAGTACCTGTTGGTTCTACTGTCGAAGTAGTATTACCATCATTGTCTAAACACTTGTAAACGTTTCTGTCTGAAGTTATTACATAAAAAGTAGAGTCAAACAAAGTTGTTGCACCACTATTTGATGTAATCCTTGTTGATGTGCTACCTGTTACAAACTCCTCGTAATCGTGTCTGTAAATATCGTATGTTGTACCTGATGTCCAGTTTCTTCTAGGAATAACAAATGAAACGTCTGAACCTGTGATCTTTTTTGCAGCCAGCAGATCATCATAGTTTTTAAATTCATTTAGTACACTATCACCTGGTGTAGTAGGTGCTGTTTCTGTACCTTCGTAGTCTGTTCTACCATCTGGTCTTGTTAAAGTACCAAATTCTTGTGCTCTACCTATTCCTAAGTAGTAAACTGTTGGGGAAGCTTCAGAAAATGATTCCTGAAACTGTTCCGCATTGTTCATTCTAAATTTGTTTGTTATTATTGCTGGCATTATTATTCCTCTTTATATTTATAATCAAAATCTATTATGATCCTGCTCCTATTATTGTTTTAACTGCTGATCCTGTTGAATCTAATATTTCTAAAGTAACGGCACTTGTTAACTGTGTAGAACTGATAGAACCTGCTGTTACTGAAAATTCTGTTCCAGATAGTGTTAAAGATTGACCTGCTGAATATACTGCTGTTTCGGCAATTACAGAAAATGTAATATTTGTAGTGCCAAATGTAATTGTACCACTAGTATTCATTACATATAATTCTCCAGCACCTGTATTACCTTCTTTTACAAAGAAAGCGTCACCTTCTCCTAAAGAATCTGGATCAGAAGCACCGTAACTATCTGTATCTGTTGTTCTTGTTAATACCCAAGCAGTTGCACCATCACCAACAGTTGATACATAATATACACCATTGTGAGCTGCATTTGTTTGATTGTAAATTAAAACTCTATCATTTAAAGATAAAGCAACACCATCAATTGAAATGGCTGCTAAAGTACCTGTGTTAGTTAAAGTTGCACCTACACCTGAAGTACCGTTATCATATGAAGCATTTAAGTTTGTAGGTGATTCTACTCTTACAGGATCATGGTAATGAATGCCTGCAGCTGCAATTGTATCTACATAAGTTTTAATTGCTTTTGCTGATGCAAGTGTAGTATCTGTACCAGCAACTGAATTTAAATCTGTATCTAAAACACCAGACGCTAAGTCAGCAACTTCAATATTTGAAATTGAGTTGCCAGTACCATTTGCGTCAAACGTTTTATTAGTAAGTGCTGTTGTTGAACCTGCAGTTATGTAACTTTGTAAATCACTTATTTGACTTTCTGTAATGGAAACACCTGAATTTATTGCTGATTGATGTTGTGTTACACTTGACTCTGTAATATTAGCATCTGGAACATCAGCCCAAGTAACTGCTGATGATAAATCATTAGCTTCAGAAAATGAAGTAATATAGCCAGAGTCATTTGTCCATTGTGATATATTTCCTGACTTGTTTGTTAAAGTATGTGTAGATGATGCTGTTAGTACACCTGAATTTAATGTAGTACCATCACCTATCGCTGTATAAATTTCATTAAAGTTATCATTAAGTAAATCACCAGCGGCTCGAAGTGTTGAACCTGTGCCGTCATTTGCGATTGATCCGATGTTTATTGTCTGTTTTGCCATATCTCTCTCTTACTATTTATATGTTATCCTGCATCCATTGTAATATTAGTATTATCAAATGTTGTTGTTGATTCATCCATAGTATTTTGCGATACATCACCGATTTGTGCAGGAATTGTAAAATTTGTTTTAAGTTTTCTTCCTTCAGCACTTGAAGTTATTAAAAAAATCGCATTTGAACCATCTAAAGAGGTTCTTGTTCCTTGTACTTTAATATCATTAAGTATTTGAAAAGTAATACCACTACTACTAAATGAATTGTTTGCAGTAACTCCAAAAGCAGTATTAATAAATTTGCTTAAAACACCAAATCTTGGCCCAGCATATGCAAACCCTTGTCTTACATTTACTAAATCACCTGATGAATTAGATAAATTTCTTCTAACTCTACTTACATAATCAATATTAATAGGTTGTGTTTTTAAAGTAACATCTCTTGTTGTTTTGTCAAACTGTGTAATTGTGCCTGTATCTAAATCAGCTGATACACCTAATTTTGCATTTGCCCTTAATGTAGTACCATCGGTTTCAGTACCTAATCTTCTTCCTACTATAAATGAATATAATCTTGTTATTACTGATCTTAAAATTTCTGTTACACCAGAATTTATTCCTGTTACCCTCTTAATCTGAGCGTCTAGTTGAGTCTCAATTGTAATTTCACCTTGAAAATAAAAACCAGCAGAATGAAGTGTTTTAATATAACTATCTCTCCATTCATTGATTGATCTTCCAACTCTAATAATGTATGAGTAATCCTGATACAATAAACTGTCTTGTATTTTCATTGTATCTTCAGATATCCAACCATCTTCATTTAAAAAAGCACCATCGGTTGTAATTACACCAGCTACATCTGTAGTACCTGTCGCTTGTTCTAATTTACTAACAGTCGCTGTTGCACCACCAGAACTTGTAACAGTAATATTTGTGCCATACACTCCTGTTGTATCTGATAATTTTAATATGTTTGTGTCTGTACTAAATGAAACTACTGTAGAAGTTATAACAGATGAACCATCTGAACCTAATCCAGAAACGGTTTCACCTGATGTAAACGCTCCTGAAACATTGGTTACTAAAAGATATGTTGGTAAAATTATTGTTGGAGCAGGAGAAGCTTGATAATTGTATCCAGCTTCAACAACATTTATTGTTAATGCTCTTCCTATTTCAGAACCGTATGCTAAAACTTTTGCACCTGTTCCTAAACTAGATGTAACTGTAAGTGTAGGTAGAGATATAAATCCATTACCATTAGATATTAAACGAATGTCTGTTATATCTCCTACATTACCACCAACTTCTTGTACAACTTTATTTCCAAAGTATGAGTCATCAGCCATTGTTTCATCTTCTAAAATAAGTTGACCTGAACCTGTACCATCTTCTAATGTAACACCTCCATTAACAACAGAAACTTTAGCTGATGCATTACCAAAACTAAAATTAACAATATCACCAACTTCATAATTTGCACCACCATCATCTATAACAATTTCTTGTATTGAGCCAGAACCGACTGGTCCAAGTTTTAAAGATGCTCCTGTTCCACCAGCAGTTAATGATACACTATCACCTTCACTATATAATGCACCATCATTTGTTATAACTTTATTATTAATAATACCTGTAACTATAACAGATATGGTTACGTCTAAATCGGTATTGCTTGTTCCAGTTATTGTTTGTCCTGAAACAAACGTACCATTTACTGAAGTATCTCCTAAAACTAATTCTACAACTTCTTGTCCACCTATAATAAATTTAAATACATCTTCAACAATAGCTGTTGCCTCATTAATAGATGAATCTGTTAAATTGTTTGCTTGTGTTATAGTTTGTCCAATAAGATTACTAGCATCAAAACTGCCAACCTCAATACAACGCAATATTTTTTTTGTATCCCATTTACCATCTGATACTCTTAAAATATTATCTTTTGGATATCTTATCTCAGCATCTTCATTAAATAATAGTTTAAAAAATATTTCACTTGCACGTTTTGTACCTTTTGCTTGATAAAGTGATTTAATATTTTTAATTAGATTTCTTTTGTTAACATCACCATCTAATGTATCAGGTATAGAAGTTAAAAATGAATTTCTAAATTTAGTTAAAAATCCTGATATAGTTTTATCCACATCAGCGTAATCTAAAAGTTGTTGTATGTTTTGAACTGGATTGGCTCTATACTTACCAATGTTTGCCTGAGCACCTGAAGATGTGCCTGTAATTAATTCACCTTCTATAAATTTATTTTGATGTGTAACAAATAAACGAGAACCTGCGTCAACATCTTCTACTAAAACAGTAGCAGTTGCACCTGAAGTAGCACCTGTAATTGTTTCACCATTTATAAAATCACCATATGATGTATCTTCTAAAAGTATTCTATCTGTAGAATCATCTTTGTTTACATTTGTACCATCTAATAATAAAAAGTTATTTACATTAACTGAACTATCTAATTGAAGATGATCTGGATCACCAATGTTTGTTAATTTAATCTCAGCTGATTCCATCAACTGATAATACGCTTTTATAAAGTCTAAAAATAACGGATGATCTTCAAGTACAAAATCAGGTACTTGTGAATTTAAAAGGTTTGATATTTTATCTTTAAAGTCGGCCATTTCATCTAATAACTACTAGTCGTGGTATATCCAATACCAGCGTTTGCTGAGCCTCCTACTAGTGTATCAGCCTCTACTGTGACTGAACTATTTGCAACATCTATTTCTAATATTTGATTTCTAATTGGAACTAAATCATTTGAATTTGGTTTTACTGTTACTTCGATAACTGTTGAAGCTGCACCTCTAATGTTTTCTATGTTTGAAACATTTAAAGAGTTTACTTCAACTTTACCTGTTGAATAATCTATTGTACCTTGTGTACTATTACCATACGCTCTTACTGAGCCATCCATTCTATATCTTCTAACATTACCTTGTCCATCATCATCTAATAACCAAACATTTGTTGTATCACCATCTATTTTAAATCCTGTTGAAGATAAAATACCACCCTCAACAGAAGCGTGACCAGAATGTGGATTGTATAATGCGTTTGCAAAATTAATTGTATATTTTGTTGAACTGCCAATTGTAGGTATAAAAGACTTTCTTAATCTTACAGTAGTTATATTTGATAATATACTTTCATCTGTATCATCAATTAATCCTGTAAGTTTTGAGTGTCTAAAAATTGTATCAAAAGATTGTAGGGTATTTGTGTTGTAATTTGTAATTGTAGTTATAATGTTTGATTTCAAAGTATCAGCTGTTTTTGTTGTTATTTTTTCATCAAATTTAATTGTTGATGCTAAAAGTACATTTGTAGTTTCTGGATCAACAATTACAGGTGTTACTGAAGCAACTGAATATTTTTTTAAGTCTGCTACTATTCTTGCCTTTGTAGAATCTGTAAGATTAGAACCACTGGTTGGTAAAATAGAAATATAAACTCTACCATAAAAAGGTGTTTCAGCATCTTCACCACCCCAAGCAGAAATTGCTTGTGTGTTAGCGTAAAGTTGTTTTACTTTTGATTTATAATCTTCTATTGTTACAGCTCTATCTTGTGATGAATAAAAATCAGGAGTATTTCTTTTTATACTTTGTAATGACTCTGGTTCAGCACCACCTTGTGCTGACGAATTTACTGTAACGGTAATGTCTGTAAAACCTGAAATAGAACCTGAAAGAGTAAATGATGTAGCACCATTTGCTTCTGTTTTATTAGTTACAACATAACTTACATTTATAATGTTTCCGTCATCTAATTTTTTACCAATTACACCATCACCAAAATAAATTTCGTATTGACCATCCTCTGCTTCTTGTAAAAAGAAAACTTTTGATGTGCCATCCAATTCTGTGATTGAGGTTGCTTTTGTATAAACATTTGTAGTAACATCAGCAGCACTATTTTGAATTACAACCTTAATTGTAGTTGTATCAACTCTATCACTTGAAATTAAAAACCTTTGATCAATATCTTGTTCATCATAAGTGTAGTTGTAACTTACATAAGTTCCTTCATAAACATTTAAACTTTGTACAGTATAAACTCCGTCAACAGGTTGAACTGTTTTGTCAGCAACCGTAACGAATGAATATGTAAGATCATCTATTGATGATGTAAATTTTGTACCTGCTGGAATTGTAATTACTGATCCTGTACCATCGTTGATTACTAATTTTAAATCAGCGATTGGTGCTCTAGCTGAATTAGGAGTATAACCAACTAATTTGGCCAATGAAGCAACACTACTTCTTAATTGTGCTGTATCTAAAAACATTTCGTTGGCAACAAAGTTAGCATTGTAAGCCAAATAGTGTGTATTATAAGCAAGTAAGTCTAATAAAATTGCTAATGAACTTCCTTCAAAGTCGTAATCTTTAAATTCGTTTTGATTTGATAAAAATCTTTTAAGTGAACCTTTTATATTTTCAAAATCTAATTCTGATATGTCTAGTCTGTGTGAACTCATATTATCTTACTCTTTGTAAAAATGTT
>Ga0209929_1000203_pt1 | contig 22924 bp, 20 predicted proteins | sample SalPon2_C_H2O_MG_2_FD_185731 | JGI IMG/M metagenome (GOLD analysis project Ga0209929, IMG submission 185731) | Salt pond water microbial communities from South San Francisco under conditions of wetland restoration - Salt Pond MetaG SF2_C_H2O_MG... ... | reverse complement strand
TCCCCTATATTTTACAAGAGAAAATGCTCCAGAAGGATCAACTTGTACTGTAGAATCTACTGAGCCATTAGTATTTGTAGCTGTTGTTCCACCATTAATTCTCCATGACCACGAAACATAAGTATAACCACTTTGATTATAAAAATTACCCATAGTATAACCATCTGTGTTAAATGCTGTTAACCCAGAAGATGTAACTTGAGCACCATTAGCATCAGAATTTATTACTTTACTAGTTCCTCTTGTGCTATCAAATAAACCATTACCTTGATCACCACTTCGTCTTTTTACCCACACCCAATCTGGTTGAAATCCAGTTGTATAACTTCCTCCTCCATCTCCAGAATATGCTAAAGCAGTAAATAATTTCTGTGGATAATTGTCGTCAGTTTCAGAAGGTGATATTAATGTGTCAGTTGGTAGATTGGCGGCACAACAAGCTATAAAATCTGTAGCACTAGGATCATATACGAATAATCCATAACCGTTTTTATCAGTATACGTTCCTGCGGTCTGAGTCCCATTGAAGCTAGGATTTTGACCTGCATTTAATATACCTACTCCAGAACTTACATTTTGGCATGTTGCAGTAAAATATCTATCTTTAGGAATAGTAGACCAACTTGCTTGTGGATTAGTTCCATTTGCAGGATCACCAGAGTTAGGGATAGTCCCATTTTTACCTATCCATAATTTTCCATTATCACAATCTAACCAAAAACTTAAAATATCTCCTGAAGAAAGTGTAGTTACTCCTGTGCTATTTACAGTAATTGTACCCATTCCTACTGGATCACCTCCACCACCATAAATTTGTCCAGCAGCAGTTTGCCAAGTTATTATATAATATTGTCCATCTGTATTTCCTATACCAGATTGTCCTATACCAAAAGTAGGAGCAAAAGAACTAACTGTTGATGCTTTACACTCCCAATACCATTTTCCAGTAATCATACCAAAAGTACCTGAAGTGTTACCTGCTGCACTACCTGTACTTTGTAAATTACCTTCAGATAAAGTATTGTTTACTCCTACCCAAGCTCCATTATAGGTCATAAAGTTACCACCATTAGAACTTCCAAAGGTAGGACTATCTATCATTTGATCGTGTGTTGCTAAATTAACTGCTGTCCAATCATTAGAGCCTGCACTATCTTCTCCTAAATCAGAAGCGTTTCCATAAGATAATCTAAATCCATTTGTACCATAGGTTAAACCACTAGCATCTTTAGGAATCCACACTCCGTTCTTACTTTCTCCGAATGAAGTAGGATCAAGAGCAGTACCATCAATCATAATAGTTTCTGCAAAATATCCGTCAAGATGATCTCCATTAGTAGGACTTCCACCAAAAGAACTTGTACCTATACATTGCAAGGTATTATTATTAACTGCTGTATTTCCAGATACACTAGCTGTGGCTATTTGCGATCCATTTACATATAATGTTGTAGCATTTGAACCTTGTTTCCATACTACATTGTACCAAGCACTTGGATCACGAAATAAATCAGCAGGTGTTACAAAATTAGCATTTGCAGAACTTACTATAAGTTTATTTGCATTATAAAATAATCTATAAAATCCATCTTGATCGCCAGAACTTCCTGCACTATAAATTACTCTTGTTCCCGTACCCATTTGTGCTAATTTAATCCATGTAGAAAATGTCCAAGTTGCTCTGTTTCCTGCACTACTAGGTGTTCTATGTAAATAACCATTATTAGTGTCAGCTCTGATACTATTAGCTATTTGATGCGTATAGAAACCAGCACCACCACCACCAGCTGTTGGTATAGCATTGCTATTTTGAAGAATACTCATTATGCGTATACCACACTATTTGTTAAATAAGCGTTTGTTCCATCTGACAAGTAACTAACAAGATACGTTCCAGCCGTAGTTAAAGTGGCAGCAGTTGTTGCAGAACCTTTAGTGTTTGCATGTAAACTTACAGTATGACCGCCACTATTAATTAGCAATATGTACCCAGATTGACCATCTGCATGATTAGTAAATGTTAATGCAAAGTTACCAGACGGAGTACATTTAAAATTATTGTTAGCGTTCATGTCAAACGAGCCGTCATTATCTACCGTCAAAGCATTACGTTGTGGCGCAGTATATACGTTTGTTTCATCTGTTTTAGGAACTGCTGCTTCTAATGTTACTGCTCCTGAAGAAACAGCAAAGTCAGCACTAGCAAATGACGCTATGCCTTTTGCGCTTGTACTTGCATCTGATACCGCTACTGTAGCTGTTCCACTTGAATATCCAACACTTACTGGAGATGTGCCTGCTACTATTACAACACCTTTTGCACTTGCTGTTCCATCATCTGCATTAATTGTTACGGTGTCTGTTGCTCCTACAACTGTTGTTATAGAATCTCCACCAGCAATATCAACTGTATTCCCGTCAGCAACAGTTTGATTGCTTCCGCTATCTGCCGTTAAAGTAAAGTTATTAAATGTGCCATCGCCATCAGCCCCGTCAGCACCACTATAACTAAAGTGTACGCCAACACCATCGTTGTTTGAAAACGATCCATTACTTGCAATATGTGTTACAGCAACTTTATTATATCCCGAAGCGTCAGTAACGCTTCCAGAAATTTTAAATAACGCGTATGTTGCTGGTGTACCTTCTTTTGTTATAGTAACAATACCTCTTGCATTAGCATTGCTAATATCATCCCAAGATTGCACAAATCCAGATATATCAGCAGAAGCATCATCAGCATCGTCTATATATAGAACAGATACACTTGATACTGTTCCGTGATTAAATGCTATCTTACCGCCTCCAGGATCTGCGTCAGATGTACTACTATTCCATGTCATAGCTAATTGTGAGTTTGTTCCACTTGCGCCTGTTGCTCCAGTTGCACCTGTTGGCAATCCAAAAGTAAAGTTAAAGTTAGCAGCACTTGAACTACCTGCATTTGCTACAGCAGCAGTTGCGCTACCACCAGCAGAAACAGTATTTGCTGTAACAGTATTAACAGCTATAGTTGCTGCATCTCCTGCATTACCACTTCGTGAAAAATGCACAGACAATTCATCGGCTGCACTAAACGTATTATTTGATGCAACATGCGTAACAGCTAGTTTGTTATACCCAGAAGCGTCTGTTGATGCTCCCGTAATATTAAATCGTACATAAGTAGAACTATCGTTTATATCTACTATATGTAAATGACCTCTTATTGTACTATCGCTGTCATCCCAAGTTAATACATCAGTTGAAGTTGTTACACCATGAGCATCAGCATCATCTATATATATTGCAGTAGCAGAAGCGTAAGTACCATTATTAAATCTAATTTCTCCTGCACCCGGATCAGCATCAGATGTGCCTGTATCAAACTTATAATAATATCCTGGTATTGCGCCATCTTCACCAGACGCTACAAAACTTATAAACACTTTATCGTTATTTGCTAATGTGCCTGCACCGTCTATATATGTTAATGCAACTTTAGAATAACCTGACGCATCCGTAACAGCACCCGACACTTTAAATACATGCCAAGTATCTAAGGTATTAGATTTACTTACACGAATACGGCCACGGTTTGTGTCGTTTCCGCTAACATCGTCAAACGATTGTACCCAAGCAGACACGTCTGTGCCAGCTGCATCTAAGTCATCTATATAGGCAATAGTTGCACTACCAATAGTTGAGTTATTAAACCTTACAACACCTGAACCTGGGTCGCTATCTGTAGTTGTTGTGCTGTATGTAAACTGTGCGCTATCGCCACCTTTAGGTAAAAAATCTGCAACTGTTGTTAAATTACCATCGCTGTCAAAACCTAATGTCTTACTGGCTCTGTCTGTTGCGCTATCCGTAAACTCAGCAGTAGTAATAGCATTAGTTTTACTAACTTTAAAACTACGATCTACTTCTTCTTGTAACTCAATCATTTGGTGCGTTACTTTATCTAAGCTATCCTCAAAACTACCAGACAAGAAGGGGTCATTTTCTACTAAATCAAGCGTTTGTGTTAATGCTGTATCTCTTATTAACACGACAGTTTCTGTAGCAGTTGGTACACTTCCTGATTCAAACACAACATTACCGCCTGATGCGTTGCCTATATTTGTAAGAGTATAGTGGGTCGTAAGAGTTTTTAATGTCTCTGTGCCTGTAGAACTCCGTATAAATACTTTAATTTCAGAACTCGCAAAAATCTTAAATCCATAAGCGAAAGTTGTTGTGCTTCCGTCTCCTGAATAACTATTTTTGGTGGTTAACGATGATACAGTCATTGTCTTTCCTTATTAATTGTTAATATGTTTTTGCTCTTAATTTATCTCTGACAAAAAGATAATCGTCATATACATCTCTTAACTCATCGTTACCTTCTAAAGATAACAAAGCGTTAATAGCTGTTTCGTAATATTCATTTTCTAAATTTTTTACTTTGTTTTGTTTTTGGTGTAACGGTAATCGATCGTACCCAGAAGATGTTACTAATTTTATTAATGCGTCTCTAAATACTAATGGTCGTTCTCCTGACTTTCTAACCAAAACTTCATTTTTAGCTAAATTTGTCCAATCGCTCATTTGTTTTTCAGTCAAACGTATTTTACCTGCTAACATTTTTCTTTTAGTAACTAACGGCATACCAATGCGATATAATTCTTTTTGCCACCATTCTAATTTATCACCACGCTTTACATCAAAAGGCGTTACTAAATTCCATAATGCTTCACCTGGGCGTACATCAAAACGCGCTGTGTTAGAAACTTTAGGATTTCCTAAAACATCGTATTGTATTGCTAATTCGCTTTCGTTTTCATCTGAACCAAAAAATAAACTATCTTTTGTTTGTAATTTCCATGCGTCATCTATAGAACGATTAAACCATTCGCCTGCACCGCCTTTTAATTTTCCTACATAATCATAAGGAACATTACCATCGGCATCTTTCATAGCTTCTACTTCTTCTAAAGTATAATAGCTTAAATCGCTGCTTATTTTTGTTGTAGTTTGATCACCTGTTCCTCTTGCAACAGTTCGTTGTGCAGAACTATAAGGCAAAGGCACAATACCAATCATATTACCTAATGGCCCAGAAGTTAAATAATCTAAATCAGAATATTCTATTGCTTTTGTAATATCGCCTATAGATTGTAAAAATGGTAAATTTTGAAAATAATCCATAGTTGCCATAGCAGCTGCTGTTGCAATATTTTCTCTTTGCAAAGGATCATCTGTTCTTCTTTGTCTTTCAACAACATCTGCGGCTATACCTAATACAGCACCCACAGGTTCTAATCCTGCATATTTAATGTATTTTAATGGCCCATTAGGTAATCCATTAACATCATATAATGGCAACAAATCGCCTTCAGAATCAAGCCAATTTTCTTTATTTGTTTGATCTCTAAAAACTAAACTGTACGGCTGCCATCCTGGCGGTAACAAATTTCTTTGTTTTTCTGATCGTGGCATAGAACCAGTAATACGGCCTGTTGAAGCCCATTCAGAAAACATATACATAGTTCCAGCTGTCCAAGTCAATCGCCCTAATGCTTTTTGTCTAGCTGCTGGCCCTCTTTTACCTATAAGGTCTCCATATACTCTAGGATTTAATGCTGCCATCCACGGCACACGTTCTGCTGCACGAATAACAGCATTTGTTGGCACTCTAGCAAATGGTAACAAAATTCTTCCTATAACGGTACTTTGTACCGCATTTGTCATTTTTCCTATAATGCCAGGATCATCTGTTAATGTTGCATAATTAGCTTTAGCAGCTAAATCATCGCCTATTGCTTTTGGATCAACTAAAAGCATCATTGCATTGTCATTAGCTGTAACAGCGTCATCACCATTTCTTAATGATGTTTTTTTTGCTACATAGGCTTGCGAATGTAATTCACCTCTTTGTGCAATAGTTTTCCAAAAATCGTCTGCTGTTTGTAACCCTCTGCCTGGTAAACGTATTACCTTGCCAAGCATGTCTACAGGCCCAGACCAAAAATTGTTTGATCCTAATGTTTCTGCATCAATAGCTTTATATTTTGCATGATCTATTTTTTGTCCAAATGATGCAGGCTGTTCAGTACGAAAAGTTTTTCCTGCAACAAGCCATGCTTCTTTCCAGGCTCTACTCCATCCATAAACTCTTGCAAACGCTTGTCCAACAAAAACACCATCGTCAGAACCTCTAGCTAAACCTGTGCTTTTTCTTACTCCTCTTTCTATAGTTCCATACATACCTGCTAATATTTCTTCTGGTAATTGGTACACTTGAAATATAGGTGTTGCTATTAAGTTTTTAAGATGTGTTGTACTCCAACTTAACAATCCATTAATATAAATTTCATTAAATATGTTAGTAGCTTTAGTATGCCATGCTCCATTTATATATTTATTACCAGCTGCACGACCGCCTTCTTCTATAGTTTTTTGATACCCTTTAGCTAATTTTACTGCTAATTCTGCGCCACCACTTTCTTGCAACATTTCTTGCACCATGTCTGCTCTTACTTCTGGGCCTCTAAGACCAACAGGAATATTAAAGGCTTGTAACGCTCTAGCTATTTCTGTTTGTGCAGCTTTGGCTTTCATTTGTATGCCTGCATGAATAGCCATTTGTCTACGAAATTTTAATAAATCTTCTGGAGTATGTTGACCAGAAGCTATTTTAGAAGTTAAATCTTCTAATCTTTCTGCGCTTTTTACTAATATTTGTCTTACAGCAAGCATTTCTTCAGCGTTCATTGTTGCGCCACGACCTTGCTTAAATAATTTTCTGGTTAGACCTAACTCATCAGCTAATAAATCAGAAGCATTAGCAAGTGTTTCTTTATTAGTAATAATTCCACGTTTTGCTGCTTTTGTTGAGTCTTTATATACAGCAGACATTCTATCTATTAATTCTAAAACATCATCGCCTGTTTCTAATTTTTCAAAATTAAAATCAACGCCTTTTTTTGTGCTTAATATAGCTTGGTCTACATTATATATGCTTTCAACATTATCATAAACTTCTCTTTCTTTTGTAAACGGTGTATTAGGGTCTAATTCACCTAATGCTTTATTAGCTTCTGTCATAACATTAGCATCTGGTGTTATTTTTTCTGCTTGTTTACCTTGTTCTTTCCACCGGGCATAACCTTCTGGGCTTAAATTTTCTTTAGCAAAAGCATCTGATGTTGCTCTATATGATTTAGTATCTGGTTGCTTTTTTTGAATAGGTAAACCTTCTTCATCTACGTCTGTTATTTTTTGATTTTTTAAAATACTTTCTTCAGAAATAGGAGTAGGCACACTATCTGCTACATTAGGTTTAGGTTTTACTGGCGGTTTTGCTTTTAAAAATATATCTAAAAGTGCGCTACCAATTCCTGCTACTTGCACTTCATTTGGGTTTTCTGCAAATTCTGTAACACCACCTGTAGGAATAGCGTTATTTGCTTGTTCTTCAATAGCCATAGCAAATCCTATTAATTATATTGAGTTATCTTGTGTTTGTTCTTTATTGTTTTTTATAGCGCTAATAGCTATAAGCCCAACAATTCCCATTTTAGCCATTATGTCTATTATTTTGTCATCAAATATAACATAATTGTTTTGGCCAGTTTCTGGCACATTTCTGGCACCAACACCTTGATTAGCTTTATATTTAATTCCTTTAGCCCCATATTTAGCTAATAATGTTTCAGCACTTGATTGTTTTCCTCTTAAAACAGCCCAATCATTTAAAAACCTTATTACTTCTTGATCTTTGCTAAATAAAATGTTTTGTGTTTGTTTTATTGCCTCTTTTTCAATAGTTTCTTTACTGCTGTTTTTGTTTACATACATAAATAAATTACTTCCAGGGTCATTTGGATCTAAACCATAATTTATTGCATCTTCAATAGTTACTTCAGATTTCATTTTATCTAAAATCTTTTTAATATTTTCATTTTGTTGACCAAATGGTTTGTCATAATCTATTAAATTGTCCATAACTGTTTTTATATTTACTTGATAAATTTTACCTTCATTTGCTTTTTTTAAACCGCCTCTAGCTTTTATATCTTTTAAAAGACTTAAATCTTCTTTAGCCATCTGTAATATTTCTTTATTACCTAATGTCGAATTATTAATAATTTCTTCTGCTCTTTCTATTGCTTTATTTACATCTCCTTTATTTTTATGTAAAGCTGCTCTTACATTAAGATTTCGTATAACACGATAACCGTCATCTCTCATTTTATATGGATCAAATATTTTTCCATCTGAAGTTTTATATTTATCAGCTTCTAATTGTTTTTTATAAAATTTTGCGATATCTTTTGAATCAGTAAAATATAAACCATGACCAAACGCTTGATTACCTTCTCCTGTGCCTATTTTTTCTAATTTAAACTCATCAAAATCTGCACCACTTCCATGAAACGCTATTATGCCTGGTTCTGTGTCAGTAGGTTTTTTTTTTAATGATATGCCACCAATACCTCCAAAACTTACCGTGTTAGGATCAAATTCAATACGATTAAATAATTCTTTCCAATTAATTAATTTTGATCCCATAACAGCTGCACGCATAAATACTTCTATACCGCTACCTAAAACTAATCCTTCTAACGATCCTTTTAATTGATTTACTAATTCAGCATGTTCTGGATTTTTTTCAAAAACATCTACAATAGCATTTCCAAAAGCTGTACGTTCTTCTGGTGTTTGTCCTGCTACATATTTTGCTAATTCACCTGTTAAAGTATCTACGTTTTCGTCAAAAGCTGCAGCATCAGCTATAGCCCCCCAAATCAAACCTCTTTTAAACGGATTTAAAGATTGCATGCCTGTTATTAATAAATCTGCTGCTTTTGTAACTTTAGCAGCGGGTATAGCAGGAGTAGCAAATTGTGCAATAAGTTCTGATACTTGACCTAAAGTTTCATTATTGAAATCTTCTGCTGCCCATTGATCAACAGCATTGTTTCCCATAATATTATCACCAACCCATGTTAAACCTTGCTGTATTCTATTGTTAATATCTTCGCCACCCAAAAACATATCAAAGTTTTCATTGCTTGTTATGTTTTGTCCGATCCAATTAGCAACATCACCAGGCGCCCCTAAAACATTAGAACCAAAACTTGTTGTGTTTCTTCCTGCTTTTGACATTCCTCTTACACTACCTTTAGCTATATCTTCTACAACATTAGGAATAACAGCGGCTTCTTGTGTTTCTGTATTTGTTGTTTCTTCTTCGTTAGGTTGCAATTCAAACAACATACCATCTTTTACACCTGCTGTGTAAGTACGCCCATTTTCGTCTGTTACAACTTCTGTGCTTTCCCATTTATCGGCAGGTACGTTACTAAAATTAGTTTTAGCTAATTCGTACTTTTCTAATTCTTCTTCAATATTATATATCATGGTTTGTAATCAATGTTTTTTAATGAATAAAAAGAAAATTCTTCTTGTATATTTCTAAATTGTTGTTCAATTAATTTTCCGCTTATTAACAAATTTTGAGCTTCCTCTAAAATTTCAGCATTTGTTTTATTAATTAAGGTCATTCCTGAATTTTTTGTGTACGTTTGTACTGAATAATAACGCTCTACTTGTAATATTTGTGTAAAACCTTCATTTCTTTCTTTGATAATATCTTTAGATTTTGTTAAAATTTCATCAAAAGTTGCAGTACGATTTTCTTTTGTATTAAACCAATTAAGTAATTCATTAGACGCTAATTGATAAGCTGCTTTTGTAGCTTTACCTAAACGCTCTCCTTTATCGCTGCTTTCTTCGTAACCAAATATTGTTCTAAAATCTAAATTTGCAGATGAAAGAGCATCGTTTCTTTCTGTAGTTGCCTTATTAACATAATATCGATAATCTGCTGCTGTTAATTGACTTTTTCTAGCTACTATTGCACCAAAACTTAATTGATCTAAAAAATCAAGACCTTCTAAAGCATTAATAGCTTCATCTGTGCTTCTTTCTTCAGGGGTTCTAAATTTAACTGTAGATGTTGTTTCTGGCCTTAAATTTTCCACATGATCTTCAGCGCTTTTTCTGTCGCTCTCTGATTTAAAATAATTTAATTTTTTTAATTCATTTAATTTATCTAATGCAGTTTCGTAACTATCTGTATTAATCATAATTTGATGCATTGCATCTTGTTCTGCTTCTATAGCTTCATTATCTTCTTTAATTTCGTTTTCTTTTAACGCTTCAATTTTGTCTGCTGAACCTAAAGCTTCTTCTATAATTTTTTGTTGTTCTTGCAAAGGTATTTGATCCCATATCATATATAATACTGGGTCTTTTAAATTACCATTAACTAAATCAAGAACAACATCTTGAGCATCAGAAGTATTATTCTGTAAACTTATTAATGTATTTAATGCAGCTGTTGATAATGCTTCAATATTATTGGTTGTCATTTCATTAAAATCAATAACATCATTATTATATAACGAACCATTAATGCCTGCTTGCATTGTTTTTTCTATTTTTTGTAAAGTTTGACCGTCTTTGTTAATAATCTTTTTTAATTTTCCTACACGTCTTTTATGTCCTGCTTCAGAGGCATCAGAAGGGTATATGTCAAACCATCCTTCTTCCATAGCTTTTTCAATGACTTCTTCTTCTGTCCAATCTGTACGACCTTCATAATATCCTGGCACCGCATAAATAGGACTATTTTCTCCTTCTTCTGGGTTTTTTATACCTCTTATAAAAATTGTAGTTGTAGAGCCATCTTTATTTTCTAAAAACATACCATTAGTAATAGTTTGTCTATGATACATAATTAAATTACTGTCTTGTTTGCTAAAACCACTTTCACGGGCATACCCTTGATTATTAGCCGTAGGTATAGCTGTAAAATTAAAATTAGATGTGTCTTTTCTTTTACCACCTATAATTTCAAACAATTCATGCACACGAACAGAAGTTGAAACACTTGTGTCTCCAACTATATTTAATTTTCTAGCTGTTTCATTTTTTGCCATATCTTTTGTATGGGTAATAATTTTACTATCATTTTTTTCTCTAAACTTAAAATTAAAATCAGACGCAATTTTCATACCATCTATTTTAAAAATATTTAAAGCGCCAGGACTTAACCTGCTTTGAATTTCTGTAACAGCGCTTTGTAAATTATTTTTCCAAAATTCTTCAGCTTCATGTGGATTTTGAATTTTATTAGTTTCTAAAGTATAATTTTTTAATATTGTATCTAATTCTTGAGATGCCATTGCTGCTTCATTTTTATCTGCAAGTTGTTGTTTTTTAACATTAACAGCAGCTAAATCTGCTCCAAAATTAACTAAATCAGCACCAAAACTTTGTAACCCTTGTCCTGGTAACATCATTACATTAGCATCTAATTGTGCTGTTAACATACCTGCACCAGTACGATCGGTGCGTTGTAATTGGCTTTTATATGTAGGAACTTTCATTTTTTACCTCTATCCCATCATTACTTTGCCAGCACCGCTTAATAGCGTTCCAAAAGCCTGCGCTCTGCCTGCTTTTGCTCTAGCACGACCTTCGTATCGTTTTAAATTTGCTTGTAGTTTCATATTCGTTGCAATTTCCATTTTTTCATTTTGTTTTACTTTTGTATTATAGCGAGCAGTTTCCATATCTCTTTGAAACTCAATAACATTATTCATTGCTCTTTTTAATGGTGTGCCTGTTCCTGTCATCCAACCATTTTTGCCATACGCCATAACAGCACGATCATTTAATGCTTTAAATTCTTTTTCATTGTCTAACGCTTCCCAACCAGCTACTCGACCTATTTGCTCTGCTTCTTTTTCTGCAACTTTAACATTACGCTCCATAATACTAGCGTTGTAATCAGCTGCTGCTTTAGCGCCTTTTCCACCTTTTATTGATCCAACAGCAGAAACAGCTGTGCCTGCTAACATTAACCCTGTTGCTGGTTCCATTATTTAATCCTTCCCATGACGTAATAGTCTAACCCATCTGGGCCATACTTTTTCATATAACCTTCTTTTGTAAAACCAACCAGTTTAGCAAACTTAATGGCTTCAGGCCAATTAGCACGAACATTAGCGTGTAAGCGTACATATTCGCCTTGGTCTTGTTTTTCTTTAAACACTTGTTTTACAAATCGTACAGCGCTCAATGTATGTTTTTGTATGCGATCCGCACCAATAAACCACGTTTCGCCAACACCTTCCCATAATGGTATAATCCCGGCACAACCAACAATGTGTCCATTGTCTAAGCCTGTCCATGCGTCATAATGCGAAACTTTTTGTATATGCTCTTTCCATTCATGCTTTGGATATAATGTGCCTATTGATAATTTTTTGTTTTGTATTATATCGGCAGCATGTTCTGGTATAAACGGTACAATCTTCATTTATTTTGTATATCTACAGAAGCGTATATACTAACAACCGTCATAGGTAATGGCTGTGATTGTTCAACAATAATACTGCCTTCTGTATCCCATTTAGGTTGCGCTTCAATCGTTTTATCGCCCGTAAATAATGGCACCGCTGTGTCCATTGCATCCGAACTGTCTCTAAATGGTACTGTGTCTAAATTATCACTACTAGTACCAACGGAAGCACCAACAGTTCTAAAAAATCTTACCGTTACATTATAAATCTTTTTAATCTTACCTTGTATTGTGCCTGTTGCCATTGGCACTTCCATGCGTGGTGTTTTTAATGTTGACGTATATCCTAATCCTACATGCGCTTTAGTCGTTGCTCGGTCTAATGTTATAGCGCCTAAGGCTACAGTTTTTGTAGGATGCGCTGATCCTTCTTCTAAAACAGAAACGGTTTGGCCAACTAAATGATCTAAACCGCTTATAGTTGAAACGCTAGAACCAGAATACGTTAATCCGCTATCAACAAAGAAAGCATCGGTAACGTCTGATCCAAAATCTGATAACGATAAATATTCTACAAATCGTCTGGTTACACTATTAATAGTTCTTTTAACAACCATGTATAAATTATCTTGGTTTAGTTCCCCAGGAATAGATGCAATGTTTTCTACAAACCCATAATCGTAAGTCGTGCTACCATCTACCCAAGTACCGCCTAATTTATGTTGATGCCAGGCTACTACGTTTTCTTCTCTACGATATGTTAATCCTAACAACCTGCCATCGCCTGTTACAGCCCATACAACGCTATCGGGTTCTTGTTGGTACGCTAACTCAACAATACCATTCTCTGTAACGTGGTCAGCTAATATAGTTAAATCTGTGGCTTGGTAACTATCGGTATCATACACATAATGCAGTTCTCTTATCTTACGTTTTGCCCGTTGCACAAATAATGTATATCCACCTATTTGAGCAGGCTGTGTATCAGCGCTACCATAACTCGCTTGTTTTTTAACTTGTGCATTTTCTGGATTTAACGGCTCATCCGTTCCAGAGGCTCGCACCACAAACTCACCGCCTGTTGTTCCAACTAATAAAGAACTAGCACTAGCTAAATACACAATACGATTAACTTGGTTAGAGCCAATAGTATAATTTAAAGCACTAGCGTCTGTATCGCCTTCCGTAAAGTTTTCAAAATCACCCGCTACACTAAAGTATAACGATTGCGGCTGTGTTGCTGTTCCTGCAAACACTAATCTTTGTTCATAAAAAGCGCAGGCTCTTGGATAACCTGTTGTTTCACTAAACGCTCCTAATGACCAATCTTTAGTAGCGTGTAATTTACCAACTATTGTAATACTACTACTGGCTGATTCATTTGTAACATCATCAACAGGAACAAGTGTTATTTCATCGCTTGTTACTTTAACAATTTCATAATCACCATTATTAGCACTATTCGATGCACCAGACACCGTAATAGTCATATTTTCTTTAAAGCCTTGTTCTATAAATTGTTTTGTGCTGTCTCTTATAAAATCATTGTGTGATTTGCCTGTAGCATCAGGATCACCTTCTACAAAACTTATAGTGCTTGCTGTGTATGTTGGCAATAATTCTGCTACGCCAATTTCATCTGTTTGTACTGTAGTAACTACAGTTGTAGCGTTAGTACGGCTTGTTATTTTAGCATAACCTTCGTATATCTTTATAATACGACCAACATCCGTAGTTTCAAACAAATCAGCCGATGATGTTATTGTGCAACTGCTACCAGTTCGTGCATTAGCTGTTAATGTCGTTGTTGTACTGTTTTCATCTAAATACGGCCCATTTACAAAATCTGGTGTTGTTAGTGTCCAAGTTGTATGCGCTGTTCGTGTTAATTTTCTTGGTTCATGGTCAACGTGTGTTAAATACATAACATCCGCTGATTGTGTAAACTTTATGTCCGCTACTTGCGCTGTCGTATAAGGTGTTGTTACTTCAAATATCTTTGCAGAAGTACCAGCAGAAGAATACGCTGTATAACCTGTAGAATTAATATTATTGCCATCTACATCTTGTATTTGAAAAGTATTTGTTGTTTTGTTTTTTACAACAAAAGTTTTACCGTTAACTTCTGTCATGCCTACTACGCTATTAATAATAACATGATCATCATTAGAATACCCATGACTATTAGCTGTAACAACTGCTGGATTAGCTTGTGTTATAGCAGAAATAGTTTTTGTCGATTCGGTAACAATACCGCCATCGCGAAATACTCTAAAATATAAATTACCAAATTCTAATATATAAGTATTAGCTGTCGTTGTATTAAATTCAAACGGTACTAATCTTACAGCAGTCGCACTTGATTTTACTTCGTGTATAAATTTAGTGCCTGGGCGTCTGGCTGCACCACCTGCAGGATGCACAACAAAATTTGTTAAACTTTTTGCCGCATTAGTGTACCGTGTTAAATCGGTACGACCATCTAATAAATCACTTATTTCGCCAGAAGTGAAATTTGTAAAAGAGGTGGTGGCTCGCATTAGAACCTCGAATTAATAAACGTATTAGAATGTATGACACCATAATCAACACCTTCTGTTCCTGGCATACCTTCAGTAGCATCAACAAAACGTGCTTCGCTTAATTTTTGATTATACATTTCCCACATAGTTGCTGTTAAAGCGTTATTATTTGTAATAGCATAGGCTATATCTGCTGCTAGTCGTGCAGATAAACATTCTATTAATAACATATCATATTCGTTAGGGTCAGTTATACGCCCTACATATTTTATCTTCATAGTAGAATTATTGGAAGCTATTGTTCTTCCTTCTACTTTAAAATCTGTATCTAAATCTTCTACTCGTAAAACACGCAAACAATAAGGATCTGTTGGTAAATTAAAAGCATAAGTATATTCCCAATCAGGTGCTGTAGTGTTTTGCGCTAATGATGCTCTTTTTACTAAGCAATTCCAAGGATGCGCTCTAAATACTGAATCACGGACAAACTCGTAGCGTTGGTTACAGATACGGGCAGCAACACTATCTTCTGTTAAAGAATTTATGTTAGATGCGCCTAAATTATTTAATGCACTATTTGCTATATCAACGTCTGAAGCCATTGTTTTTTCCTAAATAAAAGGGAGAGAGCAGCAAACGCTTGCTCTCTCCAATTTGTATTAATCGATAACGTAAAGCATTTTTAGTTCGACTAAACCAGTACCATTGGCACCAGCAATACTTACAGTAACAGGAAGCCCATCACCGTCTGCGTCAACAACAGAGTTTTTACCAAGCGCTGCAGTAGCGGCTACATCAACTGTAGTAATTGATGTAGAAGCGGCTGCTGCTTTATACTCATCAACGTCAGCAGCTACGTCAGTACCCGCTGCATTTTTATAAGCTGCATGGCCTACAGATGCTGTTGTAGAAGAACCTAAAGCTGCATGCGTTAATTCACCAGACAATATTCTTGCACCGTTTGGTAAATTAAACATATGAATGTCTGATTGTTCAGCAGATGCGGTATAAGAACCGTATGCTACACGAACACGACCACCCATTTCATTAGGTTTAATTGCTTCAGTCGGATTATTTTGATCCCATTTAGTCTTTTGATCAGAATAAACTGTACCCATTTTATAATCCTCCCTTACTCGTTACAAGCTATTTGCACAACTTTTTCTTCTTCCATGCGGGTTGCCCCAATAGACATGCAATAGTAAACTTGTGTGCTGTAGCTTTTGTCCGCTCTTTCCGTAATCTGAGCGTTAACATCTTTACCGATTCCTAATTTAACACCATCTTCTGCCCAGGCTGGACATAATCTGGATGTACCATCGTCAGTTAGACGATTAGTAACGATAAATTTAAAACCAACAAAAGTGTCTATATCACCTTGAACAAGCGCTTTAACAGTATTAAAGTCTGCTGAAGTAACTGTTGTATTATTTAACAAATCTTCAATTTGTTCTGGTGATACCGCTATGTATCTCGGAATAGACGGATCGATTGAATTAGCGTCAAGAAGTTTCTTAGCGCTTACTAATTTCGCAATAGTCAAACCTGCGGAACCATGAGCAATTTTTTGCCCTGCTGGTAAAGCTGTTGCAGTTGAACCTGCTTTACCTGTTTGTGCATTACCGTTCATTGCGGCAATAATCACATCATCCATTGATCTTCCCATCGCTGCTGCTGCTGCTCTTGCATATGTAGAAGTTGGATCTGCAAGCATTCTGACTTTATCAACAGAATCTATAAGATCGGCCCACTCATAATCGCTAAGAGTAACCATACGTCTCGTATGTGGAGTTTCCATTAATGGGGTATCACCATGACGAGTTGTACGAACAACAGCGGCTGCTTTTCCGACTTGATCGAAAAATGCTTTCTCTCCAGTAATAGTCTCTGAATCTACAGTAGCACGCAAAAGGGAACCCATTTGCTGTGATAACATAGTAATATTCGAAGAAAATTGCTGAACGAAAGCTGTACTCACTTGTGTAGACATATAAGCCTCCGTGTTATTAGTTAATAAAAAAGCAAGTGCTACCCTGTATAACAAGACACTTTAACATTAAGTATGCTACCTCCAACTTAACGCTGTTGGCTCGGTAGGGGCTTACGCTTATCCTACTCCTCGACTTCTGGATGTAAATATTCCATTAGTCGTGAAACTTCTGCGACAACGGCTGCATGATCTGGATGTTTGTTATTCCAGTACGGCCCTTTATCTTTAGGGTCGCCACGCAACATTGCTATTTCTTTTTGTGCATCTTCTGGTGTAAGAGATGGCGTTTGTTTAGCGCCAATAATCTTATCTTCTCCTACTTTAGAATTTATATAATTACCAATGTTAGCCATAGTTTTTATAAACTCTGGAGAATTGCCCAATGCAATACCGTCTTTTGTCATAATTTCTGCAAAACCTTCTGGGGCAAATTGCTCTAGTATGCCTTTAGCTTCGTCTAATTTCTGATCAAACGCCTTACCCCATTCTTTTTTTAGGGCTACTTCAGTTTCGCTTTTTTGTATTTCTATATCTTGTTCACTTATTTCTTCATTTGCAGGAGCCATTTCGCTTGTCTTTGCTATGTACGCTTCAAATATCTTTTGCGCCTGGCGATTATTTAATCCTGCATCATGCGCCAAATCTTGGTACCAACTTTTAATATCGCCATCAATAGCTTCTGTTCCTTCTGGGTTTTTTAATTCATAACCCTCTGCTGATTCTGGCCGACCGAGTTTAGTATATACACCGTTCCAATCATCATCATTAGCCCAATTACCAGGAATAGCTATTTTCTCGGCACCGACCATAGATTGTGCATGAATGGCTGTTTTGGCTAATGTTTCCACATCATCCATATTGTGTATTAAACTGTTATTTTTTATATCGTCTGGGAGACTTGCTTTCCAATCAGACGGTGCTTGCCCAGTTTCTACTGGAGCATCCGCTACCTGTTCTTCTGCCATGTTTTTTTATCCTTCCGCTATTGTTTGTTGGTTAAGTTTTTCTTCTTTTAATAAATGCAGTACATACAGTACGACACTTCTTTGCCCCTCATGGACAAAACTCAAATCCCGGTTGTTATCAACAAATGTCATTGTTTCTATATGGAACCGTTCTTTTAAATCTTCTAAGACTTGTTTGCCGTCATCGGTTGCAAACATTCTTTTATAGGTTTCTATGCGGTCTTTTTCAGTTTTAAACATTTAAATTAATGTTTTCTTCTTAGCAGTTTTAGCGCTTCTTTTAAAATTAGCAGAAGTTGGAGCGCCTTTACTTCCGGGTTTACGCATCTTTTCACCAGAACCCGCTTTTATTCTTTTACGCTTTGCATGAATGTTTGCATATAAACCTTTTTTAGCCATGTTATTCTCCTACCATTTAACCTTGTTAGCCCAATACGCGGCACTCATTTTCCCTTTTTTAATATTACTACTGTGGCGTGCTTTAAAAGATCGTGAGCGTGCTGTATTAGTTTTATCGCCACTAACACCTTTTTGACCAAAACGTATAAGTTTTATTTGGTCTCCCGTTTTTGCTAATACCGCATGCGATTTTGTTTTATGTCCTGGTGTACGCTTTGCTTTGTTATACCCAGAAAATGTTTGTCCACGATATTTTATAGCCATTATTGTTGTAATGCCTTTACCATTGGAGCAGCATCGCCCATCGCTTGGGCTTGGTTTGCTATCTGTTGTTGTTCAGCCATCTCTGCTTGTTGATCCGCTTTTTGTTGGCGTTCTTGGACAACTTGCTCATCCGACTTCACAACTGTAGCAGGAACACCTAACACTCTAATAATATGTTTGGCTAATCCATCCATATCCACATAATCAAATACACCTGGATTAACTTGCGATAACGGAGCCAGACTTTCAAATAAACGCATAGCGGATTGTATATCGCCAAAGCGTTGTGCTTTTGCTAACGGTGATACATATTCAATTTCTACATCGTTTTCTTGTAAAAATTCTGGTGGCGGTGCAAACATTTCTTGGCGTGTTAATACGCTGTATACTCTTTCAATTAATGGCTGCAATAGTTCAGCTTGCAGCCTTCCAAGTACTGGGCCTAATAGACGCATTTTTTCTTCAGTTCTTTGTATAACTTCTGTTGCCGTCATTTGTGGCCCTTGCCCTAGAATAAGTTGGTCAACATAAAACGCTGCACGAATAGCTTGGCGTCTTTGTTCTTCCATTTGCAAGCCTAAAGGATTGTTTGCGCCAGTATTTAAAGGTTCAATACGATCTCTTGTACCGCTTCTATAGAAATTTAATCCTCCAGGAACAGTACGAATAGGCATCATAAAACCGTCATCGGGCAACATGAGAGGAGGGTCGACCTGCTTTTGTGCTGCCCGAATGGTTACTTCCGACATTTTAGATAACATTTTTGTATCAGCTAACGCAGTCATAGCTGGGGAGCGCCCATAACCACGTTCAAAACTGGCTTTTAACCAGCGCGGACACATATAAGGAAGTTCGTCAAAACCACCTTCGGAAATAATTTGTTTATCTTCTGGATCAATATAAATAGATGCGTAGGGTTTATTAAGACCATCTACCTTATTAGGATCATAATTCTCTCTAGGATGCACAATATGACAAAACTCTACTTCGGTGTACGGTTCTTCTATTGCTTTTTTCTGCATACTGGTTGGCAAGGCTTCTACGCCAAAAGTTTCTTTTGCGGCTATGCAGGTCATTTTAAATTTACGATACACCGCATTAACACGGCCTTCCGCATCTTCGGATATAAAACATTCACCAATATGGCGTGTTGAAAATCTTAAGTTTGTAGACGCATCGCGTTCCACCATCATTACGCCTGTACCAAATACCACTAAATCCGAATACAATTCATGTACCGCTTCGGCAAAGTTAGAACGATTAAATGCGGAATACATAACTTCGGTTACACCTTGCAACCATTCTTTTGCTTCATCATTACCATCTAACACACGGTCTTTAAATTTTAAACTAAACCAAGGTGTAGACGGATTGGTTAACATGCCATGCAAAGACGCTGCTAACATTTCCGCTGCATGAATAGCGGTGCCGTCAAATATCAATTCGGTACGTTTATCGCCAGCCGTTCTTCGTTTTGTAATATCCGCTTTCCGTGGACTAATATAATCGGCAAGTTCTTGCCAATGATTTTCCCATACGGAACGTTGATTTTCTAAAACGCTTAACTGACTTAATAACGCTACTGCACGTTTGTCTGCAATAGGCATATTAGTCTCCTAATAAAGATTTCGTTGATTTGCTTTCGCCAGATGTTGTTAACCCTTGTGTACCCGTCAACATTGTTGCTGCTTCGCCAGAAACCATTTTCTTTTTTTTCTTTTTTCCTGATGTCTGTTCTTCCGAACGAATAGCTGCTGCTGGTTGCACATATGGTTTTGCAGGCTGTGCTACCGCCCTTTGTGCAGCGCCTCCGCTGCCGCTAAAAAATCCACCCATAATATTCTCCTATTTCAATAAAGTTGGTTTGTATGTGCTTGATGCACCTTGTTCTTGTGTTAATCCAGAACCTGTCAATATGGTATCTTGTACGCCTTTACGTCTTTTTAATCTTTTTTCTTCCTGCTCTATTTTTCCTTTATCGACACCTTCTATTCCCGGAGGAGGAGGTGGTGGCGGTGGAGGAGGGGGCGCAGCAGGCGCTTTTGGACTTAAGAAACCCATGATGTATCTCCTTTATGCGTAAACGGATTATAATTACTAGCCGCAATTTGTTGCGGAGGATGCGACCAATCTTTCTGTTCTTTTAATCCGACAGCAAAATACCGAAACGCATCGGCTGCATGACTTGACCAATCGTGAACAGGACTGGCTCTAAAACTTCGTGTTCTTTCATTATACGCTCTATGGTAATGCCGTAAGGCTTCTAGCCCAACCTTGCATTTATCCTGGTCAAACCAACACCGCGGTATCAACATTTGTGCAGCGTGTATGCCATCTTCAATCGGTAACTTCGGTGTTACACGGAAGTTCAGCCCCAAATCCCATGCAACTTCCCTACGACTTTTCCCACTACCAAGTTCTCTGACTTCAATATCATGGGGCGCCCAATGATCTCCGTATAAATATCCTTTTCTTTGCAGCACACTTACATAATGGGGTAAGCCTTCATTACGTGCTTCATAAAAATCAATTACATTAATGGCACGGCCTTGTATCTGTGCAAACCATATTGCTGTAGAATCACCAATTCCTAAATCCCAAAACGTCATAACTTTGGCAGCAGGATCATACGGAACTTTAGTAATCCTATTTTCTTCTAAAGATGTTTGTAATTCTTTACCATATATCGCACCGGGGACATTCGCTACCCAACTACACTCAAATTCTTGGTCGTACTGGTCAGCCGACATCGTAACTTTCGCAGCCTCTAATTCCTCATCATCCACAATCTTTGTTTCCGATGCCTTATACACAACATTATACCAATCATCCAAATGACTAGCCTGTTCATACAACTCGAAAAACATATTATGACCACGGGGTGTTCCTATAAAATAACAAAACCCTTTCCTATCCGATAACGCTGGTCGAATAATTTCAGGAAATACCGTCTCTGGCATATCCGCGACCTCATCCATTACACATCCATCCAAATAGATACCACGTAAACTATCGGGGTTCTCTGCACCTAGAAGCGTTAATCTAGCACCATTCGGTAGATCGGCTCTCAACTCCGTCTCATGGAACTTTACACCTGGTATCGCTCCAGAGAACTGCTTGAGATAATCCCATGCTACAGCCTTTGCTTGCCTATACGTAGGCGCTAAGTACGCAAACCGTGGTGAACGCCCTGTGTGCATTATAGCAGCACGTAACAAGTGGTTAACAGCCATAACAGTCTTGCCAAACCTTCTATGGCATACAATGACTGCCCAGCGGTTCTTATCAAGCTGTGCGTGTAAGTCTGCTTGAAGGGGTCTGGGTGAATAGGGTATCTCGATGTTCAAGGGTCAGACACTCTCCAATCTGTATAATATCCATAGTCGATGGCGCCCATGTTTTGGGGTAGGTGGGGGGTCAAGTTTTCAAAAAAAAGATAGTCGATAGCCCACAATTAATTAATTATTGTCCACCTATTGTCCACTATGTTTAATAAATGGCGGAGGACTGCCAAAGTTCTATCGGTTACAAACCGATTGACCTCTACTTATTGCAAATGATTCTTAGTTGCATCTACTCATGCGCGTAGTTCAGACAAGACACAGCCTTACTACCACCACTACTTCTTACTTCTATTCCTTCTCTTACTCATCACACTAAGATTGCTCTTACTATTATTCCTTGGGTTGCCATCTCTATGGTCAACGTCTTTGCCATCACCTTTGCGAACTCTCCCAACACTACTCAACAAAGTGCGTGCTTTGTTTCTTGATGCTCTATTCTTCTTTTGATCTGGCTTGGCATGATAAGTGTCATACTCTTTACGATAGTTTCTCATGAACTTGCTTCAGCTTTAACCTCACCGTTAGCCCACGTCAAAGTAATAGCACCAGTATTCGTATCGCTATTGTCTTTGCGATCTCTAAGCCCATAAGGTTGTATTCTAGCTAACGACCACTTTAAGCTATCTATCTCTAATCTTCTGCGTTGCACTTCTGCATTCATAAACCTTGGGTCTCCATCTTTATCAAGAGGCTGCATTGCTAACTCAGAGATATGATCGCTATAATACTCCGCTTGCATTACTCTACCTCTACGATAGATTTCATATAACTCAGGGTCTTTCTGAACAACACGAATGATTTGCCTATACGAAGGACACCAGGAGTTCTCTTTCACAATCTTAACTAAACTGTGTCCGTTAGCCATCTCCTCTGCTATCTTCTCTAGTACCTCTTTAGTAACTACACTTTGCTTTGCCATATTGTTTCCAATAAAAAAGCTAGTGCAAGGGGCCTTACACTAGCTGTATTTATCCTCAATTTTAATTAAAGTTATTGCCTTTTGACGTCATTGGCAACAAAAAAATAATAATTATTGTAAATAACTTGACATTTAATGTCATACTACCCATATTACTATTGAGAGGGAATTAACTCTCTCA
>Ga0209929_1000199_pt1 | contig 23175 bp, 36 predicted proteins | sample SalPon2_C_H2O_MG_2_FD_185731 | JGI IMG/M metagenome (GOLD analysis project Ga0209929, IMG submission 185731) | Salt pond water microbial communities from South San Francisco under conditions of wetland restoration - Salt Pond MetaG SF2_C_H2O_MG... ... | reverse complement strand
TATTTTCTCTGAGAGTTGCAATTGTATTCTGTGTAGTATCGTAATAATACTTTGCGCTATATCCTACACCGCCGAGAATACCAAGAACAATAATGAGGAGATAAACTTTAACCATCATAAATGCGCACTTTACTAGCCCCATCATTATAAAAAAGTGAATAACCATCTTTAGAGTATACTATTGGACACACGGAAGATCTTCCATTCAATCCAGACCAGTATATATCTACACTAGGTGATAGCAAATTAAAAGAATTTCCATCATTTTTATACATAGTGGTAAGAGAGATACCTAGATTTGATAAATTTTCCCTACCCTTGTGAAGCCAAAAGTAATTTCCGTCAGGACTTATAGTTCCTCGTGACCAACCCAAACCACCCGACGCGCCAGACGGAGATTCCGGCGAAATAATTTTTTGATCATAAGTTGTTCTATTCGTCCAAGATGCTCCGTTTCTGTACCAAACATAAACAGCGCCGTCATTGGAATTTTCTTGACCTGCTAATCCTATTATAACGGACGCATCTTTTGCCATTTGCACTGCCACTATTCCATTAAAATTCGATGTATTACCAGTAGTCAACGTTGCCGTACTAGTCCAAGTAGTACCAGATCTTTCAAAAATATCAATGCTTCCATAATTATTTCCGTATATCTCAGCTATTGCTACAAGATCACCTGTTTCGTTCATTTCAATATCAAAGGAAAAATAGGAATTGTTAACAGGAGTAGGACTAGTTATAGTTTGTTCGAAAGAAAAACTTGTACCTGATCTTGTGTAAATATGCGCTTGTCCTTGGTTATTGTTTACATAGGGGTCTTGTAATATTATTCTATCTATATTACCGTCATGCGCAAATCCCTTACCCGCCCCTATAAAATTTGGTGATATTACATTCGATAGTCCTGACCAAGTGCTACCAGTTCTGGTTGTAATCCATCCTTGGTAACCAAGGTTGCCACCACCGTTGAATATAAGAGCAACATTTCCATCATTGTTCATACCAACGTATCTGCCAAAATAACTATAGTTGCCATTTCCGTAAGAGGCACCAGTTACCTGTGTCTCTAAAGTAATAGTGTTACCAGTACGTTTAAATATACCGTATTGACCTTCAGCGGACTGATTCGGTTGATAGTGGTCACCTACTATGAAATACTCTCCGGTATAATCAGCCGAAACATTATTGTAGGCAAATATTCCTGGGGTATAGTATGAATTTGTACTGAAACCGATGACACCATAGCTAATATCTACAGTGGGAGTACTAAGTAAATCGTAATTAGGACCAAAAAACAAACTAAACGTAGATAACTCACTTGCAATACCAATACCGTCTGTGGCTTGAAAAGTGATCGAGAAAGAACCTGAACCACCACCAGCAGAATCATGCAAAGGAGTAATAGTAAACACACTAGAATCTTGACTGAGCGTAGCAATCCCATCCATACCGCTATCAGTGGCTGAATATGTAATTACGGTGCCGTCGCTATCTTCAGCAACTAGTGTAATAATCGTAGGAGTCAAGTCAGTTGCTAGAGAATAACCTGATTGCGGAGCGGTGCTGAAAGTTGGCGTACTATTAATGGTCGCGACATTATACCAACCAGAACCATTAGAGATATAAATTCGATTATTGCTAGTTACAAATGCCTGATCACCGGCTGTTAATCCAGATGTCGGTAAAAGGTTGGGTGTATCATAGACAGTAAGTCCAGTACCAACTAGATTTATTACTGCAGCAGAATCTAGTCCTGTATCAACTATGCTTAATACTGCACCAGAATCTAGTCCTGCATTAAATGTGGTATCTAATAACCGATTATTATTTGCATTTGATAACTCAGTCTTACCAAGAAAGTCTGCGATGTCTCTACTTCTACCCATTTAATTACTATCCTCTAAGGGTTGTACTCTAGCCATTATTTTTTTCTTTATTAACCTTATGATTCATAGATATATGCGGCGCCAGCAGCAGCTAATGGATCACCGGCACCACCAGCTTCTTCATTTGCACCAACAATAGCATAAGATGCATCTGAACTTATTGATACTGAAGAACCAAAATAATCATTTGCTTGTGCATCTGATGCAGTTAATTTTTTCACTTCAGTCCAAGTAGAACCTGATCTTTCAAAAATATAAGCCGCACCAGCGTTTATCGTTGGAGAACCATCACCACCTCTTTCTCTTTCTGCGCCAACAATGACATATGTACCGTCTGAATTTATTGATACACTCCACCCAAAATAATCATATTGCCCTATATCTGATGATTGTATTTTTTGTTGTTCTGTCCAAGTTGAACCAGATCGAGTAAAGATATAAACTTGACCACTGTTTGTGGACGGAGAATCAAACCCACTCGAACCGACCACAGCATATGTTGCATCTGAATTTAGTATGACATTGATTCCGAAATTACTATTAGCAGCTGCATCTGATGCAGTTAACTTTTGCTGTTGTGTCCAAGTAGATCCAGATCTTGTATAGATATAAGCGGCACCAGCATTAGATAGTGGATCACCTGAACCACCATCTTCTGTATATGAACCAACAATGACATATGTACCGTCTGAATTTATTGATACACTTTGGCCAAAATAATCAGTTGCCTGCGCATCTGATGCTGTTATTTTTGCTTGTTGTGTCCAAGTCGAACCAGATCTACTAAAGATATAAGCTGCACCAGCATTAGATAGTGGATCACCTGAACCACCGGCTTCATTCCGCGAGCTAGCAATAGCGTAAGTACCATCTGAACTTATTGATACTGAATAACCAAAAGAATCATTTGTTTGCCCATCAGATGGTGTTATTTTGGCTTGCTGAGTCCAAGTGGATCCAGATCTTGTAAAGATATACGTTGCGCCGATATATGTGGTAGCTTGATCATCACCAACAGCGCCAATAATAGCATACGTACCGTCTGAGTTTAATGCTACATCTTGGCCAAAGTTATCACCAGTGTACGGATCAGGAGATACTAATATAGCTTGCTGAGTCCAAGTAGATCCTGATCTTGCATAGATATACACGGCGCCGGCACCACCATATTGTTCAGAGGCACCACCTGCTGCGCTTATCGTTGACACAATTGCATAATTACCGTCAGCACTTAGTGATACTTTTTCACCAAACCTATCATAGGCTTGTGCATCTGATGCAACCAACTTTGTTTCAGTTGGTGAAGTCCAATTCGGGCCAAATGATAATGTAAATGTTGATAACTCACTTGCAATACCAATACCATCTGTCGCTTGGAATGTGATTGTGAATGTGCCGATATTACCACCAGCGCTATCTGTTAATGGTGTAATAGTAAACACACTTGAATCTTGACTCAGTGTTGCGATACCGTCCATTCCACTATCAGTAGCAGAATATGTTACTACCTGTCCATCACTATCTTGTGCAAGAAGAGTAATGACTGTAGGAGTTAGGTCATTAGACAAAGAATAAGTTGCATCTGGACCAGTCGTGAATGTCGGCGTGGAATTGATCAACGCAACGTTGTACCAACCAGAACCATTTGAAATATAGATTCGATTATTGCTAGTTACAAATGCCTGATCACCAACTGTTAATCCTGATGTTGGAAGTAAATCTGGTGTTGCATAGACAACTAATCCAGTTCCATCTGCCACAGATGTTAATGCGGCATTTGTTGGATTTCTGGATTCTGTTCTGCCTAGAATTCTTGCAATATCTCTGTTAATACTCGACATTATTCAATGCCTCTTTCTTTGAAATAATCCCTAAATTGTTTTAGATATTTCACCTTTTTCTTAGAACGTCTATCAAAAAACTTTGATGTCGGACCTTGAGAAGTTTGAGCAGGATTTGGAATAGCAGCAGTTGTAGTATCTTCATTGTTTGAAGATGACCAATTACCTGTTTTTCTTCTTTGCGCGATTTTTTGAGCTACAGAAAGATCAGAAGAAGTTTTTTTCTTTTTAATAGTAATTCTTTTCGTGGAACGAGTCCCGTGGAAAAATGCTAGTTCTTTCATTTGTAAATCTCGCTGATTGTAAAATAAACTTTTTGATTTGTATTTAAGTGGACTGCCTCATATACGTCAAGACCAAACACATCACCAATAGGATAACAATCTTCATTTACTCTGATTTTATCTTTAGCATAACAAAGTTCTTCATATGTAGAATTAAGAATCTTAGAATTATAAACTCTATAAATTCCAGGAGATACTTTTTTATCTTCTAAAACAAACCATTGAGAATTTTCTGCTAAGAAATCTATTTTTTCATAACCAATTTTTTCTAGAATCTTTTCAAGTTTCGTATCATCTAAACCATATTTTTCTTTAATAAGAAATAATCCTGCAGCAAAAGAACCGAGTCTTGTACTACCGCCAGGAACTTTGGTAATCAATCTTTTAATATTTGCGCATAATCTAATGAATGGTGTGTATGCAGACTTCTTTTCATCGTTATCAAGTTTTACGGTCTTATCTCGTTTACCTTTTTCATCGATGATACCAAGTTTATAAGCATCCCATTCTTCCCATTTAAGAACCAACATACGAATCATTCGAAACGCATATGCAAGGTCTGCTGCTCTTTTAACAAGTCCCATTATATTTCCCTCAGCGTTTCTATAACTCTATCGTCCATTGAAATTCCAGTGTATTGATCATTCGTAATATATTTCAGGAATATCAAAAACGGTTTAACTACTGGCCAATGCCTTTCTTCTAGTTTTACATTCAACATATTTAATGCTGGTTCGATTCCAAAAACATTAAAAATAACAATTAGATGATTTAAGATCAATCGCTCAGATAAAATATCATTATCTAGATAGCGATTGACCAATCGTTTCAAATATTTAAACCTTTTTAAGTCCTCATGAAATTCTTCAATATCAGAGAACGTTGGGTTATAATAATGTTTCGCCGCATAAAGCAGAAAAGTGTTTTCATTTAGATTTTTCATAGCAAAGTATGTATAATCACTCTTCTTCTTCTGCTTCCTCTGCGTCTTCAAAAAGTTCTTCAGTGGCTTCTTCTTCCGTTACAGGAGATTCACGCAAAACTCTTGGTGCTCTTTTTGGTTTCGGTGCTGGTTTTGGATTCATTTCTTCATGCCATGCAGCAATCGCTGCTTCTGAAATGCTTCCACCGACTAAAATTTCACCTGTTGAAGGATTCTGCCAACCTCTGGTTGTAGGAACTGCCTGTTTTGCCCATGCGGGTGGTTTAATTGCCATTATAATATTCCTTTATCTTATGGTGCTGAACCTGCAGGTGGAGTATGGTGTGGAACCTTATTCATACCATGTTTATCCAACTTCTTACGAACTGTATCGTGTTTCAGATATGGGTGTGCAACTTTTCCGTTTTTGTTGTGCCAATTACCATCTCTGGTTTTCTTTTTCAGTGTAGAGACCGCCTTATCAACGTCTTCGCCGATTTCTTCGTGATCTTCAATTTTTTTTTCAAACATTGAAGCATATGCTTCCATAGTCTTTTTAACATTGCTGCCTTTTACTGGAGTTCCACCTTGTACGATCTTCTTATCGCCTTTACTGATGTTATCTCCACCAGAACGTGCTTTTGCTGTTTTTGTTACTTGTCCAGCTTTCACGGCATCAATATGACCCTTTTCTTCTGTATCGTCAACCTTTTTTGGTTGGTTCATCATTTCTTTTCCGCCAGGAGAAGTTTTATCATGCATGCCTTCAGGTTTTGTAGCACCTTTATAATGTTTCGCACGGTCACCTTCTAGGATTGATTTTAGGGCAGAACGAATACGAGATTCTTTTTGTTCTTTATCCATTTTAGGATTAACCTCCACGTCACTTTCTTTATTAGATTTCGAAATCGCTTTACGGCGACGATGCAAAAATTTATCTGAAGAATCTACATCACCATCATTATCGATGTCTTTATCTTTACGATCTTTGTGCTTGCCTTTTAATTCTTTTTTATTTACAGGATCCGTTGCTTCATTTTTCGTTTCCGATTTCATCCAATTTTTACCTTCTGGGTCCTTTGAATCATACATACATTTTTCATTTGTGGGTTGTCCGTATTTATCGCCGCAACTTTTGCAAACCATACCTTCCATTCCCTCAGTCCTGATACCTGCTTTTGCCGCTTGAGCAGATGCTTTTTTCTTTGCTGCATCAGCTTGCTTTTGCATTTCTTTCGCACGTTCAGCGGAAGTCATTGTCTTTTCTTCGAGCGTTTTTTGAGTGGCCCGATACTCATTGAATGGATTTTTACCAAACATTGTTTTTTCTCCTTACATCCACATTTGGGCCACAAATGTCCCAACGGCTGCGACTACAGCCGCATATACTAATTTATTTATAATACCCACAGTATGGGCGTTATCATCTACCTTCTTTACAACATCATCTATCTTTACAGAAAGTCTATTTAATCTCTTTGTTTGATTTGTCTGCTGTTCTGCCAGAGAAGCAATCTTTTCTTCAGCTCTAGCCAACGAGATCATTGCGTCAGTTAACTGATCAAGTTTACTCTCGATTCTTTCTAATCTTTGATCTGTAGTGTCAGCCATTTAATCCTCTATTTAATCTCAAATTTTAAGTTTTCATGATCCGGATAAGTTACAGCAATATGACCTTCTGGACAATCATAATCAATATATGCGATGAGTGTAGCTGTTCCTTTTGCTACTTTTTCTGTAGATTCAATTGCCATTTTAAAAGCAAACGTATCGACAGTATCACTTGCTGGTCCCATAAATTTGCCAATACTACTTGATGCTTGATGAATAATGTATTCGCTGTCTCTAACAGTCAGAGTAAAGTCTGTGACTGTGCAGTCGTCTCTGTGTTTCTCTCTTGCCACAGTAACTTTGTAATCACCTTCGTATGGTGCTATGTTAAAATGCTCTGGCGCCCAAGTAAGTATTTCCTTGCTTTCAAATTTATCCCATACACTGTAACCGCCGCCAATCATTGCAAGCGATGCTGTTACAATACCAATACCCTTGGTGATATTTTCAATATCAGGTATAATCATCAGTTATCCACTTTTGCTCCAGCACGCCATTGATAGCAAGACCAGTATTTTGCTTTCCATTTTGGTCCGGGATTATCGCAACCATGCCTTGCTCTAAATGATTTTCGTCTTGCCGGATCATCTCTTTTGATTTCCATGTTTGGATCCCCGAACCCGACTTTGACGATATTGCCTTTGTCATTGCGAACGTAGACATAAAATTTTTTCTTTCCGTCACCTGATCGACTTGGGTTATTCAGAGTGACTTTTTTTCCTTGATAAGTCGCTTCTTCTAATTCGAGATCTTCATAGATATCACAAGATTCACAGATTTGATCAATAACTTCTTCGCGATGCCTTTTGAAATTTTCCATTAATCTTTCTTCCCCTTTTGACCAGGAGTCATTTTTACTGCCCAATCACGACCAGCAGTAGTGCCCCAATCAAGTTTCATCTCTTCTTTTTTTACATCATCTATTTCTGTATCAGCTTCTTTACCTTGAGACTTTTGACGGAAAGTTTTTCTAAGATTTGCTGTAGTGATTCTTTTTACCTTCTTAACCATTGAAGGTTGCTTGAATAATTTACGAAGATGCATTTTTACTTCGCTCGGTGAATTTCCATCAATGTACATTTTAGGGAGACCCTCTACATCAACCTGAAACGTCATTTCTTCGCTTTGCGTACTAGCGCCAATAGACCTCACCTTCTTACGAGTTCCAAATCTTTTCGTATCACCCCTGTCGATATTTCCTGCAACATCCTTACCAGGATCATCCTTACCGTGATATCCCTGCGCTTTACCAGGAGCAACTTTTTTAATTTTGCCACCTTTCTTTTTAAATGCCGCAACTGCTTTTGCTAATGAAGCACTATCCATTTTTTCATCAACGGATTCTTTTGAACCACGTTTTGCATCCATATAAGCAGCGATTGCTCTTTCACGACGTTTCTTTTCTGAATCGCCTTCGAATTTCGAATCTTTGGAACCAACAAAATCCTCGATCCATTTTTTAATTCCATCTGATACCTTTAATGGCATTTTACAGTCCCTTCATCGCTTGTTCTAGATGCTTCATTGAAGCATTGACTTTTCGTTTCGTTCCTTGGTCAGCATGCTTTCCCTTTGCAATATTCAAATATTTTTTCGCATCTTTCATTGCATCTTTCGCCGCACCGATATTTAATTCTACAATCCTAGGAGAAGTTGCTGCTTCTCGAATATCATCAAAGTTTTTCATTACTTTGTTTCCTTATTCTTTTGTTTTGCATCACGAAGTCGCGCACGATCCATCATAGCATCATGGCGTTTTGCCTGTTGTGATTTTTGCTGCTGAACTCTTTGTTTAGCGATATCGACAGGGTTTGTTTGCTCAATATCTAAAGTTTTAGGATAATCTTTATCACCTGGCTTTGCAGGTTTTTCTCCACGTTTTCTTTTCTGATTGATATTGTACCACAAACCTTTTTTAGCAGTTTTTCCGTCTTTGGTTTTGTGTGTGTCTTTTTCTAGAAGTTCTACATCTTCCAACCATTTTCGAAATTTCATACCATTTGCCTCTACGATTACATAATTGGTTCCGAGTTGAGTAATTTCTGCAACTTGATCTTTATCTTTAATTACGACTTGGTCGCCTATTTCAAAAAGATTCCCTGAAATATATGCTTCTCTTGTTTCTGAAATAGGTTCTAACTGTAAATGATTTTTAAATTCTTTTTGTTCTTTTAATCCTAATCCTTTACGAACCGCATTATATACTGCTTTCGAATCAGGATTTGAAAGTTTCTTAGGCATATACTGAGCAAATTTAGTAAAGTCACCTGACTCAGCATATCCCCTTAATTTAGTACCAGATACACCTTCAATACCCTTTGAATCAGGATCTCTTTTACCAGCACTCAAAACCTGAATCTTTTCAAAGTTATAAAAACCGTGCCGACCTTTTTTGCCGTTATACTTGTTCAACGTGATTTCATATTCTCTGACTCTATCAGATCCAGCAACAATCACAACTCTTCTGAATCCTTCATCATAAAAAGAAGACATAGCATCAAAAAGAGTTTTAAGTTTTTTGTCCATCATAATTTGACGAGCATAACGAGGAAACCCTTTACGAGCAAATTTAATTTTTTGTTCATAAGGAATAGGATTTTTATTTTTATCTTCTGATTGAGTCAGGTAGATTCTAAAGGGATTATTACCTGCTTTTGCTTTCAAAAAGTCTAGAAGTTTTTCGTGCCCAGCAGTAGGTGGGTTCATTCGACCCCATACAAAATAAAGGGTCTTTTCTTCTTCAACCAAAAATGATTTAAATGAATTGATCATTAGTCTTTTTTCTTACCACGTTTTCTTTCAATTTCTGCTTTGCGAACATCTTTAAACAAACGCTTCGCGATCTTTTTAATTCTTTGTTTCCACTGAGGAGTGCTCATTCTTTTTTCAATGTCTCCTCTCCTCTGATAGGAAAGGTCTTTTTTACCAGCGCCTTTTGAAAACCTCTTGAAGATTTGTACTCTCGCCTGTCTGTCTGCACGTTTCTGGAGTTTATCTCTACTTGCAAATCTTTTCTTTGCTCTCTCGCGACCAATTTTAATTTTTGGCGCAAGACGTTTCATCTGACGTTTTTTCGCCAGTCTCTGAGAGATACTCAGTTGTTCATCGGTTTCAGAAGATTCGTCGTATGTTCTTCTATGCCTACGACGTTGTTGGGAGATATACTCATCTTCAGACTCTAATAGTCCTTCAGATAACATGTTCTTAAATGACATTGCGGTCATCATCAGTTCCTTCCTGGTTTATCCCATCCCTTTAATATATCGGGTGAAAAGTTGGCATATGAAAATTCCATACGATCAACAATTTTCACTGCATCACCACCAAGTTTATCAATAGCGACATAACCTTCCTCACCTGTTACCTTGTAACCTTTTGTAGTTTTAAGAAAGGTATTCACTTTTGATAATTTATTAAGAGTATTTATAAGTTTGAGTTTCGCGAGAACAATCACTTTTTGTAACTCAAACATTTTTTCAAGGGATTTTTTATTAGTGTCGGAAAAGAATTCCAAGATATCGTCTAATTTTTTTTGTTGGGTTGCTTTTCCTGCCGATGTTTTCCGCTTAGATATTTCGGTGCGGTATTTTCCTTTGATATAAGATATGAGTTTATTGGTGTGTAAACGAGTATTCCCAATGACTTGACCTTTTCTAACATAGGTGTTATTAAAAGTTTCAATTTGTTGAGCAAGGGATTGGTTCGCTTCAAGTTGTCTGAGAGTTGTTCCTGAGATTTGATTGAAAATTTTTCCTGCTTGGGAAAGGTATCCATTGACTTCATCCGTATCTTTCTTAGTCATTGTCAAAGAAGTCATATCACGAAGCATCGCGTCTTGACTCCATACGTTTTTTGATTTTTTAAATTTGCTCACATCAACACCACTGAATGATGCTTTTAAAGATTCAAATGTTTTGCCCGAATACGTGGTGTGCCATACGATGCCGATTTTTGCAGATTTGACTTCCTTCGCCATATCAGTATTTGCAGGTACAGCATATAATATTGTATTCGGATGAAACGTAACATATGTGCTCCCTTTAATTTTTTGAGTTTTTACGTCTGCTGAAGAAAACAAAAAGTCCCCTTGAATCACGCCTGTAATCCCCAGATCAGGTAAGTATTGTAGAGCGAGTTTAAGTTTTGTATTGAGGTCGCCAGAAGTATCAGCATCAATATCAGCATCATTCTTGTATACTTTGGGAGATTTGTTAAAGATCCCCTTTTTCGCCACGAAGAATCGACCATCGCGAGGATCAATGCCAGCAAAGATAGCAGGAGCGCCATCCCATTTAACAGATACATTTCCATCTTTTTTTCCCCCCAACATATCTCTCATTGACCGTAATGCCATGATAGCATCACGAGTTCCTTTGACGCCACCATAAAGAACTTTATCCTCGATATGTGTCATGTGAGTATTTTTTTGTTCTGTGATAAAATCAGAAAATCTCATTTAAAGTTCACCTTTCGTGAAACAACAACTTCTGGTTTTTTAGGATATAGGAATTTCAAGAAAAGCAAAAAGTTTCCTTTTATTTTTGTTATAACTTTTTTTGCAACCCCTGCAACCCCTGCTTTAATTTTTTTCAAAAAGGCAAACTCATTCAATTGATTTCCATTAAGTTGCGCATCTTCAGACATAGCATTTACGATGAGTGATATAACTGACCAAAAATTATATTCACCAGTCTTCACTCCTTTGAGTTTCCTAGAAGAAGTTTTAAATCTCACTTGAACTTTCATAGCATCTGCAATTTTTTCACAGTACGCATCATCATATACTGAATGAATACTGACTGAACTTCCATCGTGAGAAGCAACCAACATAAACTCTGCTGCCGAGTTTGAATCTTTACCATACTTAGCAAACCCAGACATTGCTTCTCTTGCGAAAGCAATTTTAAAATCTCTGTTGTTAGCAAAAAGTTTTTGCATTGATGCCATAGCATCTTTATGCGCCTTTTCACCTTTATTTACAATTTCATTTTTTCCAGATTTAATTAACGGACGAAGTTGACTTGGAGCAAGAGTTGAAGTGACAAAGTCATTAACGATATTTTCCGTGAGTTTATAGTTCGGGTCTTTTTTGATATTTTCTGATACAGATTTTGTTGCTGCATAAAATGTAGCAAGACTTTCTGCTTTACCGCCAGACATCAACTGTGCCATACCTATTTTCAATGATAACCTTTTGCCCCCGATTAAGATATCAGTTTTTGGGGTTGTATCAGTAGCACCATAAGATTTCCAAAAGGAAGTCAATTTTGATTTTGCTCTACCATATTGTTCTGACTTGACGTTTCCTAAATTAAAATGTGATTTAACTGCTTTAGCAATTTTTTCACCTGCTTTAATCACTTGAGGATTTTTCTGCAAAAGATCATAAGTTTTTTTCCCGACACCAGATTTTTCAACGTCAAACTTTTGCCCAGTAATCGTATGAAATCCTAGTACGATTGCTGCTTCATAATCTTCTGCTTTTAAAGCACCTTCTGTTAAATAGTGGTTATGAAAACTTCGCATTTTTTTTCCTCTACTGTTATTTACAGCATAATCATATACTATTTATAATCTTTTGTAAAGAAAAAAAGACGACCGAAGCCGTCTTTTTCCTTTTTAATACTGAGAGTGTAGGTTAAGTAAAAATTGCAATTATTTAAAATTGCTTTTCTTATCTTCCTGCTTTCTCTGAGATTTCATCATACGCATACGATGTTTTTCTCGCCATTTCGGGTCATAATGTTCATAACCTTCAATGCCATTTTCTTTTGCCCATGCGGCAAGCATATCAGTTTTATGTGCTTTCATTTTACAGTCTTTCAATCAGTTTTTGCGATTCTTCGGGATTTTCGATTAGATGTTTTTTTGCCTCATATAATCGTTTTAATCTATTCTTAACAGAACGATCACCCGACCTTTGCTTCTCCCAAAAAGCAATTTCTTGATTTACAACGTCCAGACCTAAACTCATTGCCTGAACATCTCTACTTACACTTCTCATTTTTGAAACCTCAAAATATATTGACGACCATTGTGATTGAAAACTACAGTGCTATGTGAGTACACTTGTTCTTGAGTAACATCATATCTAGTTATATTTTTACACTGTTGTTCTTGACGATATCCAACTACACGGTTGCTTCTGTTTTTAGCACCAAGTAATCCACCGAGAACAGCACCTGCTGCCCCACCGTTTTTTTCGCCTTTGATATTATTACCGATGATTCCACCGATGATTGCACCAGTTAAAACATCTTCAGTATTTGAACCATTATTACCATAAACAGGAACGTCCACAAGTTCACAAATTTGCTCAGTGTACGGAACCTTCTTATGAATGGTTTTATAATGGTCTTCGGTGACCTCGGCAACGGCAGGAGTTGCTGCCATCACCATGATTGTTGCAAGGATTTTTTTCATTATGCTGCCTCCGCATATTCTACTGCTTTTTGCAGTGCATTTACTTTACGAATTTGGTTCCCACCAAACCAGTTTGAGTACAAACGATTATCTTCGTTACGACCCTGAAGGTGATCAGTGACAAAAGTCACAGCATTAAATGCCTGCCACCAAGTTCCTTCAGCATACTCTGCTCCTGGTTGAATTTCAAGAACGTCAAATGCGCCACGAGCATTCCGTGAAAGAGTTTCAACCGAAAGTGCTTTGCCCTGAACTTTTTTATCAGCAGAACGAGGAAACACTGAGTTGAAAAATTCAATCACATTATCTTGCGAATAACGCTTTGAACCAAGAAATGCTGCCATTTCTTTGTATGTATTTAGTTTCTCTGTAGCAATACCAAGTTGCTCTTTGACCATTGAAGGATCAAACTCAACACGGTGACCGATACGAACAGACCGTTCTGCACGAGACTCTAGAGAAAGACTCAAAGTGTTATTACACACTACACGAATAGGAGTAAAACGAACATCGATAGTCTTACCATATTGATGTGGGTTAGAAAACAACAGATATGAGTCAACCTGATCACCTTTGAAAAGTTCAAATGAGTTTTTCACTTTAGCAAGTGCCCAAACCATTTTACCTTCTTTCAGAGATCCGGCAGTATGCATTTCCATATCACCAGACATTACATACTCTGAGAAAAACTCAAAGGCAGTTTCGTTTTGAACAGGATTCCAGTTCTCACCAACATTAGTAAGAATCTTTCCATCAGTCTCACGAACGAGAGACTTTTGACCAGTAAACTTGCGTTCGCCGTTGAACTCAATAAAGTTATCGACTTCCTGGACTTTCCAATCCAAACCTGCTTTTTGCATCATCTGAGCAGGAGTCAGATCATTTGATACAGGAACACCAAGTCCGTGCCACGGAACTTTACCTGCATATGCCATAGTTTCAACTAAATGTGCCATAATATAATCTCCTTACCAAATAAGCATAATTGCTACAGCAGCAATCACGCAAGCACCAACAACAGAACCAACGATGATTTTTACAAGTTCTTTAAGCATATTTCTTCTCCTCAACAGAGAAACCAATAACCTTAGAATCTTTCCAGATATTACGAATAACTTCGCGAAGTCCATCGCGAGTGTGACGAACGGTTTCCCAACGGTCACCATTTTCCATCGTAGCAGTAATTATAAATTTGATCATCATTAGCTCCTTTTTCATTTTATACATATATTATATCATACTTTTTTTTGAAAGTAAAGCAAAAAATCCACATTTTTGAACATTTTTTTCATTAACACGTTCTTCTTGCTCTTTGATCAAATCTTCTACGATCTTTGCTTGTCTAGCAACATGTGGGTTTTTAGAAGCAATTGATGGCATACCATTGATCATCTTAGCGAGGACTTCAGCAGCAACTTTCAGTTCACCATATTTAAAAGGATATTCATTTCTCATTATTTTATGCTCCTAATCTTTCGAAACCAAAACCTTTAACAACAAACAATTCCTGATATACGTTGGCAATAACATCACCGACAGAAATAGAATGCATACGATCTAAACGAGTGATCTTTTCTTCCGGACCAATGTTACCGATTTCAAACACTTCATTAAGATCTTCTGCTTCAATTTGACACACTTCTTCGTATGCTGTCAGAAAAAACAGTTTATCAACTTTACCTAGAACAACAGCATCTAATGCTTCTTTTTCGGTCTTACGATCTTTACGAATTTGATAAACACTGAATTTCATTTTTAGCTCCTTTTTCATTTTATACATATATTATATCATAAAAATTCGAAGAAGTAAAGCATAAATGTTGTTTAAAACGAATTTTTTTACGAATAAAAAGAGAAAAATTTATGGAAAAAAATGATAAAGCATTGATGAGACTTCTTAGCATGTCTGACTGGCAAGAGTTGAAATGTAAATTTAACTCAAGAAAATTGCTAGAGGAGTTAAAGCAATTCGATAATGATTGGAAAAGGTACAACCCTTCAAAAACAAATAATAATAGATGGGGATTAAGTGTAACCAGTGTTGACGGAGGTCTTAGTGGTATTCCAGATTTAACCAGTCTTAAAGAACACTACGATAACACCGGAGAAAAAATAAGCGATAAAGATATCACAGTACCGACAGAAGTATGGAAAAAATGTAGTGAAGTACAAAAGATATTAGACCCATTAAAACCTTGGGTGTTAAGAACTCATTTCCTAAGGATGGATGAAGGGGGATTTTTTCCTGATCATTATGATATGCTGAGGAATGAATTTGATCACGACCAGATAAGATTGACAGCATTTATAAATGTAAATCAGTATGGGTTCAAATGGATTTATGATGATAAAGTAATAAAATGCAACAACGGTTCTCTATGGTATTTTAATTCTCATAAAAGGCATTGCGTTTTTTCTACTCAAAAAAATATGATGATAATGGTTATACTTTTAAAATTTGATTCAGACCTACACCTACACCTAATGAAAAATACAAAAGTATCATGAAAATCGTAGTAAGTAATCCTCGACATGGATCAACACACATATCAAAATATTTCGATGAAATAAATAAAATAGATAATAATGTATTTGAGTTTGAAAGTTTTAATGAGTTTCTTTTAGATCCGCCAGAATGGCGAAAAGATTATTATATCAAACATATGGGTAATTTAACGATCAAAGAAAAAGTTGCGTTTATAGAAAATAAAAGAAAGGAAGGCATTCAAGTTTTATATAAAATACATGCCTTTCATTTATTTCAAAATGAATGGTTATATGATTGGTTTAAAGATTTTTACAAATACGATGAAGTCATTGTGTTAAAAAGAAAAGATTTATTCAGAGCCCTTCTGAGCGTTATTGTGCACTATCAAGGGAGAAGTTCTTGGCAAAAATATTCTGAAAAAGATGAAATAAAATTTTTAGAAAAATGTGAAAATATAAATTTCTGTTATGAAAAAATGTTATTAGATCATTTTTTTTATCATAAAGAATGTTTAGAAAAAGTTGAAGGCAAAATAATGTTTATGGAAGATTTTAATATTGAATCAAATCATATGCCTTGGGAAATGAATTACGAAGATTTATTTTCACATACAGAATTAGAGAAAATTAAAAATGAATTCAATGTACGATGTGTTTGACAGTGTCAAAGAAAAGTTTTTTGAAAGTTTAAGTTTTGTAGATACAAACAAAAAAGGTGATAATCTATTACTATTTTTGAGTGATTCTAATAATGATGTAAGTTTTTTATTAGACTGCCATAATACTATTACACATGATTGGCAAAGTGAAATATATTTTAATTCTAAAAAATGTATTAACGATACGTCTAAATGGTGCATTTACTATGACGGAAGTTTACTTTCTGATGCTATAGTTGATGAAAATAAACAAATCTGGATTAACAAAATAAATAAGTTTAAACTTGGTAATACGAAAAGGCATGTCAATAAAATATTTGATGTAGGAAATGATTATTTTTTATTCTATAAAATTTATGGTAAATATTTGTTTCTAGATAAACAGGGTCTAGATAATCAAGTATGGACTAAAGATATGAAACATTTAATCATAAAATTGAAAAAAGCAGAGTTTGAAAGAGATGCTAAAGATAATTAAAAACTTCTATGATAGTAGAGATCCATTAGAGTGGATTAAAGATTTTGGTACTCCAGTTCCACAAATTGATGATGGGGCGTTTGTTGTTGAAATTACAACAGAAGAACCCACTATCAAAGAAACTCTGACCGCAAAAAATAATTTGCCGTGGCATCATGATAAAGCATATTTACCAGATGTTCATGAATATGTTGCGATTTATTGTGTTGAAGCTTTCAACGCAGGTGCTATACAATTTTGTGATATGGTTGCTGCGTATAGAGACGCACCCGAAGAATTAAAACAGCAAGAACAGTGTACGCATAGTGTAAGAAAATTTTATGAAAATAATCCAGACCATCCATATAAGTTTGAATCAAAATTAGCCGAAAGGTTTTTTAAAAAACAAAAGGCAGTCTATGATCTTATTCAGAATGATGAGTACTTCTTTTTCAGTGAAGCATACACCAATTCAGTAAAAGAAAAAGAACTAATCGAACATTGCTACCAAGAAAAATATATCACAACCCATCACTACGAAACAGGAGATTTAATCATTTATGATAATAAAAGATTATGTCATCGTAGAGACGGAACAGTAAATGGTAGAAAAAAATTATTAAGGTTTGCTCTTAACGATGTTACATTATACTAATCTAGATTTTGATTATAACTTATTTCTCGAGGAATATAATCGTGTAAAGTCAAACGAAAGAGATTATGCACGTGGCGGTAAATCAGTGGATTTTTGGAGAGTGATAAGACTTGATGATTTACAATCTGATTTAGTGAAATTCTATGTAGAAGATTTTAAACTTAAATATAAAATTCCTGGAAAAGTGGATGGTAGATTTTATAGATTAAAGGCCAACACCACTTTGCCTATGCACATAGACTCTGGTACAAAATGTTCTGTTAACTTTTTACTCAATGGCGATGGTGCGCCTGTAATATTTGAAAGCGGTGAATACACATACAAACAAGCACTATTGAACACTTCGATTATGCATGGTGTTGTAAACGGCGATAAAGATAGAATAATATTTAAAATATCGATATTCGAAAAATCATTTGATGAAGTTAAACAGAAACTAAAAGATTTTTCCCTGTAAAACATATCCACTGAGCAGATTTTTTAGTAACCATATATTGTTTTTCAATATCAATCTTCCATTCGTATCCTTTTTTATTCATACCTTCACAAATATTTTTTAAGATTAATGGTTTTTTATCTTCTCGCGACATAAAGAAATCAAAAATACCCAATTTATTTCCAAATTTGATTTGCTGATCTAACATCATATACACTTCTGGCCTGAGACCATCGCTGTATTTGTAATTTTGATTCATAAGGGATTTTGTCTGCGGTGCCGGAAAAAAGAATCTGGTTAGACATCTTCCCATACCATTAAAGATATCTTTCTCTTGAAGTAGACTAAATCCTATAGGATCTGGATCATAGATTATACTAGCAGCAATATAATCTATATCGGAATTTTTATAGTTATCTTTTAACCTATTGGATGGATATTTTGATGCTTTATCAAAAAGGTAATCCAATTCTATAGAAGGTCTTTTATAAAAAGTTTCTACATAACTCATCGTGTGATATACCTTTTATTGCGATCTGTAGCATAACCCTTTCACCCAATCCTCTATTATCATACTTATGCTCAGCACCCATAACATTCACAACTGCTTGATCATACCAATGATCACCGTCTTTAAATGTGGTATAAGATTTTCCTGTAAGAAAAATATTTACTCTAGAAGAATTAACGCAATATTCTTTTGGTCTGGTATCAATATGCCACTCAACAAAATCTTCTTTTCCGTATCCGATAAAGTGGCATATGAATTCATTATTGCCAAATTGAGATACAAACTTTTTTACAGTGTTATAAGCATATCCAGATTTAAGACGTACTATGGTTGTTTTAGAATAATTGGCGATTGATTCATCTTCAATTCTATCTTCATACTTTTCGCCAGCAAGATAACGATACCCTAAACCTTTGTTGAGTCTAGTGTAATATTCTTTTAATAGTTTCTGTTTATCAAATTCGTATTTAAATTCACAAACATTTAACACGATCAATAACCTCATCATAATTTAAATCTTTAGTCGTCATTATCAGAAGGATTCTTTTATCACTTCTTCCCCGATTATCATACCTATGATCAATTCGATATGAATTAGCAACTTGAAGTTTAGCAGGGCATGGAACATCCTCACCGTTATCACCTTTAAAAATAATAGGAGTATCCTTCCAATTATTAGTAACAACTACATTGATCCTACCATAATCTTCAGTTTGACTGGGACCACTATCCATATGCCAGTCTAACCAAGATTCAGAATCATATTCAACTAGAATAATATCATACTCTTCACTGCCTATTGCATTCAATAATTTTTCACATTGATTTACTATCGAAATTTTATTAGGATTATCGGCTACACTTTTATTCAGTAAAAGATGAATTTTACATGCCCAATGTGTAATCTCTTCACCTTCCTTTGCGAGTCTATATCCCTTTCCCAATCCAGTTCTAGCATGCCGAACTTGATGTTTCGAAAGCGCTTCGCTGTCCTTCAGTAAAAGATCGTAATCAAAATCAAAATTGAATGGGTATGTGTATTTCATTAGTAAAACTTTGTGTTTGAGATTGTTTTTTCTAAAATTTTATGAGCTACTTTTGATAAATTTATATGCGGTTGAATAAGCGCATTATAGTTAATGGTTTTTCCGTACACCCAACTTTCAGGGTCAACTAATGTAATCTTATTTTCATAGACCATGAAATTAGTTAAATTTAAATCTTCATGATAAAATAACTTATTTTGGTTTTCAGAAAAGTCAAACATATCAGCGCTTAATCTAAATAAACATGATGCAACTTGACCTAATCTAGATTGATTCGTTCCTTGTCTATATATCCATTCAATCGCAGTAGTTGCTCCTGGAATATACTCCATAATAATTTGGTTGTCAGTTATTTCAAATATTTCTACAGGCGTGTTATTCCAAAGGGATCTGAAATGATTATAGTCTAACAACCATTCCTCATTAACATGACTTGGAAAATTCTTATTAAAAGTTTTTACTGCTAATCCATTATGTATTTCTAATGTACAGTATTTACTGAGCCAGCGATCTTCAGCTATTGGCAATTTCATAATTTAATTCTTTCAATTTTTGTACAGCATCTGTATATTGAACGTCTTGTAAACCTATTCGGATAAATGTTCTAGGAGGTTTGCCTCTATTATCATACATGTGTTCAAATTTAGTAGCATTAACTATGGCAGTATCGAATTCATATTCTAAACCTTCTGCATCAACAAATTTTCTTTTATCAGTAAGCAGTAAATTTACTTTGGTGATGCCTGAACCTTTAGGACTATCGTAATGCCAACCTAGAAAACTTTCACTGGTATAATGCTGAATCTTAATATGATAATCTTTACAACCAAACAAATCAATAATAGGTTTACATACATTAAAAATATGCAAACAATCTGGATCATCTAGATTATCATGTACCCTAATGCGCCAACAGTCTTGACCACCAGCATTATTGGTAGGATGACTACGTTGAAGTCTTACACCTATCTCGGGTAATAATTTATGAATTCTATTCAAAAGATCTTTCTTATCATAGTCATATTTGAAATGACAAAGTTTAGAAGTATCCATTATCATAATCTATTTTGTACAATTCTTTAACTTTAACGATCTGTTCTTCAGTAAGCGTTTCGTATGTAAAACCAGTTTGACCTTTGTGTAAAACACCTAAATCTGTAGAAGTGATATCCTTTATCAAGTTTTGAAGTTCGTGTGGATAAATCACGTGATCGTATTTAGATATATCATTTCCATAAAAATGAGATTGTGGTAAATAGTGGATATCGTCTGGAAGATTATCTATAGTATCATCTATGGATTTTTTAATAATTGATTTTTTAATGTCACCATATTTGTGATTATACCAAGTATAAGCAGAAACAAACCTTTCTACAGGGTCTCTTTTGATAGCAACCTTAATAGCATTTGGTCTTTCTTCTTTATAGTTTAAGATGCTTTCCGGACCCATCTTAAGAATGTCGTAATCTGACTTTGTTAGGTCTCTAATATCCGGCACTTCTATGTTGTCGTCAATAAATTTATACGAAGCATATCTAGCACTATTAGTTCCGCATTTAGGGCAAAGATATATATCAATATCACCAATTTGCAGAGATTTATAAGTTTTTAAATTGTGATCTAATCTATCGTTTATAGACATATTTGTAATCCATTGATGATCTGTAAAGGAGCCTTTCCCCCTTTACTTCGTTTCTTTTATGAAGACTATGAAACTGATCCATAAAGATCAGATCACCTGCCTCCCACGAGTGGTGTGTGATATATTTATCTTGAAAACAATGTTCCATTAGGTATTTATTCAACCAATCCCATTCAATTGTATTATTATAAACTTCTTGAATGTAATGATACGTGTAATAAAGACCGAAATCATTATCGTAAGGATGTTGATATACCAGTTTTCTTTTTACACCATTTATATAATATGAACGATTTTCGAACATTTCAAGTTCTTTATCATTATCATCTAGATCATAAAATGTACCATTCTTAAATTTATAGAGGCACTCAATATTATCTACTTCATTTTTTATATCATCTGGCAAGTCACGATAAGACTGTCGCATGTCGACAAAACTGGTGATACTGTCAGTTCCTTCTTTTACACAATAAAGAGCGACGCTGCACTCTTTACCTTGGTTTCTAGCATTACCGTTAGAATGCCAACCAAGTTCTTTATCCGCAAAGATACCGATCTTTTCACCGTTTTTTCGTTCGTTTGTAACACGCATTAATTGCGGATAATCATCATCCGCAAAAAATTCTTTCTTACCAGTTTTACGGTCTACTGGTTTGGCGACTCTACCGATAGAATCATAGATTCTGACTAAATCTTCTTTGCTACAATCTTGATCTTTAAGAAGTACCACGTTATCTTTAGATAAACATTTAGCCCATAATCTAATCTCTTCATCAGACATTTCTTTTAATTTAATATCGTGTTTTACGATTTCCATAATGCTTCCTCAATGTTCGAATAATACTCAAAAAATGGTTCTATTTTATAATCGTGGGTCAAAATACCTCTACGCTTACTACCTGAATCCGGAATCCCGTCATCGTCTAATGTCCAATCAGTAATTTTACCGAGCAATCCATTAGGCAATTTAAAAACGCAAGTGTTCTTTTCTTGATATCCATTTACATTGTAATCAACTTCAAAATCACCGAACGTTTCTTTCATTATATTTATCATTTCATCTATAGTGTATGTTTTAGATTTTAAATAATTTCCAACCTCGCCAACAGATTTTACTCTAAGCATGATAGGATACTTAATCATATTGTATTTATTGGCCAATTTTAATATGTGTTCTGCCAGAGGTTTAATCGTATGAATATTTTCAGGAACTAATATTGTATTTACATGCGGAATGATTTTATATTTAAAACAGTTTTCTAATGCTATCATTTTCTGTTTTGCATATTTTCCATTATCCATAAGTTCATACATATCATCATCTAACCCACCGTTCATACTTAATCCAAGCATATTGATTCCCGATTTTTTAAGTTGGGATACATAATTAGGATTTCTTAGTTTAAGACCATTGGTGAGGAGTGATGGTCTATGCCCGCATTCTCTCGCGATTCGAATCAAATCAAATAGTCGGGGATTCATTGTTGGTTCTGCGCCGATCAATCTGATGTCGCATCTACTATCAAGTTTTAATAAAGCATCGCGATATTTTTCAACATCTACATCTTTAAATTTATCATTGTTTAACATATCACCCAAATAGCAATTAGAACATTTCATTTGGCATTTATAGGTGGTTTGTATAGATATCGTTTTAAACATTATTTCAACTGTCTATAATAAAAAATTTTTAAAGTTGCCACTTTTCTGTTTCGAGGCAAGTGGCCAGCCCAGAGATTATGCCGCTAGGCGCATCTCAGGAGCAAAGTTATCGTTTGCATTTACTTTTGTGATTCTCCACTGCCTTCTCGTATCTGTCGATCCTATTTCGCCCCCATCATAATGAGTCTCGCATGACGTATTGAATAATTATTGATACAAATATATTCTACACATCTTTGTCTAAATAATCTTAGTATTTCGTAATCATCCATTTTTTAACACTCATTATGGTGGAGGCGGTGGGTACTGCCCCCACGTCCAGCCTACGTCCATCCAGTTTCACTGAATCATTATTATTTATATTATATAATATTTTTTATGATTTGTAAACCATATTTGTTATAAATAATTACAAATAAGAATCACGACGCAGGGAGAGGGGTGTTATGATTACGATCAAAAAAGCTATAATATGTAGCATTATCATTCTATTTGGGGTTCCGGCATTATCCGCAGAACCTATTGTTACCGAATCAACTACCAACAGCACTGTTACAACACAAGGGGAGATGACGACAACTGTTAAGTCACCTCCTCCTAGTGCTATTTCACCACAACTCGGTGCTAACAGTAACAGTGATCTATGTACG
>Ga0209929_1000198_pt1 | contig 23190 bp, 20 predicted proteins | sample SalPon2_C_H2O_MG_2_FD_185731 | JGI IMG/M metagenome (GOLD analysis project Ga0209929, IMG submission 185731) | Salt pond water microbial communities from South San Francisco under conditions of wetland restoration - Salt Pond MetaG SF2_C_H2O_MG... ... | reverse complement strand
CCTTATAAATCAACACTATTTAATATTTTTTGTTCTTATTTTGTTCTTTTTAGTGTCTGGATGCTCAAAAACTGTTAAAAATTGCAAAATTTCACCAGATTATGAGCGAATCGGCGAATCAGTCGTAGAAAATTCACAAAATATAACTGAAACTGAATACAAAGCAGGAAAAATGGTTTGTGGTTTTTAATATAAATAGTCGGAAAAGGAAATTATGAAAAAAATGAGATTATTTAAGTTTTGGAATGCAGATGGCGTTGAAAAAGAAAAAGAAGAGATTAGTTTGAAGAAGGCTACAAGAGCCGTACAAGGTGATTTCAAAGATAAAATGATAAGTGTTGAATATATTAGTAAAAAAGGTAAAGAGATGTGCCATTCCATAATAATACCAATTGGTAGAAAATTAAGACAGTCAATTTTACAAGAACAAAGAAGAGAGGCTTTAAAAGCTAAGAATGCCAGCCGTTAGTAGAAAAGGTGATAGTTTATCTACTGGTCACATTTGTGCCAGTACGACAACTTTAGATACACCAGGACAAGGTACTTGTTTTGCAAACAGTATATTGATTGCAAGAGTTAGTGACCCTACTGTATCACATCCATTTCCGCCAGCACCACCTTGTGCGCCTCATGTGGCAAATGTAAATGCAGGTTCGCCAAATGTATTTGTAGAGGGTTTATCAGTTGCAAGAATAGGTGATAGTACAGACGCAGGCGCTATGACAAGTGGAAGTGGTAATGTTTTTGCAAACGGTTAGAAAAACCTTATAAATATTACCGTAATGGCAATATACGATTCACAAACTCAAAGCAAAAGCACAAGAAATTCCAGACAGTTTAGGGATATTGACTTGGACTTTAATAGAAACGCAGTTACCAATGATGTTGCTGTTGTTGAAGATGTTGTAGCTGTCAAAAGGTCAGTTAGAAATTTAATTCAAACTAACTTTTACGAGAGACCATTTCATCCAGAATTGGGTTGTGGTATAAGAGAGTTGTTATTTGAAAACTTTACACCTATGACAAGGGTCTTTCTAACAAGAAAGATAGAAGAAGTTTTAATTAACTATGAACCAAGAATACAATTACAAAATGTTTCTGTGGATGATGACCAAGATAAAAATAGATTAGTTGTAGATATTTATTTTTATGTTGTTGGTGTATCAGGTCCACAACAAGTACAAACATTTTTACAAAGGGTAAGATAATAAATGTCAACAGTTCAACATAAGTTAGTAGTTTCTGATTTCGATTTTGACGCAATCAAACTAAACTTAAAATCCTTTTTACAAGGACAAAAACAATTTCAAGACTACGACTTTGAAGGTAGTTCTTTAAATATTCTTTTAGATATTTTATCTTACAATACTCACTATCTAGCTTATCTTGCTAACATGGCAACAAATGAGTTATATCTTGATAGTGCTGATATAAGAAATAATATTGTATCATTAGCAAAGATGATTGGTTACACACCATCATCACCTAGAGCGCCTATGGCGTCAATTGATGTTACATTGAACAATGCTACAGGTACAAGTGTTACAATGAATAAAGGTACTGTCTTTACTACAAGTGTTAATGATGTTTCTTATCAATATGTAACAAACTCGGATATTACGATTACACCTTCAGCCGGTATTTACAAATTCAATGGTGTTTCTATTTACGAGGGTACTTTAGTAACATTTAAATATACAGCTGATACTACAGATGTTGACCAAAGATTTATTATACCAAGTGCTAGAGCTGACACTTCTACTTTATTAGTAAAAGTTCAAAACAGTTCAAGTGACACAACAACAGAAACATATTCATTAGCAGGTGGTTACAATAATGTCACAGCAACATCAAAAGTTTATTATATACAAGAAGGCCAAGACGGTAAATACGAAATTTATTTCGGTGATGGTGTAAACGGTAAATCATTAGCAGACGGTAATATTGTTATACTAGAATACATTGTTACAAATATTGAAGATTCAAATGGCGCTAGTTCATTTTCTTTATCAGGAAATATTGGTGGGTTTACTAATGTTACAATTTCTACAGTATCGTCTTCTCAAGGTGGTGCAGCTGGAGAAGCAGACGAATCAATTAGATTAAATGCACCATTAAATTATGCAGCTCAAGAGAGAGCTGTTACAACAACTGATTACGAAACTTTGGTACAACAAATTTATCCTAATGCATTGTCAGTAAGTGCATGGGGTGGTGAAGATGATGAAACACCAAGATATGGTATTGTAAAGATTGGTGTTAAAGCTGCTTCAGGTTCAACACTTACAGAAACAACTAAACAAGATATTGTTAATAAACTTAAACCATATAATGTAGCTTCAGTATCTCCTCAAATTGTGGATCCAGAAACTACTTCGGTATTATTAACATCAACTGTAAAATATAATACCTCAACAACAACTAAATCAAGTGATACATTAAAATCTGAAATTATTACAGCTATTACAAATTACAATACAAATACACTACAAAAGTTTGATTCAATATACAGACATTCAAAATTAACAGGTATTATTGACGCCGTTGATGGTAGTATTCTATCTAATATTACAACTGTAAAAATTAGAAAATCATTTACACCTTCTTTAGGTTCATCACAAAAATATAATATCTACTTTAGAAATGGTGTATTTAATCCACACACAGGACATAATAAAGCTGCTGGTGGTATTTTATCTTCAACTGGTTTTAAAGTTACAGGTAGTGACTTTGAAATGTTTTTAGATGATGATGGTAGTGGTAATATTAGAAGATATTATCTATCATCTGGTATTAGAACATATGCAAATGAAACACAAGGAACAATTAATTATTTTACAGGAGAAATTACATTGAATTCATTAAATGTTTCTTCTATTTCAAATATTAGAGCTGCAACTTCAACAGTTATTGAAATAACAGTTACACCAGATTCAAACGATATTGTTCCTGTAAGAGACCAAATTGTGGAAGTAGATGTAGCTAATTCGATTATTACTGTTACAGCAGACGCATTTGTGGGAGGCTCAGCTGATGCTGGTGTAGGCTACACAACAACATCAAGTTATTAATGACCAATGGCAAAATTTAATGATAAAATTTCAACAATACTTAACAGCCAACTTCCAGAATTTGTTGTCGCTGACCACCCAAAATTTGCCGAATTTCTTAAAGTCTATTATCAACTTCTAGAATCAGCAGAATTATCTATTGATACTATCGAAGGCACAGATGGTATTTTACTTCAATCAGAAACAGGTCAAACAAACAATTTAGTTTTAAACTCTAGTCGTAAAGATACAGCACGAACATTCCTTGACGCCGGCGATAAATTACTTTTAGAAGAATCCACTTATGGTAAATTTACTAGAGGTGAAGTTATAACAGGTCAAACATCAAAAGCTACATCAAATGTGTTAGTTGAAGACATTGCAAATAATAGATTAATCATATCATCACAAGATAAATTTATAGATGGTGAGATTGTTGTTGGTGCAAGTTCAGGCGCTCAAGCAAATATTACAAACTATAGACCTAATCCTGTAAATAATATTACAGATTTAATTAACTTTAGGGATCCAGATAGAGTTATAAATCATTTCTTATCACAAATGAGAGATGAGTTTTTAGCAACATTACCAGAAAATTTAGCTGCAAGTGTTGATAAAAGAAAACTAATAAAAAATATTAAATCACTCTATAGGTCAAAAGGTTCAGTTCGTGGACATGAAATGTTTTTTAGAATATTGTTTGGTGAACAATCAGAAACAATATATCCTAGAGAACAAATGCTCAAGGCATCCGATGGACAATTTGATACTTTAAAAGTATTAAGAGTTATTGCTTCAGTAGGTGACGCAACTCTATTGATAGGTCGAACAATTACCGGTCAAACTTCAGGTACAACTGCTATTGTAGAAAATACATCTACATTTCAGATTGGCGCTGCTACAGTTACACAATTAATTCTAAATGCAGATAGTATTCAAGGAACATTTATTGTAGGTGAAGAAATACAAGGTACAACATCCGATACAGATGATTACTATATTAAAGCAAATATTACAGGTATACCTGGTACAAAAAATATTACAAATGATGGTTCATTAAATTTAATAACTGATACTATTACTTTAACGGCTGGTGGTGAGGGTGCATTATTTCAAATTGAAGATATTGGTCCTGGAAAAATTACTGAAATTATATTAGATAATAAAGGTACAGGTTATGAAGTAGGTGATAAGTTAAGTTTTGTAAACACAGGAACAAATGGTAAAAATGCAGCTGGTTTTGTTAAAGTTGTAAATGGTGGTATTGCAGACCAAAACGGCACAAATAATTCAGCAGACGGTACAGAGGATAGTATTGTATTAGAAGATGAAACAGTAAGTGGTGACGCATATTCTGGTAGAGTCATTATGCAAGAAAAATTTACAGGTTTACAAACTATCGAAGAAATATTTTTAACAAATGGTGGTGGACAATATACATCATTACCTACAGTAACAGTTACATCATCAACAGGTTCAAATGCAATTGTAAAAGCATATGGTGATGACATTGGTAGAATTGTTAGATTAAAAACAGTTGGATTAGGTAGAAGTTACGAAACAGCTCCTACACCTCCAGTTTTAGGTTTCTTTAACAATATGATTGTAACAAACATTGTTACTCCGTTTATTAGAGGTGACACAGTTACAGGTCAAACTTCAGGCGCTACTGGAGAAATTGCAGATTTTGATGTTGATAGAGGTTTATTAAGAATTAAATCTGTATCAGGAACATTCGTTTTAAATGAAACTATTACTTCAAGTAGTAGTGGAACATGTGTACTTAAAAAATTAGATATCTCAACAGCTTCAGTAAATGTTGTTGCCGTGTCAGATACAGACGGTGCATTTATTAGTGAGAGAGGTAAACTTTCTGAAACAACAATGAGAGTACAAGATAGTTTATACTATCAAGATTATTCTTATGTAATTAAAGTAGGCCAATCTATCGCTAGATGGCGTGACGCATTTAAAAAGACAATGCATACATCAGGTTTTTACTTCACAGGTCAAGTTGATATTGAATCACAAATAGTCGTAACGGCAAAAGGTCCTGTTCAAGGTGTTACATCTGGTACATTAGAAGCACCATTATTATCACTAGTAAATACTTTATTCACTACAGTTTTTGGTAGAAGATTGGGAACAAAAACAGACGGTACATCATTAAGAGTTAAACCACAATCTGGTGGTAATTCAGATGTAAGTAATGACTTTAGGGACCCTTTTGACGCAAACACTAGAGATTTGACGGCAACTAGAGAAAACATAACACTTGATTATTTAAGTAGACCTAGAAATCTATTTGTAGATGGTAGTGGTGTAACGCATGATATTAAAAGTGGATATGCTTACGGAGGACCAAGATATAGTTCATTAAATAAATATGCAAATACTGTATTTGGTTTAAGCAATCCTGATTCACACGCAAACTCATTTGTAAACTTAAACAATTTAAGAATTGAGGGCACTAAAACAGCTCTTGACGGACAACAAGTTCCTATATTCTTATTTACTTCAAGTGATATAGGTGGTAAAATTAAGATGAAATATGCGTTTCCTTGTGAAATCGGAACAAACGCCGACCTATTCAGTAATACATTAACTAAATTTGATAGTGATAGTTTAACATTTGATGATACGACACCGTAGAAACCTTATAAATAGTATAAAGAGATAACAGGCAAACATGGCAAAACTTACAATAAATCGAGGTACTAACGCAAACGACGGAACAGGTGATAATCTCCGTGCAGGTGCTAATAAAGTCAATTTAAATTTTGATGAAATTTACACAGCGATTGGTAACGGTACTACCATTGACGGTACAATTAAAATCGCAGACGATTCATCTACAGTTGCGACAATTTCTGCTAATGGCGAAACATTAAAAATTTTAGGTGGTAATGCTATTAATAGTGTATTATCAGGTAATACATTAACTATTTCTGCTGACGCTGCCTCACTATTGACTGCCTCTGGTTCTGCTACGATTACAAATAAAACTATTGACTTAACAGACAATACTTTATCAGGTACATTTGCTGAAGTTAACACAATGGTTTCAGACGCAACACTTGTTGATACAGCAAGTTCACAATCGTTAACAAATAAAAATTTAACAGGTGCTGGTAATACTTTTCCTACATTATCAATTAAAGATGACGCTTCTACTATAGACACAGTAAGTTTAGGTCAAACTTTAACTTTTGAAGGTGGTTCTGGTATTACAACAACTGTAACAGACAATAAAGTTTCTTTTGCTACAGACGGTTCAATTGTAACCGAAACATCTACAGACACATTAACTAATAAAACAATTAGTGGTGCAAGTAACACAATTACAAATATTTCAGCTGCTAATGTTACAGGTGCATTTGATAATACATCATCAGGTTCAAAAATTAGATTTAACTTTGCTAATGTGGGAAGTTTTCCTAGTGAAACAACTTATGAGGGTATGTTTGCATATGACACAGGTGGTAATCAAGCTTATGTTGCAGACTCAGGTGGTTGGACAAAACTTATAAATGAAAACGCTTCAGTTGGCGATTTATCAAATGTTAACATTACAGGTGTTACAAACGGACAAGCATTAATATGGAGTTCAGCGCAAGGTAGATTTAATCCAGGTGATGTATCTGTTTCAACTTCTACATATGAAGATACAGCAGTTAGATTTGATGTATCAGCAAATGGTTCATCAGCTTATAGATTTGGACATTATGGTTCTACGGATAATCCAACAATCTATGCTAAACAAGGTCAAACAATTGCATTTGATTTAACAAGTTTAAGTAATGCACATCCTTTTGTATTACAAACTTCTAGTGGTTCAACATATGTATCAGGTAACAGAATTACAACCGGTTTAACACATGTCGCTACAGATGGTACTGTAACAACAGGTGTGAATGCTCAAGGTAAAACAAGTGGCGTTTTATATTTTGAAGTACCAAGTGACCAAATAACAATTTATTATATTTGTTCATCACACGGTGCAATGAATGGTACTTTGTATATTAGACAAAAAATACCTTCAGTTCAAAAATATACAGGAAACGGTTCAACAACAGCATATACTGTTACAGCAGGTAAAGTTGTTGATGACATGTTAGTATTCGTAAATGGTATTTGTTTAGTTCCTACTGATGATTATACAATTTCTGGGACAACATTAACCATGGCAACGGCGCCGGCAAATACGGCAGAAATTACAATTAGGTATCTATAATGGGAACAATAACAAGAACATTAGCAAATAATTTACATCATTTTGGTAGTAATACCGTTGAAACAGGAACATGGACCCCTACAACAAATATAGGATTTGCTTCTGTAGCAGAGGCAAAATATATTAAAATTGGTAAATTTGTACAAGCGGATGTAAGTGCTACTTATAACGCAGGACCAGGAGACGCTTCTCAAGCTTCTTCTTTTGGTGGATTACCTTTTTCTGGAGACAATGATTGTGAATCAATTTCTTTTAATGTATTAGTTGAAGGACACAATGAACCAGTTTATTCAGAGGTATCTGGAACAGGCGGAAGTATGAAGTCAAGAACGGACAATGTGCCATTAGTAAGAAGTCAAATAGGTAATAGAACATTAAAAGCTACATTTACTTACACAACGGATATAGATTAGGATAGATTATGGCAACAACAACAGCAATAGATAAATGGCAATTAGATAGTAGGGGTATTCTAAATTATAGAACAACCACAACAGTAACAGATGATGACGATAATGTAACTAGTCAAACTCATCATAGGTCTACTTTAGGACCAGGTACCATAGACGATAGCGAAGTTTGGACTGATAGTGATATATCAAGTTTTTCAACAGAAATACAGAATGCTTGTAATGCTGCTTGGACAACGGAAGTCAAAAATGCTTATAAAACAATTTTAATAAACAAGAAACTATATAGCTAATGAAAACTTGTATAAATATAGTTAAGGAAGAAATAAAATAGTATGCCAGCAATTATAACAGACAGATTTAGAATTCACAATAGTGAACAATTTTCAGAGGCGTTTTCTGAAGCTTCAGGTAATACATTTTACCTAGGTATCGGAAGACCTCAACCTTTTGCTACATCTACAAGAGCAGATAGTAGAACAAATAACGAGGGAACAGACGCAGCTCCAATTACACCAGCAGATAATACAACTGCTCAGACATATCCTTATGATGATTTAATTGCGGCTAAAAAAATTACTTCAACAGATGTTACTTTCTGTATACCAAGAAGAAACTGGACAACAGGCACAATTTACGATATTTACAGACATGATTATGGAGATTATGCAACAGGTAATACATCAACTATTACAGCAAATAGTGGTGCTTCGACATTACATGACGCAAGTTTTTATGTATTAACATCAGCTAGAAATGTTTACAAGTGTTTAGATAACAATGGTAATGCAGCTTCAACTGTAGAACCATCTACAACACTACCAGATATTATTTCAACTGCTGACGGATATAAGTGGAAATATATGTACACTCTATCTGCTTCGCAACAATCAAATTTCTTGTCAACTGACTTTATGGCAGTAACGACAAACTCAACAGTATCATCAGCAGCTGTTGATGGTGCAATTAACATTGTAAAAATTAAAACTGCTGGTTCAGGTGGTGCAGACGGCACACATACAAATATTGATATCAAAGGTGACGGTACGGGTGGTAAAGTTTCAGTTACGGTAACTTCAGGTACAGTAACAGCAGTTACAGTTACAACTCCTGGAACAGGTTATACTTTTGCTACAGTTTCAAATGCACAAATCGTAGCCGCTGGTGCTTCAAACCTTGTTGGTGCAGAATTAGATTGTATAATCGAACCAAAAGGCGGACACGGATTTAATGCAGTAGAAGAATTAGGTGGATTTTATGTGATGATGAATACATCACTAGAGGGTACTGAAAGTGCAAACACAAGTGACTTCACAGTTGCAAACGACTTTAGAAAAATTACTTTGATTAGGGATCCAAAATCAGGTGGTTCAGCTGCCACATCAACTACAATGAGAGGTACAAAAGCAGTTAACCTTTCAGGTGTTTCAGGAACATTTACAATTGACGAAGAAATTAACCAAGCCTCTACAGGTGCAGTAGGTAAGGTTGTAGAATGGGATTCAGTTAATAGTATATTGTACTATATACAAACAAGACATGTTGATGAAGGTATCGACCAATATGGAAATTTAACAGCATTTAGTGGCCAAAATGTTATTACAGGCCAAACATCAAGTGCTAATGGTACACCTACAACATCAACAAGCACTATTAACAGCCAGGCATTTACAAGTGGATATTCAAGTGCAGAAATAGACGCTGACTCTGGTGATATTCTTTACATTGAAAACAGAGCGCCGATTACAAGAGCTGCTGACCAAACAGAGAATATTAAACTGGTTATAGAATTTTAGGAGAGTTAAATGCCAAGTCCAACTGACTTTAACCTCTCACCTTACTATGATGACTTTAACGAGTCAAAGAATTTTCACAGAATTCTTTTTAGACCGTCATTTGCAGTTCAGGCTCGAGAGTTAACACAATCACAATCAATTCTACAAAATCAAGTAGAAAGAGTATCAGACCATCTTTTTGAAAAAGGTGCAATGGTTATTCCTGGTGAAATCGGTTATAATATTAATTATTATGCTGTTAAGTTAACTTCATTCACAGATTCAGCCGCAGTTGGTGTTACACTTGCAGATTTTAATAACTTACAATTAACAGGTCAAACTTCAGGCGTTGTTGCAAAAGTAATTAACATATCTGCTACAGACGGTACTGACCCTAACACATTATTTGTACAATACGAAACTTCAGGTACTAATAATTCTTCTACAAAATTTACAGACGGAGAAACAATCTCTGTTTCTACAACTTTACAAGGAGTTGTAACAACAGTTTCAGCAGTAGTAAATACATGTGCTACAGGTTCAGCTGCCTATATTGCAGAGGGTGTTTATTATATCAACGGCTTTCATGTCGAAGTTGCTGAACAAACTTTAATTTTAGAAAAATATAGTAACACACCATCTTACAGAGTAGGTCTATTAGTTGCTGAAACATTTGAAACTCCAAATGATGACCAAAGTTTAAATGATAATGCACAAGGAACATCTAACTTAAATGCTCCTGGTGCTCACAGATTTAAAATTACATTAACACTTACAAAGAAAACTTTAGCTGCTACAGATGACGCAAACTTTGTAGAGTTGTTAAGATTAAAAGCAGGTATCTTACAAAATCAAGTAAGAACAACAGACTATGCAGTATTAGAAGATACACTTGCTCGTAGAACATTTGATGAAAGTGGTGACTACGCAGTAAGAGATTTCGATTTAGATATTAGAGAACATTTAAAAAGTGGTAATAACAGAGGTATTTACACTTCAGCTAACGGCGGTTTAGAAACTAAACTAGCATTAGGTTTAGGTGCTGGTAAAGCATATGTTAAAGGTTATGAAATTGAAACAATCGGTACTACATTTATTAATTTAAATAAGGCCAGAGATTTTGATACACAAAATAATTTTACTACTAAATTTGATGTAGGTAACTATGTTAATGTTACAAATATATTTGGTTCACCAGATGTAGGTTTTGTATCAGGTTCTACAGAAGCATTTAAAAGAATTAATTTCTACGATACTTTAACAAGTGCTAGAGGTACAGAAAACGCAGGTTCAGGTGGTTCTATAACATCAATTGGTCGTGCTAAGTCAAAAGGTTTTCAATATGTAACTGGAGCTGCTTCAGCATACACATTTGCTAGTTCAAGTTTAACAAGTGCAATTTATAGACATTACATGTTTGACATTAACATGTTCACTCATTTAAATGTTACTACAAACACAGCATTCACAACGGGAGAAACTATAACAGGTAGCACTTCAAATGCTACAGGTACGGTAGAAAGTATAACAACTGCTACTAGCGCTACAATTTCAGGTGCAACAGCAGCTAATCCTGTAGTTATTACAGCAACAGCACATTCACTTAAAGAAGGACAACAAGTTACAATTTCAAGTGTTGCAGGTATGACAGAATTAAATGGTAATGTTTATACTGTTAGAAATCCAGCAGCAAACACTTTTCAATTGTATGCCACAGACGGTATAAGTTCAATTGACGGTACTGGATTTACATCATATACTTCAGGCGGTACTGCTACACACGGAGTATTAGTCTTATCAAGTACAAACGGTTCATTTGTTACAGGTGAAACAATTACTGGTGGCACATCAAGTAATACAGCAATTATTCAAGCAGACGCAGTTGGCCTAAAAGGTGTTAGACAATATGATTTTTCTGCTACTAAACAAATTGGTATGGCGGGCACACCAGCATACACGGCTGATGTATCAAGAAGTTCATCATATGGAGAAAGTTTACAGATTACAGGTAACATTACAGTTGCAAATAGTGGTACTGCTGTTACTGGTTTTGGTACTTTATTTAATACAGAATTAAAAATCGGAGATGAAATTACAATCTCTACAGACGCAGGTGGAACAGTAACTAGAATTGTAGAAGCTATCATATCAAATACTTCTTTGACATTATCAGCTGCTGTTGGTGGTTCAGATGTTTCAACTAAATCTGTTGCAACTAGAAACAGAGCTAAATTACAAGATTCAAATAAAAATGTATCTATATTTAAATTGCCAAATGAAGCAGTTAAGACTTTAAAAACTACTTCTAATTCAGGTATTACAGATACAAACTTTAAAGTAAGAAGACAGTTTATAAAACAGTTATCATCCGGTTCAGGTCAAATTTCAGCAGGTACAAACGAAACATTTGCTAGTTTATCTGAAGGAGATTATACTGTATCTATTAAAGCAATTGGTTCAGCTTCATCTGGTGCTAACGGAAACATCCTAAGTTTAACAGGTAATAATGCTGATGGCAACCCTATATTCACACTATCAGGTTCTCCAACAGGAAAAACACTTGACTTGGATTTTGGTACTGCTTATGCAGACGCAGAATTAAAAATTATTGCGACAGTAAATCGTTCAGTTGCAGGTTCTAAAACTAAAACATTAAATACAGGTTCTACTGTAGCAGTATCTACACAAGCTACTATCGAAAGTGGTGTTATAGGTTTAGCAAAGGCTGATGTTTATAAAATTAATAATGTTTATATGTCTCCTGATTTTAGCACAGCTGCTACAACATCACATACAGATATTACAAGTAGATTTGAATTAGATACAGGTCAAAGAGATAACTTCTATGATATTGGTAGAATTAAATTAAAAACTGGCGAGTTAACACCAACAGGTAGATTACTTGTTAACTTTGATTACTTCTCACACGGTTCAGGAGATTATTTTGATGTTGACTCTTATTCAGGTGTTGTTAACTATGCAGATATTCCAGAATACAAATCAGATACAACAGGACAATCATTTCAATTAAGAGATTGTTTAGACTTTAGACCAAGAGTTGATGACGCAAGTACAATTAATTCAGGTGGTCAAGATAGAAGTTTTGATGGCACAGGTGCTTCAACAGTAGATGTTGTTAAATTTGGTGATGATGTAACTACAGATTTTGAATACTATCTATCAAGAATTGATAAAGTATTTTTAGATAAAGACGGTTCATTTAAAGTTGTTGAAGGTGCGTCTTCATTAGACCCACAAGTTCCTAAAAATTTAGATGGTGCAATGCATTTATACACATTGTCACTAGCACCATATACTCTATCCGAAGAAGAAATTGAAATAGAACAAATTGATAATCGAAGATATACAATGAGAGATATTGGTAGATTAGAAAAAAGAATAGAAAATATTGAATACTATACTCAATTATCTTTATTAGAAACACAGACACAACAATTACAAATACAAGACGCAGATGGTTTTGATAGATTTAAAAATGGATTTATCGTAGATAACTTTACTGGTCATGGTATTGGTGATGTTGGTAATTTAGATTACAGAATTGCAATGGATATGGCTTCAGGTGAAGCAAGACCAATTTGTAAAACAGATTCAGTTCAGTTGATTGAAGCTGATAATGATGGTACAGCAATTCTTTCTACAGATAGAACAGATAATAATTATCAGAAAACTGGTGATTTAATTACATTACCTTATACTGAACAAACTTTAATTGACCAACCTTTTGCAAGTAAATTTTTAAATGTTAATCCATTCAATGTATTCACATGGGTTGGTACTGTTGAGTTAGACCCACCAGGAGATGAGTGGAAAGAAACAGAAAGAGTGCCAGAATTAGTTGTTAACCAACAAGGTATGTTTGATACTATGGCTGCTAATTTAGGAAATCCTAACTTAACAGAAATACAATTAGGTACTGTTTGGAATGAATGGCAAGACAATTGGGTTGGTAGACCTGTAGAATCAGGTACTAGAAATATTGGTGGTGCTAGAAGAGAACAAACATTTGCTCACGGTATTCCAAGAAGAGTATTACAAACACAAGAAATTACATCCGTTCAACAAGTTAATCAAACGAGAACAGGTGTTAGAAGTGTATTTGTACCACAAGTTGTTAGACGGTCAATGGGCGATAGAGTTCTTAATGTTGCATTTATTCCATTCATTAGAAGTAGAACAGTAAACTTTACAGGTACAAGATTTAAACCAAACACAAGAGTATATCCATTCTTTGAAAATATTGATATATCATCATATGTAACACCTACAGGTGGTTCATTAGGTGGTAACTTGGTGTCAGACGCCAACGGTGCATTATCAGGTTCTTTTGCAATACCTGACCCTACTGTGGATTCAAATCCTAGATGGCGAACAGGTACTAGAGTATTCAGATTAACAAGTTCATCTACTAACGATTTAAATTCAGAGGTAGAAACTGCTGGTGAAGGAGATTATTCAGCAAGTGGTTCATTAGAAACAGTTAGAGAAACAATTGTTTCAACAAGAGAGCCTAGAATTGTTAGAGAAAATACTACAGAGAATAGAACAATTGCAAGAACATCAACTAGAAGAACAGACAGACAAGTTGGTTGGTGGGATCCTCTTGCTCAAACATTCTTGATAGATGATAAAGGTGGTGTATTTGTTACTTCACTTGATATATATTTCCAATCTAAACCGGGAGCTACAGACTCACAAGTTCCTGTAACTCTTCAAGTTAGAGAAGTTAAGAATGGTTATCCATCTACGAACATTTTACCTTTTTCAGAGGTGTCATTAAATCCATCTGCTGTGTCAACAAGTACAGACGCTAGCGTGGCTACAACATTTACATTCCCTAGTCCTCTGTTTATACAAGAAAATACAGAGTATGCTTTTGTATTGTTAGCAAACTCACAAGAGTATAATGTATATGTGTCAAGAGTTGGTCAAACTAATTTAGGTTCAGATAGAACAATCTCTCAACAACCTTATGCTGGTGTATTATTTAAATCTCAAAACGGTTCTACATGGACTGCTGAACAAAATGAAGATGTTAAATTTAAAATGAAGAGAGCTGAATTCTCAAATGTTACTGGTAATGTTACATTAGTTAATGATACTTTACCAAGTAAAACATTAAAATCAAACCCATTAAGAACAACAAGTGGTTCAGATGTAGTTAGAGTATTCCATAAAAATCATGGTATGCATGGCACATCAAACAATGTAACCATTTCAGGATTAGGTGCTAGCACAGACTACAATGGTATTACAGGTTCATCTATCAATGGAACATACACATCAATTTCAAATGTAACTTTAGATAGTTATGATATTCAAATTGCAGATAGTTCGACTGCTACATCAACAGGAGATGTAGGCGGTAGTTCAGTAGTTGCAACACAAAATAGATTATATGATGTGGCTATGTTAAACTTACAAACTATGACTGTACCTGATACTAATATTGGTTACACAATCAGACCAACAAGTGGTAAATCAGTTCATGGTGCAGAAACAGAGTTTTCATTAACATCAAGTGCAAATGCAGTTAATGTGGTTGCAAATGATAACATTTACTTTGAAGCGCCAAATATGGTTGCAAGTGAAATAAATGAAACAAACGAAATGGCTGGAAGTAAATCAGTATTTGTAAATTGTTCATTGACAACATCAAATACAAAAGTTTCACCTGTAATTGATACTCAAAGAATTAGTATGATTACAATTCAAAACAGATTAAATAGTCCTACATCAATCAATACACCAAACTTTAAAAATGATGAACAATCAAGTGGTTCTTCATCAGCTGCTATTTACTGTACAAGACCAATTGTATTAGATAATCCATCTACAGCTTTAGAAGTTAGACTTACTTCAAATGTAAGAGCTTCTGCTGAAGTTGAGGTTTATTTCAGAGGCACATCATCTGAAGAAGTAAGAGATATTAAAGAGTTAAGTTGGACACCTTTTAATGGCAATGGTAGTGAAGACACTACAGTTGCACCAGCAGAATCTAATAATCAATTTAAAGAATACAAATATAGTGCAAGTGCAATACCTGATTTCACAGCATTTCAAATTAAGATTGTTATGAAAGGTACTAATTCAGCACATGCACCTAGAGTAAAAGATTTAAGAGGAATAGCTTTGGCGGTATAATATGAGTGCTAGATTAAAAGTAGAAGGACATACACATTTAGTTAGAGAAGTTACTTCTAGTGGTATTGTTAATACTAACACAACTGAATATGATATTTATATGCAAAGAGTGAGGTCAAGAGAACAACATGGCGACCAAATTAGAACAGCGGTAAAAGACATAAATAATCTAAAGAATGAATTAAGAGAAATTAAAGGTTTAATAAAAGAGTTAATCAATGGCAATTAGACAAATATTAGCAACAGATACACTAGAAACTTTTAGAACGCAGTTTAACAATCTAAACTCACAAGATTTTGGTGATATTGCAAACTTAACAGGTTCAATTACGGCAACTAATCTAGTTGACGCAATGAATGAAACTATTAGTATTGCTACATCTACGGCTGGTTTTAAAATTGAAGACGCCTCATCAACACAACAGTTAATTGGTGGTGGTGATGTTTTAAGAATATTTGGTACTTCAAATGAAATTGAAGCTGTTGTTAGTGCAGTTGACACATTAACAATTGGATTACCTAGTGCAGTTTCTATCACAACCTCTGTTACAGCACCAACTGTATCAACTGGTAATATGTCTTTAACAAATGGCTCTATTACAGACTCAAGTGGTTCAATATCTTTTGGTGATGAAAACTTAACTACAACTGGTACAATCACAGGTAATAGTATTACAGGTACGGGTGGTACACATACATTAGGTACTATACAGTTTTCAGGTAACACAATCAATTCTACTGATTCAACTACTTTATTAATTGATGACTCTGTAGCTCTATCGGCAGGAAAAACATTAACATTAGATAAAATTTCATCAGCAAACACATTTATTGATTTTGGTGCAATTAATTTATCGACAGACGGCCATTATTATACGGCAACAACCGGAACAGGTGGTTTTATATTTGAGGGTTCTACACCTGATAGTTCAGAAACTTCATTATATGCAATCGACCCAACAGCTGATAGAACAATTGCTCTACCAGACGAATCAGGAACAATTATTACAACAGGTTCAACAGACGCTATTACAGAGTCAATGATGGCACCAGATTCCATTGGTCAAAATGAGTTAAAAACTCTAGTAACATTACAAATATTAAATTCATCTGGTACTGTATTAAAGACATTGTATGGCGCTGGTGCTTAAAAATGGGATTAAATCATGTCAGTAAGGGCTCCGTTATACAACAATGCAGGCAACATTCAAGAAATGTCAACAGCTATGGTGGGCGAAATTGTCGACCAAATTGTATATCAATATTCATTAAATCCTAGTGTATCTTTATCTGTTGTTGGTTCAGGTGGTTCTTTAGACGCCATTACTGATACTAGAAAACAGGCAGGCGCAGCTTCATCAAGTGCAACGGCATTCCCTAGTGAGGCGACAACAGCCGAGCCAAGCACAGTAACCGTAACATACGATAAGTTAACTTCAACAAGTTCTTCGGTATCACCTACTGCTGACACAGGTACAACTTGGCCTCTATATTATAATTCAAGTGGTCAAATTCAAGCAATGAATTTACAAGATGTAAAAGATACCTTTTTACACCCAGCAATAGATTTGTTGTCTGCTGGCACAACTACATCACAACAAGCAGGCACACATTGGATATCAGCAAATACGAGTGAAACAGGTTCGACAAGAGTCTCTGCTACACCTATATTTTCAGATACAAGAGCCGATACAGCAGCTTATACAGCAGGTGGTATTGGAGAAACATTAGACCAACCTACAACAATAACAAACTATTATCTATATACAGTTGACGGTTCAGATACATCATATACTGCTCCGTTTTTTATGAACGCTGGAAACAATTTACAAATTTTCCCAGAAGCAACTTTTGAATCTTTAATACAAGAATGGATAAGATATACAGCGGCCTCTTCAACTGACGGTTATAGTATAAGTTATAACATAGGTACTTCAGGTACAGGTAACACAAGAGGTTCTGGTATGGCAGATACAATTTTAAATGGTTCAGGTAATTACCAAACAAGATTTGTAAACGCAGACGATTATAGAGCGCAAGAGTTTCCAAACGGTTCAGTCGTAACAGCAAACACATATTATTTGAGAATTAATAAATCGTAATGAAAAATGAATATATTATTAACAGGACATAAAGGCTTTATTGGCAATAGGTTATTACAATACCTACAAGAAAAAGACCATACAATTATCACATTAGATAAGTTAACAGGACATGATATTATGTCTTGTGATTTTCCTCACAATATAGAAACAGTAATACATTTAGCAGGTTTATCTGGCGTGAGAGATAGTTTAGATAAACCAACAGAATATTGGAAAACAAATGTAATAGGAAGTCAGAGAATATTTGATTTCTATAAAACTAAAAGAGTTATCTATGCAAGTTCATCAACTGCTTATGAACCTTGGCAAAATCCATATGCTATGAGTAAGTATGCTATGGAACAACTAGAACATCCTAATAGTCTAGGTATGAGATTTACAACTGTCTATGGACCTGGTGCCAGAGAAACAATGTTAATACCTAAAATATTAAGGAATGACATACAATATTTAAATGTAAATCATATAAGAGATTTTATACATGTTGATGATGTCGTATCAGCAATAGATACCGTTTTACATAATGATGTAAGAGGTGTTATAGATGTCGGTACATGCATATCTAATAAACTTGTTGATATTGCAGATTATTTTAAAATTGATTACGAAAGCAGGATTGCTGATGAAACTGAAAGATTGGACAATACGGCCAATACAGAAATACTAAATAGTCTTGGCTGGTATGCAAAAACAAATTTATATAATTATATAGAGGAGAATAAAAATGTTCAATAAAGATAACTTCATAGAAGCTTCATTTATAGACAATGATAGAAAGAATATTGAAGTATTAACAAAGAGTGATGACGGTAAAAATTTAATACCTACAATTATACCGTATGACGAAAACAACCATATGTTCAAAGAGCTTATGGAGTTAATTACGATAGACAAATTACACGAAGACACACATAATAAGAAAAAAGAAGAAGGTAGATTATTTGAAGAGCAGGTGATGAGAATTGCCAAAGATAGTGGTATGCTATCTTCTATTGCTAAAGAAGAAGGCAATGATGAATACTTTAAAAATATTCTTGACGCTATAGTAAAACAACAAGATAATGAAGACCATTTGTTTGCCTTGAAAATAGCTGCATTTGAAAACATAAAAAAAGTTAGTGAATCTGATAATGTAGAAGGTAAAAAGAAAATTCGACAAGCAAAAAATAAAATTGAATTTTTTAGAGCCGTCTTTGACATGATTGAGTAACATGAATGAATATAGTATGTACAGGTAAACCTGGTGACGGATTATTAAGATATAGTTATGAGCATTGTTGTTATTTAAATAATCAAGGTGTAAAAAGTCGTGTTATTATTATACCTCATCCTGATTTTACAAAAGATGATTACACAAAATCTCTTAAAGACCAATATAAGACATATGAAAATGTGGTGTTTGATGATTATACACCAGCCTCTAGTGAAATAACATTTGTTTTAGGTAGAAGTATGATTACTTTGCCATACCTAGACAGACACAAATACACAAAAGACCAACTGTTAACTCTACGATTATTATTTAAGAATAACATTGTAGCAGTCTATTCAGAAAACCATCCTAAAGATTACCAATTAGCGTTAGAGTATTTTAAACCTAAAAAGGTTTATGACTTATGCGACCATGATGTTTATCCAAACGGTGTCGGTATTCAGTATGAAAAAATAATTAACTTTGATGAATATAAACCTATTGTAAAAGATATACAATATAAACATTTGTTTTTAGGTACAAATGAGATATATTACAAAGAGATTGAAAAACATATTGACAAATATCCAGACCATGGTATTGTTACATACAACAAAAAGTGGATTAATCCTAAATTAAATAATCTATTTGCACCTATTGAAAATATATTAGGTAAATTTGAAACATATGTTTATACAAAACCTAACTTTGACCCAGCGCCTAGACTATTTGTAGAGTTTAAATGGTTAGGTAAAAATGTAGAGTATGTAAGAGATATGAATATAAAAGATGGTGGTCCTGTTTACTGGAATAGGCCTACGCCCACGGAACAGATATATAAAAACAATATAAATATACTTGTAAGTTTAATAAAGAGTATATGATGAAGAAAAAATTAATAGTGAGTGGTTGTAGTTTTACTGATAAGAATTTTCAATCGTTGTCAGCACCAGATGTTGATTGTTCCTTTCCTAAATGGCCAGAGTTATTAGCCGAAAAATTAAATATGGATTGTATTAATTTAGGCGCTAATGGTGCCGGAAATAATTACATCTATAGCACATTACTAGAAGAAATTACAAGAACACCAAAAGATGAAATTGGTTTGGTATTAGCAGCTTGGTCACAAGTACATAGAGAAGACTATGAAACTTTTGTTAAATTAACACCAGCTAAAATTAGTCATTCGGATAAATTTCATAAAAATATGATGTGGAGAAACAAAAGACTGGGTAGAAATGGTGATATATTTTATTGGATAAAAGACACACTTCGTCATTATATCTCACTTGAAAATTTGTGTAAAAGGTATAATTTACCATATAAACAATTTCAAATGATATCACCTTTTCAAGGATATCTTAAAGGTTTAGCTAAAACAGATTATGAAATTGTACAAAATTTAGATACTCCTAATTTTGAAAAAAATTATAAGTACGATAATGTTACAGATAAAGATTATATGAATTGTATTAATTTATTTTTAGAATATGAGAAACTTATAGACACTAAAAATTTTATAGGTTATCCACCATCAAAAGGTTTCGGAGGACACACTATAGAAGATAAAACTCTTTTTTACAAAAACGGAGATAATAGAAACGATTTAATAATATCAAAATATGATTTTCATCCAAATGGAAAAGGACATGAAAAAATAGCGGAGTTTATATATGACAGGTTGGGATAAAGATTACTTAGCAAACAAAGAAGAATACTTAGCTCTCTTTGATAGAGTTATGCAAAAGAAACAAGAAACCAATATCGAGTTTCTTGAAAAAAAATTATCAAAACGATTAGGTAGAAATGTTGTTGCCTGTGCTAATGGTACAGACGCATTATATTTTGCCTTATTAAGTAGAGGTATAGGTCCAGGTGATGAGGTACTTGTATCCAATTTTTCATGGATATCAACAGCAAGTGTCATAGCTATGACAGGTGCAACGCCTGTGTTTACAAGTATTGAGGCAATTTCTATGCATATGAATATATCTAGCATTAGAAAACTGTACGGTCCTAAAACGCCAAAAGAAGGATTTAAAAGTAAAGTAAAAGCATTAATATATCCTCACTTATTCGGCAACATGTCAGATACTACCAGAATCAAAAAATTCTGTCAAGCAAAAGATATTCTTTTTATAGAGGATGCTTGCCAAGCCCTAGGTTCTAGTTATAATGGTGTTGCTGCCGGTACGATAGGTGATATTAGTACATTAAGTTTTAACGATAATAAAGTTATTGCCGGCATAGCTGGCGGTGGTGCAATTGTAACAGATGGTGATACAGAAATATTTAAGAAGTTAAGACAACATGGTAAACATGAAATGTTAGGTTATAATTCTAAAATGTTATTGTTCAATGCTGAAGTTATTAATTACAGACTTGACAAATTAGATTGGTACATTGAGAAAAGACAAGCCGTTGCCAAACTATATGATGACGCATTAAAAGATGTGGTAACTGTACAAGATAATCCACCAGAATTAAATCATAACTATCACAAATATGTGGTAAGATTTAAAGATAAAGAAACAAGAGATAAAGTAAAAGAAAAGCTAGGTGCTACGGTACATTATGAAAGACCATTATCAGAATACCCTATGTGGAATAATATACCTCATAGAAAAGAAGATAAATGGATTAGTCAAGAAGTTTGTGATACTATTCTATCATTACCTATACACCCTTACATGACGAAGGAAGAAATTAACAAAGTTGTTAATACTATATTAATATTGGTATGATAGAACATAATAAATCTTATTCAAAATTTTGGAAGGTAGATGACAACGGCAATATGGTTGATATTACTGATAGGTGTCCTATTGTATTATGTCAAAACATGAAAGATTTGGTTGGCGATTATGAGATTGACCATAACTTAATAACAAAAGAAACGGAAGATATTTACGATTACATTATAGAAAAGTTATATACTATGCCAAATTACCTTGAAGAAACATCTTTCAAATCACCAGATAAATTGAAGATTGCTTTTACTAAACTATTTTTTAAACTGATACAATGAAAACATTACAAGAAATACAACAAAATTATTTAGCGATAGATTTCTTTCTATCTATGTCGTGTAATAAGAATTGTCATTACTGTACAAGTTATACTTTAGAAATGAGAAACTTAACAGTTGATATGGATTTCTTGAAACAAACATTACACTATTTAAGAAACTACAAAATAAGAGTATGTTTACTAGGTGGTGAACCAGGCCTTATTAAAAATTTAAGAGAAGTTATTGATGAAGTTAAAAAGAATCCAAACCATGTCTGTTCCGTTTTGTCAAACTCATTTGTTCGTAAGAGATATCCAGAGATATTAGAAGACAAAGATATTCTATATGTTGAACATAACATATTAGATTGGTATGAAAACGAAGTTACAAAACTAGGTAACTTTGATTATATACCAGAGAATGATTTTAATAATTATAATGTTGTTGTACGAACACCAAACTTCTACAAATACAAAGACAAATATCCAGAAGTGATGAACAAGTTAGACCACAAGAATACAATGTGGAAAGCATTTAACGGCAGGTCACCAGAGTTTACAGATGTTATTCAGGCTGCTGAAATTGACCGTAAAATGTGTGCTTCTTTTCCGATGGTGCCTGTTATTGACTTTGAAAAAAGACATATTGTACATTGCAGTAAGAAGTTTGCTAATAATAAAGAATTGTCAAAAACCTTTGACCTAACGCAGGAGAACATAGATAAGATGATGAACTTCAGATTGTTCAAGTATGAGAATTATTGCAAAACCTGTACTGAATGGGTGCAACCAAAGGGTCATTTTCCAATGAGCAAGTATGGGAATCTATTAGAATGAGAAAGATATTCGCTGTTGCCTTAAATCTACACGACCATAATACATATGATGGTGTATGGCACAATCAACGAGAAAGAGAAACTAGATTTAAACATAATCTACCTTATCATGCTGAAGCATATGCTCATCAATCAGACATATTAAACCCAGCTGATTATCGTTTAAATGATGATTTTGTAAAAGAGTATTTTAAAAAGGCAGATGATATTCTAGCATTCACTTACACTTATGGTGGTATTAGAATGTGTAGAGATTTATTGCCAAAAGATGTATTTGATTATGAACCAAAAAGTCTATGGGATTTTTATTTAAAAGATAACATCTACTATATCGACCATCATCAATCTCATGCTACATACGCCTTTCTAAATTCTGGTTTTGAACAATCAGATATTCTGGCTATTGATGGTATA
>Ga0209929_1000196_pt1 | contig 23310 bp, 23 predicted proteins | sample SalPon2_C_H2O_MG_2_FD_185731 | JGI IMG/M metagenome (GOLD analysis project Ga0209929, IMG submission 185731) | Salt pond water microbial communities from South San Francisco under conditions of wetland restoration - Salt Pond MetaG SF2_C_H2O_MG... ... | reverse complement strand
GGGTTGATAAAGACGGCCGGAGAAATCTTACGTTGTTCAGCATTGGCAGTACCTCCGATAAAAGGAGCGCCACCTTCTTCGGTAGCTTCTCGGAGCATAATGGTGAGTCGCTTAAAATGCTGATCGTTCACAATACGCACATAGTCCTTACTTAAAGTAGGGTCCTCACCATATTGTTGAGAAATGACTTTAGCGACACCGCGCTTAAAATCTTCCAGTTTTCGTGCATGCACGTAGATGTGATCAGGAGCAATACAAATCTGCCCGGCATTCGTAAATTTCGCCCATGCGACGCGCTGACCAGCTTCAAATGCATTGGCCGTCTCATCAACAATCGTTGGACTTTTTCCGCCCAATTCTAAGGTGACACTACACAAGTGTTTACTGGCTGCTTCCATCACTATTTTACCTACAGCTGTTGAGCCGGTAAAAAAGATATGGTCAAAGCGTTCTTTGAGTACTGCGGTCGATACATCTACGCCCCCTGTAACCACGCTTGCTTCTTCCGGTTTAAAAATCTCTGCAACGAGTGCGGCTAGAGCTGCCGAAGTTTTTGGCGTATGTTCAGATGGTTTTAAAAGAACTGTATTTCCAGCGGCAAATGAGGTGCACAAAGGATGTAGAGATAAGAAGATAGGATAATTCCATGGTGCGATAACCAGGGTACTGCCTTTGGGTTCAGGTTGGGTATAGGATGTGGATCCAAACAGCGGTAGCGGTGTCTTTACCTTTTGCGGTGCGCACCAACGTTTTAAGTTTTTACGAATGATCTTCAGATTATCCAATGTTGGAAAAATCTCTGTTAAACCAACTTCTACAGGACTTTTACCAAAATCCTCGTGAAGGGCTTTGGCCAATGTCGCTTGCCATGGACCTTGCAGCGCACGGCGCAACTGGTCCAATTTCTGTAGTCGGTATTTTAAACTAGTACGCGCTTGCACTGGTGCATGGGCGCGTTGTAGGGCGATTATTTGATCTAGGTTCATCGTTTTTCGTACAAATGGTCCGGGCCGTCGACGGGGCTGTTGTAAAACATTAAATAGGGCGGGCAATACACTATTTGACCCCAAAGCGTGCTCACGGATGTGTCTAAATCTAACGTAAAAGAGTACCAACTGTTCTCTAAGGACCAATTTCCTTCATACCACACCGTATCTGCACCATTCACGCTGTAAGTGCTGTCGGCATTCAATGTGAGTGTCCAACCTGCATAGTCCGATTCACTCTGATAAGGTTCTCCCCATCCCCAAGAATGTACATATTGCCAATCGTAGGTGCCCTGAAGTGCGCTGTAGAGTTCCGGTGCCGTCCATTGCGCCGTGTCGTGGCATGAATGCATTTCTGAAATTAATTCACTGTAGTCGACAGTATTTCTGGCGCAGCTTAGCGAAACGGCTGCCACGAGTACGAATAGATGACGTTTCATTACAAATGGTTTAAGGGGTGGAAATCGGCGATTTTATCGCTCAATTGCTGAGCGCTAATATGGGTATAAATCTCGGTAGTCGTGATGCTTTCATGACCTAAAAGTTGCTGTACAATTCTCAAATCCGCGCCACGTTCCATCAAATGAGTTGCGAAGCTGTGCCGCATGGTATGCGGGCTAATGACTTTTTTGATTCCAGCAGAAGCAGCAAATTTTTTGATTTTCAAAAAGATGCTTTGTCGAGAGAGGGCAGCACCTCTATTGCTTAAAAAAACGGTGTCCGAATGTTTCGGCTGACATTTTTGATGTGGGCGTTCATATTCTAAATACAATTCGAGGTGTTTTACGGCCTCTTTATGTATAGGGACCAACCGTTGTTTATTGCCTTTACCGGTCACAATAATATAGCCTTCTTCTAAGCGAAGTAGAGAACGCTTTAATGTACATGCCTCAGAAACGCGCAGTCCACACGCATAGAGCAGCTCTATGATGGCTCTGTCGCGGGACGCAAAGTCTTCATTCATAGGAATTGCTTCCAGCAAACGAACCACTTCTTGTACGCTCAAAACTACGGGCAGTTTGCGTCCCATCTTCGGATTTTCAAACAAAACCACAGGATGTTCACTGAGGTGTTCTTCATCAATCATCCAGTTAAAGAATCCACGTAGCGCACTGAGTACACGCCCTTGAGAGCGGGGAGAGTAGCCGATAGAGTGGAGGTGCTGAAGGTAAGCAGAGATGTGTTTTGCAGTGATCAGCGTTGGCTTTTGATCATTGAAATTGGCCAATTGGTTCAGGTCCCTTTTATAGGCGCTAATGGTGTTGTCGCTAAGTCCACGCTCAAATTTGAGGTGCTCTAGATAACCCGTAATGGAATCGGTCCAATTCATGCTCCTAATTTCGCTATTGATGCGCTAACTTTACACTATGCAAATTTTAATTCTCAACGGGCCCAATCTCAATCTTTTAGGAAAAAGAGAGCCCGGGATTTATGGAAATCAGGACTTTCAGTCCTTCTACGAAGAGCTTACAGCAGTGTATGATGATGTAGCGTCGTTCCGCCATGAGCAAAGCAATGTAGAGGGTGCACTGATCGACTTATTACAGGAAGCTGATGGGACTTATGATGCAGTTGTCTTAAATGCCGGAGGGTATACACATACCTCTGTAGCACTTATGGATTGTATTGCGGCCATCGACGTTCCAGTGTATGAAGTGCACATTTCTAACCCGTTGGCACGTGAAGACTTTCGACACACAAGTTTAATAGGTCAAAAATGTGTGGCCTCCGTAAGTGGCTTTGGTTTAGACTCTTATCGCCTTGCCGTTGAAGGTATATTAAGCCAATTGGCGGGCTAAATAGCCCATTTCAGCAGCTATTTCTTTCAAAGTCGCATCGTAAACGTCGCTACATTCTGGCGTCCCATCACTGCGTTTGGGATCCACAAAAGTTAGAGGAAAACGTGCAGCTGCACCTACGACCATTGGGCATGCCTCATTAGCGCTATCGCAGACCATTACCGCGACGTAGCCCGAAGCGGGATTTGGCGCCTCATGGTACGCCTTTGAGAATAAAAATGGGGTATGGTCCTCGCTTTCGAGCAGTGGATGAAAAATTTGCCAATGCGGATTCTCCGGTGCGAGCTCCTTCACTGCCGTAAATCCGTGCCGTTTGAAACTTTCAGCTACTTCAGGATATATAGCAGTGCCTTCCGTACCTCCGCTAAAGGTTTCTACGTTTTCATGGCCGTAATATTTTGCTGCAGTTCGAAAAAGAATTTCAGAAAAATGACTTCTTCTGCTGTTGTGTGTGCAGATAAAGTTAACCGCTAACCCGTCTTTAGAATGAGCGTTAAATAAGGCGGCTAGGGCGTCCAATTCCTCCAAACGTAACGCGCTCGGAGCAGCACTGAAAAGATTTTTTAAAACTTCCTGAGACATTAAAGTGTAGCGTTTAAAATAGTAATAACGTCTGCTGGGGTGATGTCTTTGTGTTCCCCTAAGCGTGTGGCGCCATAACTTTCAAGTTGAGCAGCCGCGCGTTCCGGAAAAGAGGCGGCATCAGTAGTATAGGCACCTAATTTAGTCTCAATGCCCAACGAATGGAAAAAATCCTCTGTGCGGTCAATGGCTTCATGCGCCACGTCAAAATCTGTCCCCTCTAAAGAAAGCACGCGGCGTCCGTATTGGGCTAGTTTTGCTTGTTTTTGTTCAAATTTAAATCGGTAAAGACTCGGTAAAACAATCGCGAGCGTTCTCGCATGATCTACGTTGTAGGCAGCTGTTATTTCATGACCTATAGCGTGTATGCTCCAGTCGGTTGGCACTCCTTTTTGAATCAGTCCGTTCAGTGCCATATTGCAACTCCACATGAAGTTCGCAGCAGTTCCATAGTCCGACGGATTGTTCATCAGTTTCGGAGCAATTTCGATGAGGGTAGAAAGAATCCCTTCTGAAATTCGGTCTTGTAAAGTCGCAGAAGTAGGGTAGGTCATGTATTGTTCCATCACGTGGGTGAAAGCATCTACGAGACCATTGGCAAGCTGGCGTTGGGGTATTGAGGCAACTACAGTGGGATCGGATATGGAAAACTGTGGAAATAGTCCTGGACCGCCCATACCGCGCTTTTGTCCGATCTCTTTACGGCTCACCACCGCACCACTATTCATTTCCGAACCAGTAGCAGGCAAAGTCAACACTGTTCCAAAAGGCAATGCTTTTGTGGTGCGAATACCTTTTGCAAGAATGTCCCAAGGTTCTTCTCCTTCAAAGAGCGCTGCTGAGGCTAGAAACTTTGTTCCATCAATCACGGAGCCTCCCCCAACTGCAAGTAAAAAGTCAATTTTTTCAGCTTTTATAAAGGCCAATGCTCGAAGTAAAGTGCTGTATTGTGGATTGGGTTCGATGCCTCCAAACTCTAAAACTTCGTGTTTTTTTAGTGCACTCTTGACTTTTTCGTAAACCCCATTTTGTTTGATGGATCCACCGCCATAGGTGATAAGCACCTTTGCGTCTTTTGGTATAAGTGAGGACAACTGTCTGTGTTCGTCTTTTCCAAAACAAAGATTTACAGGGTTGTATAAGTTGAAGTTGTTCATTTGTGTATTTTGTTATTTCACTATAACCACAAATGCATTGTGGTGTTTACAAAGAGATGTAACGTGAGCGTTTCTCCTCATAGATTTTATCCACTGAGATGAGAATGCCGGTCTCTTCTACATTTCCAAAATCGGCATTAACGAATGTGCCGAAAGTTTTCATTTCCGGACTCAGCACCATGTATTGCTTAATTAATGGGGGAACGCTTTCGCCAAATTCACTGGTTAGTTTACCTAGATTACGCAGTCCCTTTTTAAAGCTGGTTGAAAAATCCGTTTGATCGATAGGGAAGTGTTGCTCCAGTCCAGGAAGCTTTGGAAGCTCAGCCTGCACGATAGGGTGCATGAGTCCCTCTGCATCAGGGAAATAATGCCCTAAAAAATTAAGCACCCAATTCCGTGCATTGCGATCATAGGAGGGATACATGGTAACCTTTCCGTAAAAGTGACGCATGTTTTCGTATTTCAATACAATCGCACCCAATCCGTCCCATATGTTATCTAGGGCAAACATCCCTTTTCTCGGATCGACGGCAGGCTGGTATTTCGGTTGTACCCAACTACGTCCTAATTCAATGCTATACGGCAGGTAATCTTCTAGGAACTGCTTAGAAAACTGAAAGTAGTGCCCCATACTGAGGTCGTCTTGGGGATTTCCCTTTCCTCCTGCGACAGTTGCGCCATCAATGAAGCGGTAGCCTCCCACAATCTCTTCTTCCTCCGGATTCCAAACAATCAATTGTTGATAGGGATTGTCGCTAAGGTCCAATTCATCGAGATCAACGGGTTTGCCTGTTCCGCCGTCGGCACTTGCAAAAGTGAGTTCACGTAAACGACCCACTTCTTGTACCGTTTCAGGTGAATTGTGCACGTTGACGATATAGATTTCATTGTTGAGTTTAGAGGTGTAGCGAACAAACCGCTCTTGGGTCAATTCCGCCTTTATCGCCTCCACCGGTACTGCCGGTCTGATGTAACTCAAATCTATCATGCTGCAAATATACCGCCTAAAGGCCGGTTAAAGGGGACTTATTTTACCAGATTGTATACGTTAGATTTCATCTCATATGCCCATTCATCGTCGCTCTTAGACTTATCTAGATGCTCAGGAGCAATGGGCTTTCCGTAGGTAATGGTAATGGTTTTACCACGTTGTTTCATCATTTCTTGAGCCAGTAAAAGCATCTCGATGTTGATTTTAATCCCAAAGAACTTACGAATCTTTGCAACCCTGTAGAATTTTCGGGAAAGACGACCACTGATGTGAACAGGAACGATGGGCTTTTTGTGCCTTTTTGATTTGCTAATGAACGTCTTCTTCCAATCTAAATCTCTGATGACCCGATGTTGGGTCATTCTACTGACCAGTCCTGCCGGGAATATGAAAACGGCGTTTTCACTGGCAAATAACTCGTCTACACGGCGGATATTCTCACGCGGTGTAGCACCAAACTTATTCACTCCGACAAAAATTCCTCGAAGATTCACGATGGACATTAAAAGGTCATTCACTAAAAATTTCACATCATTGCGATGGTGCGAAATACTTTCCATGATCGCCATAGCATCCATTCCGCCTAAGGGGTGGTTTGCTGCAAATATGGCGCCTCCCGCTGTGGGAATGTTTTCAATACCCTTGCTTACAACAGTGACATTGAATCGTTTACAAACGGCAGCACAGAATTCGAAATTATTCAAGTCCTTTAGCTCTACCATGATTTGGTTCAAAACGCGTTCTCTTACAATTCGCTCGCTAACGTAACGGATAAGAAACCCGGGAATGATTTGGTAGAGTGAAGGATTTTTGTCCTTTATTACTCCATCGATATCGATGAATTTATCTGGCGATTTAGTTTGGTTTTCGGTCATTTCTTTAGAGTGAAAGGCGAAAATAGTGAATTACTATTTCTTTAGTTGCTTTTCGTAGGTCGCTATCCATTGCTCTGGTGTTATTTTCTGTGCCAATTCTTCAATAAGTTGAAACGGGATATCGTCCATCTTCTTAAAACGCACACAGCTTTTTCCCATATCCAATTTTCTTTTTGAATGCTTCGGATACTCTTCTTGCCACCACGAAATGAGTTCAGGCGTTGCATAAAGGCCCATGTGGTAAAAGGCGATGAAGTTTTTTTGCGAAGCGATGCTTATGAAGGGCAGTGCAACCTGCGGAGACACATGATAGCCAGGAGGATACAGACTATGAGGAACAGAGAAGGCAGGCATGCCATAGCTCAGACATTCTTCAAAACCTTTCGGTAGCTGTGTTCTTAAGAGGGATAATAATTCCTCAAATACTACTTTGCGGTCTTCGGGGATTTGATCAATATATTCAGCGACAGTGGTGGCTTTGATAGTCATAGAAAGTGTAACTTTAAAATGTAGTTAAAGATAGCTTTAAATGAGAAAAGTAGTTGTAATGTTCTTGTGCCTTACTGGTTTAGGATGTTTTGGTCAGAATATGCAAGTGGTTTTCGATTGGGATGCGCGTGGAAATCAGATTGCGCGAGTCTTGCCCTTTGAATTGGCCCATAGGGGCGATACGACGGTGATTTTAGATGCACAATACGGTTTAGAAAACATGCAAGAGCGTTTTCATTTTACCTTTATTGTGAAGCACCAGGGAAGTACGTTTTATAAGACGAGCGAGCATACGACGTTGACCTTTCAGGGTGAAAATGGGACAGGTGTAGTTGTAAGCCAGGAAAAATTCAGTTATGCCCCGCACGAGCTTGAGTTCCATTTCATCTTTACTGCGGGGGATTTGGGCTATGAAGATAATGACATTAGTCTGCAGCGCATGGGAGCGATCGAACAGGTTATCATCCATCAACTTCCTGAAATGAATCTTACTTTTCTGATTCCCGAAGAAAAGAGAACGTTTTTAAAGGATCTTCAGAACAGCCTTCGGATAGGCTACCGCAAAGGAGAAACATCTGGAGGGAGTGCCATTCGTGGTGCCATGGGAAACGAAAAATCGAACCGGGACAGCAAGACAAAATCGGTTCGTGGAGAACGTCTCAAGCTTTAATGTGCCCCCAACTCATAAAGGGCAGGGACAGCTTTTCCAGTAAAATCAAACAACGCTTGGTTCTCGTATGGACTGCCATCTTGTGCCTGCGGACCTTTGTAGGCGACCAATTCACCACCCCAATAAACGAGACCGGTACCTAGAGAATCTGTTAGTGCTCGAAGCGACGCTATGAAAGCGCGCTGGCCTTCCCTTGTGGCGGGATAACCTGGGTGTAATTGACTCGTGTCTCCAATGTGATTGTTGGTCCAATCGTTCCAATTCAAGGTAAAAGGATAGGAAGTCTCAACCAATGCCACAGGACGGTGAAAAGTATCTTGTAATTCGAAACAGGTAGCAGATAAAACAGCTACATCCGTGCCGTGCCACTTAGGGTAATAGGATAAGCCGATCCAATCGTAATCTACGGAGTCAACAGTCTGATAAAAACTTTTTGCATTAGAATAACCGGCATAATGCAGAATGGTGATCACGCTGCTATCTGCTGCTTTTGCACCGCCGCAACCGGCTTGTAAAAGTTTTTGAAATTCACCATCTCCATCACGAAGGCCGTGCGGGTGCATTAAGCCATGATTGATTTCGTTGCCTATTTGCACATAGTCCGGGGCCAATTTTTGTACCGTCTTAAAGGTCATTGCTTCTACGCTGTCACAGAGTACATCAAAATCAAGATTCGCCCATTGGTCTGGAAGGTCTTGGGAACCTGGATCGGCCCAAGTATCGCTGTAGTGAAACGTAAGCATGATTTGTAGCTCTAAATCTCTAAGCCTCGAGACGAAGGGAATAAGCTCTTGCAAAGAACCGTCACCCGTAGGATTGTTCCATACCTTAAGCCGAACAATATTCAGTCCAGCTTCGTGTAAAATTTCTAGTGCATCTTTTTGGTTGCCGTCTTTATCCGTAAAGACAAAGCCTTCCGTCTCTATTTTAGGCAATTGGCTAAAATCCGTTCCTCTTAAGGGCAGTAAATGTTCGCGCGTAGGTTCCGGTTCCGGCGTCTCAGGACGACAGGAGGACAGCGCGAATAATGAAGTAATTACTAAGAGTCTCAAAGAACAAGTCATAGCATCTGTTGTTAACTTTGAAAAGGTAAACAATGTTTGGACTGTTCAAAAAGAAATCGGAAAAAGAAAAGCTTGAGGCGCAATACGATGCACTGATCAAAAAGAGCTACGAGTTAAGCCACAGCAACAGAGCAGAAAGCGATAAGGTACAGGCGCAAGCACAAGAGGTACTCAAGCAAATTGAGGCACTAGAAGCTTAGTGCTCCTCGTGTTGTAGCCCTATGGGACGCAGCCATTTTTTCTCTGCATAAAATGTCCCAAAAGGCACTAGAGAAGCTATAAGGAATAGAAGTGCCTTTGACCAATGTACTTTGTAGTTGATCGTAAATTCTATCAAGGCAAAGAGGTACAAAACCGTTAATAGTCCGTGTAGCATTCCAAAAACTTTATTGGGATAAGGGATATCAAAGCCGTACTTCAATGGCATACAAATAAATAGAAGAATCAAGAATGAGCTGCCTTCAAAAAAGGCCACCCATTTAAAACGGGTATAAGGGGTTTTTAGCATGACTTTCTTCGCTTCTCGTCAATTGATTTGAGGAATTTAATGGCTTCGTTATTGAAGATCTCGGGCTGTTCTATATTCACAACGTGACCGCAGTTTTCGATAACATGCAGCAGCGCACTACGGTGGTCTTCTACAATTTTTCGGATGCTCGGCAGGAACATATGGTCCTCGCTCCCCATGATGTAGAGGGTAGGGATATTGCTGTCTTTGAATCGGAAAAACTTCAATAAAGGATTGACTTCCGCCACCAGAGTAAACCAACGTTTAAACTCTCTTTGGTACAACTTACGAGCCTCTCTTACGAAAAGGTTACGCGCCTCCTTATGTGTTTTCTTAGGCATGATCACCCACGCAAAGAATTTATAAAGTACCATGTATGGAATGACACTTTTAAAAGCGGCACCTGTTCTCATTAACACCTGACCACGCTTATTGAGTTTCATCACAGCACCGCCCATGATCATGCTTAAGGATCGTTGTGGATGACGTTCTGTTATGTCACGTATGATAATGGTTCCTAAAGAAATTCCAATCCAATGCGTGCTCTGAATTTTCAAATGATCCAATACTTCCAACACCTCATCTCCTATGGTCGAGAAGTTGTAATTTTTGATCCGTTCGTAAATAGGCGCTTTGCTTCGGCCATGTCCACGAAGGTCTATGAGCAATACATTAAAGCTGGAGGAGAATGCTTTAAGCTGTTTGTACCAGATGGTACTAGACCCTCCCGCACCGTGGACGAAGGTGACCCACGGCAAATCTGGGGCGTTTTGATGTATACTGTAGCTAAGCATCTTACAAATGAAACACTTTATCCTCAAAGAGGGTTCAGTGTTGGGCAGTTTTATTATGTTCACGTCTCTTAAATTGAATTCAAACGTTGATCCATGATAAATCAAAATCCATTCTCAAATTTGAAGCAAGACGCTCCTAGTGCTCTTGTTGTTTTCCTTGTCGCTCTTCCTCTCTGTTTGGGTATTGCCTTAGCTTCTGGAGCGCCCTTGTTTTCAGGACTAATAGCTGGAATCATTGGTGGTTTGATTGTCGCGCCCCTCAGTGGTAGCCCATTAGGGGTCAGTGGTCCAGCAGCTGGATTAGCAGTGATTGTATACGGCGCTATCGAAGAGCTTGGTGCGTACCCAACGTTCTTAGCGGCAGTAATCGTAGCAGGTATAGTACAGGTGCTATTGGGGGTTTTAAAAGCGGGGGTTATTGGTTATTATTTTCCTTCCTCTGTCATTAAGGGAATGCTCAGTGGTATTGGTATCATAATATTTCTAAAGCAAATTCCCCATGCGTTTGGATACGATGCGGATCCAGAAGGTGATTTTGCGTTTGTTCAACACGACGGTCACAACACTTTTTCAGAGTTTAAATACATGCTGGAGGCCATTAGTCCTTCTGCTACACTTATTGCAGGTTTAGGGTTGTTGATTCTTATCATATGGGAACGGCCTTTTATGAAAAAGTTATCGTTTACCACAATCGTCCAAGGCCCTTTAGTTGCCGTCGTCACAGGTATTCTTCTTAAATTATATTTTGATGGAAAAGAAGGATGGGAATTAGCCGGGGATCATTTGGTTTCCATTCCTGTAACGGAGGGATTGAGTGGGTTTATTGGACAATTCACCACACCCGATTTTAGTGCTTTTCTCAATCCAGCTATTTACACCATCGGTGTAACAATGGCAGTTGTAGCATCACTTGAAACATTGTTGTGTGTGGAGGCTACAGATAAATTGGATCCCTACAAAAGAGTGACGCCTACGAACCGCGAATTATTGGCACAGGGTGCTGGAAACATAGTAAGTGGTCTCGTTGGAGGATTGCCTATCACACAAGTAATTGTCCGCTCATCAGCGAATATTCAAAGTGGAGGAAGGACGAAGGCCTCTGCTACTTTACACGGTGCGCTATTGCTCATTTCAGCCTTTGCTATACCGGCTATTTTGAACCTCATACCTTTAGCCGCACTGGCCGCAATTCTGCTTGTTGTAGGCTATAAACTTGCTAAGCCTAGCATGATTTTAGGGATGTGGAAGAAAGGGAGCAATGAATTTATTCCGTTTGCCGTAACTGTATTAGGTATTGTTTTTACAGATTTATTAATGGGTATCGCACTAGGTCTAGTTGTTGCGATCGTCTCCATTCTTTGGGACAACTTTAAGGTGCCTTACAAATTTGACATACGAAACTATCAACCGGGTGCTCCAATAAAGATTGAGTTTTCGGAGGTTGTGAGTTTTTTGAACAAGGCGAGTATCCAACAGACCCTGGATACTATTCCACCCAATTCTAGTGTGGAACTAGATGCATCTCAAACGTTGCGCATGCACCCGGATGTTAACGAGATCATTGAAGAGTTTCAAATCAATGCCGCAACTAAGGATATTAAAGTAACATTGGTTGGTTTCGAGAAGACGGTAAGTGAAACCCCAATGGCCGATTTTGAAGAGCAGGTCTTACTTAAGCCTCGCGTAAAAGCTTCCAAAGTCGCTAAACTCTTTAAAAAGAACTAACTTAGAACACATGCGATTGAAGTATGTGTTTTTGCTGGGTTGGTCTTTACTGTTGTTCGGTCTACCGAAAAATTGTTTAGCGCAGGAGTCGCCGCGTTTTAGAGGAGAGTTGGGCTACCTCTATGCTTTTCATGAAGATTTGGGTATTACCAAGAAAGATTGGCTACTGGTTCCGGGTACTTGGTCAGATCCGGCCAATTACAACGGTCAAAGTCAATACGCCTTCACCTTTAGAGACACTTCTTGGTATTACACCTTCAATCACCACCTGCCGTTTATTAATACGCGCTACCGTCTCAGCACAAATTCGACGAATTCATTTGAAATAGCTTTTCTTCAGAGTATTACCATAAATAGTTGGCGTCAATTGTCTTTTATGTGGGGAGCAGAGTTCATATATCGCCCAGTGGATTGGATGCAACTCGCGTTGCAAGGGGGATTCATTTCCGGGTATCATGCGGTAACGGATCTTCAGAATCCAACATTATTGCCCATAGAAGGTGAGGAGGGCGGAGTCCTTTTAGGTGCGAATGCCACCGCTGACCTTATACTTTCAGAACGCTGGAAGGTTCGCCTAAGCTATAACCCGTTAGTCACTGGGCTTGGTTTAGCCTACGACATCACTAAAGACCAATAATTTGAAAATAGCCCTCTCACGCATCGACGACAATTTCGGCTTTAAAGCAAGCGCTGGAAAGCATGAAATGATACTGGACACCGCCGTTGAAATGGGTGGTAATGATCAGGGCTTCAGGCCTATGGAATTAATGCTTATTTCTTTAGCGGGTTGCAGTGCGATAGATATCGTTCATATCCTAAAAAAAGGTAAGTATGCTATAAACGACTACAATGCAGAGGTGCATGCAGAACGTCGCGATGAATTGCCTCGAATTTTCTCATCGATTAACATGATTATTACGGTGGATACAGATGCACCCGATACCGTTTTAGCGCGTGCGGCAAAGCTGACTAGAGAAAAATACTGCAGTGCATACGCAGTGCTTGAGGCATCTGCACCGGTAACATTAACACTAGTTAGAGGCTTGCGTTGATACTTAAAAGCGCCATACGGGGGGCGAAGGTTCTGAAGCCAGCAGGACGAGCAGCGACAATGTGTCTCGTGTTTGTGAGGTTTTGAATCGATAGTTTCAAAATCACATTTTCCGTGACTGCATAACTGATGGCCTCGTTGAGTACAGAGGACGGTGGTAAATCGAAAACATCTAATTCAGCTGCTGATTTACGGGCGCTGAGGTAGAGCAATTGACTGTTAATGGACCAGCGCTTTTTACTCCATTGATGCTGAAGGGCACACTGCATCTGCGGAATATAGGGCATGAAATCTCCTGAATTGACATCGCCCCAACCGTCAAAATCACTTGAAAATGATTCTTTAAAGTAGGCTTGGGTCACCGTGGCGGTAGCTTGGAATTTATGGTCTTTAATAGTTTTTCCCAATTGCCCCTCGAAGCCATATACTTCTGCAGCACCGCCATTGAACATTTCACCGGATCCACTGCCCCCAGCACTTGCAGCATCGGAACCCAACAGACGGTCGTACGCACTGTAGAAGAAGGTTATGTTGATCGGTAGCTTGAGGTGTTGAATCCCGGCCTCACCACTTAAACTAAGCTCTGGTAATACACCTTCCTTTGAACCGGCTGGTGTAAAGCCCCTGTGAAGTCCTGCGAAGCTGTTCCAGTTTTTAATAGAATAATTCAAACTTATTCCCGGTAAGAAGACCAAACTATTATTGCTACGGACTTTAACTTCTGTGCCATTCCTTTCAGCGTCGTTAGAACCGTAATCCATTCTGTAGGCTTGAATGTTCTCTGTTCTAAACCCGCTTTGAATGTTGAGTTTTTTATAGGAAAGCGTACTTCTGTGGTAGCCACTTTGAGCAGTGGTATAATCTATTCTATTGCCTGCTGCACCGGGTAGTCCGGGTTGCCTTAAGGTAAAGACGTTTTGTCCGATGAGGTAATGATCCGTATGCTGAAAACGATCTGCATGGTCGTAATGAAGTCTTATGCCCGTCTCTTGTTTCAGAAGAAGGTTCCCAAAGCGCTGAGTCCATTGTCCTCGAAGTTGTATGCCTTGACTCAAATAGTATCTATTGTTTGCTTTGAGTTGTGCAAGCGCAGAATCTGAATTTTCGCCTTTCATCGCTTCAAATTCGGAGGGGTAATTTTGGAATTGGTCCAGAATAGATGCGATCGATACAGCACCATTCCCAGCGTCGATTTTATCTAATTTATACCAATTGCGGTGCACGTACTGCCTATAGAGATCTGCCCTGATAAAACCATTCTCGAGGTTCAGAGTGTAGCCAAATCGCGTCATCAATCGGTCCATGCTCATTTCATCATTACTAGAAGAAAAATAACGTTCATTTGGAGTAAATAACGCTGTCTGTAGCGTAGTACCCAAATAAGTCTGCTGTGAGCGCTCACTGGTCCCGGCAATAAGTACTTCTAGGTGGTGAATATCTTTATTATCTAGGTGGTGAATGAGTTTTAGGTAGCCGTCGTTTAGGTCGAATCCACCAGATTGTTGGTCTTTTATGGTGTGAAAGCCAGCAGCCTCGTGGTGAAAAATTCCGAATAGAAGTTGCGTACGTTTAGAGGGAAGTACTTCGCCAGAAATTGTGCCTCTAATCTGATCAAATGCCCCCGCCGCTATAGCGCATTTAACATCAGGTTTTTCATTTCCAACTGGGGTAACAAAATTGATTGCGCCTCCCGTGCTTTGAGGTCCCGTTACTATTTGAGCAGCACCTTTTAGCACTTCAATATTCGAATATTTCCAAATTACAGGGGTATAGTAGGCCTCTGGTGCACTGTATGGCGCCGGTGCCGTGAGAACTCCATCTTCCATCAATGTAATGCGTGACGAACGAAGCGTTCCCGTTCCTCGAATGCCAATATTCATGCGCAGCCCCCAGCCGTCTTCCTGTTGTCCATAAACTCCAGGCTGGCTCTGTAAAACAGTATTAGCATCGGTCTGGTCAAAAGCTAAAATAGTTTTCTGTTTGAGTACCAATCCTGCTCCGCTGATGTGCTCACTTGCCCTCCTTGTCTGCGCGGTAATGGTGATGCTTTCGAGCTCGACGGGCGGCGGTAAAACCGTGTCTGTAGGCGTCAATAGTAGGGTAAGAAGAAAGGGGTAAAGCATCTTATTTAGAATGAATTTAAATAACGATGCAAACGTATTATGTAGAATCATTCTAAACAAGCGAAGGCGATTATTTTTTCTACTTTTTTTGAAACGCTTCGTTCACGCATTATTCTCTGCTGATCATTTTAGAATTTGTAGTTTTATAACGATGAGAAATGGTTCACTGACTTTTTTATTGTTCTTGTTATTCGGAGTCGTCAAAGGGCAGAATTGCGCTGTAAATGCGAATGCGGATTCACTCACTGCTTGTGTTGGAGATACCATATTTTTGTCAGCAAGTGGAACAAGCGAATATCAATGGTCTCACGACGCTACCTTAAGTTGCGATACTTGTGCCTCGCCTTACATTATTCTTTCTGATACCGCTTCTTATGTGGTGGTTAAAGGAATAAGTCAAAGCAGTCAGATGGCGACAAATGGTAACTTTTCGAATGGTAATACCGGCTTTTTAACGGCTTACACGTACAATGCAACATCTATTTGGAATGAGGGAACCTATGCAGTAGGGCCAAACCCAAATGCAGTGCACCCGAACTTTGGTAGTTGGGGCGATCATACAACGGGTACAGGAAATTACATGCTGGTTAATGGGTCAACGGGTGGTAATAAAATACTTTGGCGACAGATTGTTAGCTTTCCCCCAGGAGTTCAGGTGACTATGCGATGGTGGATGCTGACTTTTGTTACTCCGGCCGGTTCAGTTCAGCTAAAACTCTCCGGTACAAATATTGGGAATGCCGCAAGTACGCCGAACTCGACGGGAGTTTGGGCTCAAACTACTCGAACTTTTACAGTTCCCGCCTCAGGAAATGCAACCATTAATTTAGTTACTACCAGTGCGGCCTTGTCCGGAAATGACTTTGGTATTGATGATATAAGTTTTCAATACACCTGTGAATCTTATGATACCGTATGGATCGCACCCAAAAGTGATGCTCAAATTTTAATTGACACGACTGCACTATTTGCGTGTGATAGTCTGTGTTTTACAATAAATAATGCACTGGATACGTCGGGACTATTAAATTACCAATGGGCACTCAGTGACGGTACAATAGATTCCTCTTCGACCTTTACTCATTGTTTGGTGGATTCGGGTAATTACAGCGGATACTTGATCACCTCTTCCAGTGAGGGCTGTACAGATAGTGTGGCCTTGCCTTCGATGCGTGTGGGGTATACTCGTCGCATAGATTCCTTAGTGATTGCGAACGATGGAAGTGGCTATTCAGGGATGGTCCAAGTATTAAATTCAGACGAAATCATCGGTATAAATGTCTATTATGAGTCGGTAAACTCAAACAGCTTTGATTCAATTTTTATTTCTGCAGGTAGCCAGAGTTGGAGCAATGGTGCAATTACTGGTAGCCACCTAATGACTGGCTGGGGGCCTGTAGTCCTTAATCCAGAACCCCAAACCATTTGCGCCTACCTATACACCGCGGACGGTTGTGTGGATTCACTCTGTAGGCAGATCGCTTTTTATCCTACTATAGTAGTGCCCAATTTTTTTACACCTAACGGGGATATGATAAACGATGTACTCGAGATACAGTCGACTAATACAGATCGATTGCTGCAAAGAATATATAACCGTTGGGGCCAATTGGTCTTTGAAACGGAACAACCGGACCTCTTTTGGGATGGAAATGTTAATGGCAAACCTGCTGCTGCTGGTGTGTATTTCTTGGAGGTCGAAGCATCAAACCTTTATACTAGCGGCCGCCCCATAATGCAACGAAAGGCCATACATTTAATAAAGTAAAGCCATGAGATCTAAACTGCTAAATGGCATCACTTCCGTAATTATCGTTCTTGCCTTACTTTCCTTCTATGGTTGGAGCGTCCGACATCATGGAATTCCAGGTAAATCCCACGGATTATGGGGAAAATTCTTAGTTACGCTCACTTCCTTCCCAGATCTGGTCACGCAGGCCGCTGAGGAGGTGGAAAAGTTACCAGGAACCTTCGTGCCAACACACCCTGCATTTGCCTCTGTAAATAGATTAGATTACGACATCAATGTATTGGTGAGCTATTCAAACGAGGAAGGAAATAGAGCAATAGAGGTCCGTAATTTAAAGACACAGGCCGTTAAAAAATCTTGGGAAGTCAAGGGCGGATTGAAGCCACATCATCGAATCATGCATCCACTTCTGCTTTCAAATGACCGTATGGCGTATGCCACAAATGGTTATGACGGTATTTATTGCATGAATGCTGCGGGTGAGCAACTTTGGCATCAAAAAGAAATTGGGCACCATCATTCCATGAATGCGGGTATCGGCGAAACGATGTGGGTTTGTGCTTATGATCTGTCTGAAGCTTCGCACCCATCAAATGGCGTTACATACGAAATGGGGGGTGTGAAATATCACTTTTTAGATAACTACATTGCCCAGTTAGATACGGAAACTGGCGCGATACTTTTTAAGCGCTCGATGGCCGAATTATTACTCGATCATGGGTTAGAACACCTGATCATTAAGAGTGTAGTTGTGGATGATCCTATTCATTTGAACGATGTTGAGCCGGTTTTAGAATCGAGCGAATACATGCTTGCAGGGGATGTCTTTTTAAGTTTCAGGACTTCTTCGGTTATTCTCCACTATCGGCCCTCAATCGACAGTGTTGTTCGTGTCATTGAAGGTCCTTTTACCAGTCAGCACGATGTAGATATTGTTGACGGACAAACCATCGCTTTTTTTAATAATAATGCGCCAACTAAAAGATTTAAAGAAGATGGCGGCCGAAGTAAAGAGCCGAACCTACTGAAGTACCCCGCGTATTCTTCGCATATCAAATATTACGACTTGGCCTCTCAGACTTTCAGTGCACCAAACCAAGAGGCTTATTCGCAACATGGCGTGTATTCATTTACGGAAGGTTTGTTTGAGTTCTTACCTAATGGCGATGTACTTATTGAAGAACAAAACCCTAGTCTGTTGTGGGTATTTAGGCAAGATAGTTTGTTGTTTAAGGGAATATTGCCCTCTCATCACGAAGGCTACCATCATTTGTTGAATTGGACCAGGGTAGTAGACTAAAAAGAAAACCCCTCTAAATCGAAATCTAGAGGGGTTAACGATCATTTCTAAGAGTTTACAGTGTAATGCTGTAGTAGCCTTCTTTTTGCTTTTCGAAACCGTATTGAATACCGTTTGGGACAACAGTAACCCCTTCTGGGAGCCCGGCAGGATCTACCTCAAATTTCTTTAATGAAAAGCCGCAAGCGATGACATTCACGTTATTAGCGTTCAAGATTTCCATAAAAGGATCCATGATCTCTGGGGTGACCATATCTTGAACAGACTTACCGCATATGATGACGTTGAATTCGCCGAAGGTGCTAGAGTCAGCAATGGCTAATTCTCCAGCAGCTTTTGCGATTGCTTTGAGCTGTTGTACGTTGCGATTTAAAACGAAATAATTCTGCGTGGTAACTGCAGCCGTTTCTTCAACAGATGCTTCTGTCGTATTGGGTGTGCAACTGCTTAGAAGGCCAGTGGCTAAAGCCAAGGATAAAAGTAATTTTTTCATGGATAGAAATTTAGTGGAAATGATAATCTGTTCCGGGCAATTGTGAAAGAACATTGTCCCCTAAATCTAAGGCTTTTGCACGGCCATCTCTTACCGGAGCGATGGTATCCACGTGAGCCAGGTATTCTTCGATAAGATCGTGTATGGTATAGTCCATAACTACGGTTTCAACTGTATTTGGCATTCTACAGAGCATGTGGAGTGGTTCGCCTTCTCGACGGCAAGCAGACATTTTATAAAGCTTATCCATCTCTATGGGTGCTCCACCAACATAGATATCCTGAACACGTTCCCCTTTCGCAGCATTTGCATTAAAGGTGAGTTCCATACCTGAGAATCGCACTACCCATCCGCCAAAACGCTCTGAAGCCTTTTCGGCAAAAACGTTATGGAGTTCTTTTTCGAGCCAGTCTTTGATTTGTTGACCACTGGCTTTGCCAATTTTCACTTTTTCATTGACCGGAAGCATGTTCCAGATATCACCTCGTGTAATGGGCGCAACGCCTGCCTCACCTGGGTTGATCGGAGGGGAGAACCGGAATCCATTAGAAAGTGCGATATCTACATCGTTTTTCCAATACGCCGCGTCGGTGATAAAATTATCCATAGGGTTTTCAACTACGAAGTAGCGGTAAAGTGGGGTAGTGGTGTAACCTAAAACTTCGTTGATATTCTCGTTATAGGGTTCCAATTCATTTTCGATTACCTGCGCAACAGTTTCATCCGCTGGGTATATGTTCGGATCCACTTCTACTAAGTCATATTCCTCATTAATGATTTCACCATTTTGAACAGTAAGAACCATTTTTCCAACAAACGATGCGAATGCACCGGGCTCTGTGACCTTAGCGTGTCCCGCTTGTAGCGGTTTGCGTATACGCTCGTGTGTATCGTTTCCTAAAACGTAATCCACCTGGGCTAAAGCAGGATGGTTTGCTAGGTCAAATTGTTTACTTATACCAATATGGGTAACTACGAAGAGAATATCTACTTTCTCTTCCTCTTTTAGTTTAGTGACCAATTCTTCTAGGTTATCTAAAATGGGATCAAAATCTAATCCTTCTGAAAACGATGGATTTTGACGAATTGGTACCTCCGGATCGTTATAGGATAGGAAACCTAGGCGATTGCCGTTTATTTCTTTGATCCAGTATTGAGGAAAAATTGGTGCTTTACCGGCTTCGTCATGGAACATATTCGCAGTAATCACAGGCGTTTCATAGCTATTCAAAACGCTCATCATTTGCTCTTTTCCATAGACTACTTCCCAATTCCCAGGAATAAGAAAATCGTACTCCATTGCTTTTACAATAGGGCCAAAAGCGGATCCTTTTGACAACGCTGCAACTGCGGATCCTTGAATGAGATCACCACCGTCTAAAATGATGGTGTTAGGGTTGGATTCGCGTTCAAGGTTGAATAGGGTTTTCATATTGGCTAAACCGCCAAGAGTTTTGAATGAAATCTCTTCATTCTCCCAGAATAACTCACTGTGTGGTAAGACTTGGCCGTGAATGTCTGCGGTTTGTAAAATCGTGATTTTTGTGGGCTCACCATTTCCATTAGCAGGTGCGTTACAAGAGGTAAAAGCTGCTGCTGCGATGGCGAAAGTGCTTAATAATCTAAGTGTCATTTATACGTAGGTTAATTTATGTAAAGTCTAATTTTTAACGGTGAAGCGGATGGGGTAGAGCCTTCATTTACGAGCGTCTCCTGAAAAAGAACAGTCGGTGCTTTTAGAGTCGTGACTGTTTGACGTCGATCACTTAAAATGCGGTTCAATATTGAATGAACGGAACACGGCGTAGTCACCAATATCAAGATTACGAGAATCACTAGGCTTAGCGATTTATAAACGATGGAGTGTGATTTTAGCTTCATTGTCGCGCAATATACAGGTAAACTAAAAGTTGCATTGGACTTTAGTCACGATATTAAACGAAACAAGGCCTTCCCGCAATGGAAAGGCCTTGTTAAATGCAGACAGCAGCGCGGTTCTAGCTGGTTGAACTACTATTATGGTACTCTTCTACCAAGCGCATTACTGCTTTTACTAAATCTTTGGTTTCGAGAAGAAGGTTAAAGTAAAGGGTAGTATTCTTAGGACTAACTTCTTCCTTACGTGTGCGGGCAATCTGTGCGTCTATTTTGTCTGATATTAACGCTAGAATTGCATCTTCTTGGTCCAAGCATGTACTCAAATCACCGAAGCTTTTTGAAGTGAACGCTTGCTCTACAGATACCAGCATTCCGTCAAAGGTGGTTTGGATTTCATTGAGGTCAGAAATCTGACTTTTACTCAATGGTTTGTGGTTGTTATCTATGTGCTTGAAGCTCTTCTTTGCAATAAACTCCAACGATTGAACCACGTCTGTTAAGTTCGCGAGAACCATGATGTAGAAATTAGAACCGCGAACGCTCGTATCATCAAGATTCTTAATAAAGTAGAATAAGTGATTCCGCAATGACTCTACCTCATCTTCAAACTTACCGACACGTTTACGCATTTTTTTAAGCGCGCCTGTATCTTGATTTGACAAGCCGTCGACAACCCCATTGAAAATACTTGTAGTACGGTAAATGGATTTTGCAACGTTATCAGCGCTCTCTTCTATGATTCCCTGAACAGTTTGGCTTGCAGACTTCTTCAGGGAGCTATGATCCGATTGCGCATTTGCTTTTTTCTTATGGCTTAGATAATTACGTACAACTAAAACGCCAGCGAAAAGTAAAAGTATCGCGACAGCTGCCCCACGTCCCATGTATATAATGTAGGTTAAAATACCAGCGAACGTAAAAGCGCTGAATGCAGTGAAAAACCAACCGCCAATAACGTTCACGACCCCGGCAACGCGATATACTGCGCTCTCTCTTCCCCATGCACGATCCGCTAGTGAAGTACCCATAGCCACCATGAATGTCACGTATGTAGTGGATAACGGTAATTTCATACTTGTAGCAATGGAAATCAGAATTCCGGCAACCGCAAGATTTATAGAAGCACGAATCATATCAAATGCCGGAAGGGCTTTTGCTTTTTCTTCCGAAATTTCTATTGCTGGTGTTTGGAAACTATTCGTAATCTTAGTCTGAACAGCAGCAGGTAAAATGGTACTTATAACGCTTACTAGTTTTGTTGATCCTTTAACAATACTTCTAGATAAAATATTCGGTTGAAAGCGTTCACTTCCATCGCCTTGACGAGAAAGATCAATAGACGTATCTGCAACGGTACGGGCTTTCTTTGAAAATGCCAGCGTGACGACCATAATAGCGCCTGCAATGAAAAGCAAGCCCGGCTCGGTTGGAACTTTCTCAGACAATATTTCCATTGAGAATTCAGAGGCGGGTATACCAGATACAGACCAGGCTTCGTAACTGTGGTAGGCGGCCATTGGTACACCTATAAAATTGACTAAATCATTACCTGCAAAAGCTAGTGCAAGTCCAAAAGTTCCTACCCCAATAACGATGATCAGCACATTAATTTTAAAGACTTTATCAATGATAAACATGAGTAACGTCCAAAACGCGAGCATCAACCCAATCACTAAAAAGGAATTTTGCGCCAGAAAGTCTTTGATATCGCCATAGAAAGGAGTCCCTTTGAGACCCTTAAAGAAAATAAAATAGCCGATCGCAGTTAAACAGATACCTGCGAATACGAACCCGAAGTTTTTAACCTTCTTTTCATATTGGAAACTGAATACCAGTCTGGATATCCATTGAACGAGCATACCCACGGTAAATGAAATTACAACGGAAAGAAGAATACCGGATATGATTTGCTTGGCTTTTTCAGTATTGATATAGTTCACCAAATCCGCGGCGGTTTCAGTATCAGACATACCGATCTTAATCAGTGCCATTACTACTGCAGCGCCCAATAAGTTGAAGACTATTGAAACGGTAGTTGATGTTGGCATTCCTAACGTGTTGAAGAAATCTAGTAATAGAATATCTCCAATCATCACTGCCATGAAAATGAACATGATTTCATCAAAATAGAATTTTGACGGCATAAAGATGCCCTTTCTTGCAACTTCCATCATACCGCTTGAGAATACAGCACCGATAAAGACGCCTAAACTGGCGATAATCATGATTTTCTTGAATGAAATTGCCTTTGAACCAATGGCTGAATTCAAGAAATTTACGGCATCATTACTGACACCTACAACAAGGTCTGCAACTGCTAGTAGGGCTAGTGCAAAAATCATCAAGTAGAATATACTGTCCATAGTTTAATTTTCTTATTGCGAAGCTACGCTCACAATGTTATCTGAAAGTTAAGTTTAGAAGTGCAATTCAAATCCAGTTCTGAACAGTATTGCATCGCCGTTTCCGTCCTTAGTTGAATAGCTTAAGTCGCTTTGCACTTTGAGTTTGTGTCCGACGACAAATTTATTCAGTCCTAAAGTATACATTGCTACTGGTGCAGCACCTGTAATATCATCATAGCTCAGTGTGGTGTAACGTCCTGCTACTTCGACTTTTTCTGAAATAAAATAGCCCGCAGCAAAATTATAAGCGTTACCAACTAATACGATATCCCCGGTGGGTGTTCCGTCCAATTCTACAGCAATTGGATTTGCAGCGGTTCTATTGGCATATTCGGCCATAAGCGAGAATCCTTGATGCTTGACAACTAAATCAATGAATTGCGAGGTGATGTTGGTTTGATACAGGCCATCTTCGATGAACATGTAATCTCCCATATTCGATCTGGTTTTTGAAGCATCTGCATTAAAGTCATAGGTGTAGGCTACCATTACTTTGAGCTTTTCTTCTCTAACCGTTGATGACCCCATGTATTCACCTTTTTTGGCGAAGCTACCTAAGGGAAATAATTCTACGCGTCCGGTATACTGAAGGCCTCCTTCATTACCCGTAGCAATATTTCTACCTTCACCTTGAGAGATGGCAAATTTTTCTTTTGAAATGAATTGA
>Ga0209929_1000192_pt1 | contig 23541 bp, 17 predicted proteins | sample SalPon2_C_H2O_MG_2_FD_185731 | JGI IMG/M metagenome (GOLD analysis project Ga0209929, IMG submission 185731) | Salt pond water microbial communities from South San Francisco under conditions of wetland restoration - Salt Pond MetaG SF2_C_H2O_MG... ... | reverse complement strand
ATTACGGATTCGGCGGGAACAAACGTAACTACTTTAACTACTCCTTATGATTCTGTATTAAGTGGAAATACGTTACCCATGTATCCATATGGGGTTGAAGTTTACTTCTTTATTGACACGGTAACTTTCTCAAATAGTGGTACTTATACAATAGGATGGAGTAATTGCTGTAGGAATGGAGCAATACAAAATATTTCAACACCGCTAAGCCAAAGTATGTTCCTGCAGACGAGTGTTACAGTATTTGATAGCACTTCTAATTCCACGCCATGGTTCCTTGTCCCAGCATCAATTTTTTTACCGTCAAACACGCCTTGGCAATACAATCCTCTGCCGTTTGACCCGGATGGTGATTCGCTGTTTTGGAGCTTATCGCAGCCGCTCAAATCACTCAATACCGCTTGTCCTGGCTATACATTGCCGCCCGGCACAGTGGCTAATCCTATGACCATTAATCCAATCACTGGAACTATCACGTGGACTGCAACAATGCTAGGGAATTTTGTCACGTCAGTATTAGTAGAAGAATTTAGAAACGGTCAAAAAATAGGTGAGATACGCAGGGATATGCAATTTATTGTTGTTCAAACGAGTATTACTAGTCCTATATGGAATGCGGGTAATCTGCCCGTAGACAGCTTAGGCAATGTGTATGTTAACTTGATTCAGAATTCATCATTTTCATTATCTGTTTCTGGCTATTCACCGAATGGTTCTATCTTATACGCCGACGCATTTGGCGAGCCCTTTTTCACATCTCCTAATCCAGCCCAGTGGACGAGTACGGGATCAGGATCAAATGACACTATAGAAGGAAATATTCTCTGGGCGCCAAGCACCGCTCAAACTAGAAGTACTCCATACATTCTAGCTTTGCGACTTACAGATGGATTTTTAGCGCAAGACTTATCCATAATATTTCAAGTCTCATCTGGGATTGGATTGAAAGAAGAGGAAACTAACTATCTCACGTATCCCAATCCTGCTTTGGACGGAATTACCATTACTCCAGAACCATTTAAGGTTTACCTATACAATAGTGTAGGTCAACAATGGGAGCTTAGTCAGACCCAAGCGAATGGTCGATGGGACGTGAGCAGAATCCCAAAAGGTTCATACGTTGTACGGTGTTTCGATGCTACTGGAAAACCCCAGGGCACAACCCAATTAGTGATACAATAAAATTTTAGAGTCGGCTTTTATGAGCCGGCTTTTTTTTGGCTACTATCGTCTTTAGTATTAGGCAATTTTCTGTAGTATCTTACAGGTCTAATTACCCAAAATCAGATGAAAAAAATTGTATTCCTAGGAGCTGCGGCTGCACTAGTCTTGAGCTCCTGTAACCCAAAAGAAGAAATGCACACCGAAACTGCACACAATGACTTTCAGTGGCAAGTAGACCGCTTTGCAGATATCAAAGTATTGCGCTATCAAATCCCTTCATGGGATGATCTAAAACCGCAACAACGCATTTATGCCTATCACCTGACGCAAGCAGGATTGGCAGGACGTGATATTATGTGGGATTGTAATTACCGCCATAATTTAGAAATACGAAAAGCGCTCGAGGCCATTCTTTCCGACGATGGTATTATTGATCGTGAAGGTCAGCAATACTCAGATTTTGAGGTGTATGCAAAACGTGTATTCTTCGCTAATGGAATTCACCACCATTACAGCAATATGAAATTCGCTGCCGATTTCGACCAGGTTTGGTTCCTTTCTGCATTAGATACGCTCGGAATTACACTTTCTGAAGAAGCGCAACGCGCCATTTTCGATCCCGAATTTGATGCGAAGAAAGTGAACCGCGCTGATGGCGTAGATTTATTACTGGCATCTGCAGTTAATTTTTATGCACCGGACATCACTCAAGCAGAGGCGGAAGCTTTTTATGCTGCTAAAGTAGATGCCGATCCTGCGCGTCCAGTAAGCCACGGTCTAAACAGCCGCCTATCGCGCGATGAAAACGGCGATATCTACGAAGAAGTATTCAGTGCTCGTGGGCGTTATGCGAACAGCATTAAAGAAATAATTGGTCACCTAGAAAAGGCAAAAGAAGTTGCGGAAAATGATGATCAAGCTGCCGCATTGACACTTTTGATCGAATACTATGAGACAGGAGATCTTACAAAGTGGGATGACTACAATATCGCATGGGTCAAAACAACCGGAGGTGATGTAGATTACATCAATGGTTTCGTAGAGGTTTACAATGACCCGATGGGATACCGCGGCTCCTACGAAACGGTCGTTCAAGTCAAAGACTTTGATGCGAGCGAACGTATGGCTGTGGTCGCAGATAATGTACAGTGGTTTGAAGATCACAGTCCTATCATGGATGACCACAAAAAGAAAAACGTGGTGGGCGTAAGCTATAAAATCGTTACTGTAGCCGGTGAAGCTGGTGATGCAACTCCCGCAACGCCTATTGGTGTGAATCTTCCCAATGCGAACTGGATTCGCGTTGAGCACGGTTCTAAATCTGTATCCTTAGGTAATATTGAAGATGCCTACCATGCAAGCGCTGGTAAAGGAATGGCTCAAGAATTTGGGTTTTCTACCATGCACAATGAGCGTGCGGAAAAGTATGGAGAATTGGGGTCAAAAATGCATACGGCACTTCATGAGGTTGTAGGTCATGCATCAGGAAAGATTAATCCTGGTATTGGAACACCGAAGCAAACGCTTAAAAATTACAGCTCTACTCTTGAAGAGGCACGTGCGGATCTCGTTGCACTTTATTTCATACTGGACAACAAAATGCAGGAGATTGGTTTAATGGAAAATAAAGAACCAGGCTATGCAGAATACGATAACTATATGTCGAATGGAATGATGCTCCAATTGCGTCGTATTCTTCCTGGCGATGACATAGAGGAAGACCACATGCGTAACCGTCAATTGGTGGCCTCATGGGCATTCGAACGCGGACGCGAGGAGAATGTAGTAGAACGCAAGGTGATCGATGGTAAAACCTATTTCGTAGTGAACGACTATGAGAAGTTGCGTGGATATTTTGGTGAGTTATTACGTGAAATTCAGCGCATCAAAAGTGAAGGTGACTTTGAAGCCGGTAGAACTCTCGTGGAGACCTATGGCGTTAAAGTAGATCAAGAGCTTCACGCGGAAGTATTGAGACGCTCAGAACCGTTAAATTTAGCCCCTTACAGCGGGTTTGTAAATCCTGAGATGGTGCCCGTATTTGAAGGGGACAGTATCGTGGACGTTACCGTTGAATACCCTATGGATTTTCTGGGTCAAATGTTGCGTTACGGAACGACGTACAGCTTTGAATAAGAACTACAGCTAATCAATGTAAAGGGCACCCCGTGGGGTGCCCTTTCTTTTTGAGCAAAACTCAGACTCTAATTATTGAATAAAGGGTAACTTGTAAAAGACCTTAAACACTTACAAATGGAGCACGAGATAACCCTTCACTACAGAACCTATGAGCATTGGCGCCAAACATTAGCCATTCCCAAAGCGATAGCTGAGCGACTTGAAGCGTTGTTACTTTCTGCATATGCCCCCTACTCTAATTATCCCGTATCCAGCATCGTGGTAATGGAATCGGGTGAAATGATTGTAGGTACGAATCAAGAGAATGGGGCCTTCCCTTCAGGTTTATGTGCCGAACGTGTGGCAGTACTAGCAGCGAAAGCTGCTCATCCGAATGAAGCTATTGAAACCGTATACATCATGACAGGAGAATCGGAGCGCGATCCAGCAGCCCCCTGCGGGTCATGCAGACAAGTACTTCATGAAACGGAATTGAGACAAACCAAGCCTTTTGAATTGATCTTACTCAATAAGACAAACAAGGCTTTGGCATTCACAGGCGTACAGGGCCTCTTGCCTTTTAGCTTTACATTACCCGGATGACGTGATTATAGTGCCTCCAAAAATGCGACCAATTGCGCTTTCTCGCTACCAGATAAACCTAAGGGTTCTATTCTAGAATCGGTATACGAATGGTTTGCTCCGCCAGTATTGTACTGCTCAACAACATCAGAAAGGGTGGACACTGAACCATCGTGCATGTAAGGAGCTGTGATCTGCACCTTTCGAAGTGATGGAATCTTAAAAAGATACCTATCACCGCTTTCATTGGTCAATAATTCTCGACCGTAGTCTGTTGAATCCACTATGGCCGTTCCGTTGTTTGCGAAACCGAAGTCAGTAAGTAAAACACCTGAATGACACTGCACGCATGCCGCTTTTCCGTAAAATAATTTACCTCCTTTGATGGCCTCGTTGCTCAGTGCGGTCGCATCGCCTTGAATAAAGTGATCAAACGGAGCATCAAAGTCAACAAGCGTACGTTCGAAATTCGCTAATGCTCGAACCAATAAAAAAGCAGAGGCCGTATCCCCATAGACCGTAAGAAATTCATTTCTGTAGCCGGTATTTCTATTCAATCGTCGAACGGCGTCTACCACATTATGTGCCATTTCAGTCGCATCACCTAATGGGACTAAGACTTGCATCTCCAAAGACGGGACCCCTCCTTCACGCATAAAATAAGGCTGGAAACCAACGTTTAGTAAAGATGGACTGTTGCGTTTTCCTAAAACTCCACCTACACCGGGCGTAACCCTGTCGTTTGTCGCGAAACCCAGTTCTGGCTTATGGCAAGAACCGCAACTAATACTTGAGTCTACACTCAATATGGGATCAAAAAAAAGTCGTTCACCTAAAGATGCCGCAGCAGCATTGTTGGGATTATCAGCGGGATATTCTAGTACCGGATAAGTAGTATTAAGTCCCTCAAAAACGGACTCATCAGGCACGCAAGACCCCAGGATTAAACCGATGAACAGAAATTTAGAAAGGCGAAGCATAACGAGTGTCTTGAATCAAACTCGTGTCTGTTAAGGTCTTCAGAAAAGCAAGTAAAGCACTCTTATCGGTATCGGTGAGCATTAAACCTGTTCCCATTGTCATGGCAAGGGCCGGATTAAGCGAAGCATTATTGTGCAAACCTTCATTATAGTGATCGATCACTTCCTCTAAGGTTTTGAAACGACCGTCGTGCATGTATGGTGGAGTTAGCTCAATATTTCTTAGTGTCGTTACTTTCATCGCCCCACGATCCGATTCTAGGCCCGTCACCTCATAGCGACCATCATCATTATAAATACTGTCTAATCCATTATTCATGTACTCCTGCGAACTGAAGTTTTTCCCGCCATGGCAATGACCACAATCCGCTCCCGAGGTCTCAGGGAAAAAGGGATTATATTCATCAAAAAATAAATCCATACCGAGCTCCTCTTCCTCCGTAAAGGTTGCTGTGCCTTCCAGGTACAAATCATATTTGCTGCGGTAAGAAACTATGGAATTCATAAACTGTTCCAGCGCTAGGCCAATGCGGTATGACGATATATTTTCACTGCCGAAGGCTCTGAAAAATTGATGCGTGTACAGGGTATCCTGCTCCAGTTTCTCTACCACATTCTCCATGGTTTCGTTCATTTCTAGAGGATCCTGGATCGGCATGATACTCTGATCTCTAAGCTTTTGTACACGACCGTCCCAAAAATAGCCGTTCGTATTCCAAAGCATATTTACAGCACTCATCGCCTGACGGTGTCCTTCTAAGCCATCAATTCCTACTGAAAATCTATTCGTATCTGTGAATGCGTTTTCTTGCTTGTGACAGGATGCGCAAGCCATAGAGTTATCCCCAGATAGACGGGTTTCATAAAATAACATGCGCCCTAGTTTAACACCCTGCTCTGTGAGCGGATTATCTGCAGGTAGCTCTGGTTCAGGCAGACCACCGAACGCTAAGGTATATGGTGTTGCATCCCATATCGGCTCTGGAGCTTTTGCGCAACCAACAGCTAATACTATCGAGAAGGTTAATAAGAATACTCTATTTAACATGCAGTTTGTGTACGCTAGTTTCTCCTTCTAAAGAAGTAATTGACACCAATAACAAACCATTTACATTAAGGTTCACATTATTCGTTCCTGGGGCTAATGTGCCGTTAGCAATATTCCTTCCGAGCACATCCAACACTTCGTAAGTTCCTGCCTGAGAAGATTCAATGATGAATCTGCCATTTGAAGGATTAGGATAAATACCAACAACAGGTGTCTTCTCTGTTAATCCCATAGCCGTATTGCCTTCGCTTGAAGAGAAAACGTAATTATTGATGTTGTGTAAGGTCTGGGCTGCCCCGCCAGTTTCACCATGGCTGATAGGACCTGAACCTAAATTTATACCCCGAAAAAGCTCATTATAATCTGCCGTTATCGTGATCAATAGCGTATCAGAAGCAATGAGCGTTCCTGAAGTAGGCAAGGTTAAATGCGCGTAATTTCCATCGCCTAAACCGTGGAATTCGAAGATTTGGCTAAAAGTACTACCGCCCAAACCCTCCGCAGCAATAAAGCGGTATCCTGCTGTCCAACCCCAATGCATGGAAGGACTTTTCGGTGCTAATGGATGATTAGGATTATAGGTCGTTGGATCCAAATGGTTCAAAGAGGCATTCACTCCTACGGCAAAACGAATACTTTCCAGCGAGTCAACGGTAAATGTCCCTAAGTTTAAGCTGGTTTCATTAAAGCCGTCTACTAATGCCAATGCCGCCGCTGTATCCGAAGAACCACCGTCATGCACTAGAATAATTTCATCCATATAATATTGGATTCTATTCAGTTTAAATGGATTGCCTAAATTATTTATTCCCTCAACACCTGTGGCACAAGTATCTGTGCCAATTCTGTGTTCAATATTTAGAATCACAGTCTTGCTCTGTGAGTGGGCTGCAGTAGCAAACAATAATGCACTAAACGCGAAATAGATCTTCTTCATTGTCGAGGTAGAATTTTTACTTTGACAATATACGAATTTTGTAACTTTAGGTACTTCAGGGTACCTTTTTTCTAAAGAGCGACCCTTGTCCTAAACCCATTTGACATGAAAACAAAAGACGAGATTGTAACGAATTGGCTGGTTCGCTATACTGGGGTTCCTTTAGATGCGTTCGGAGCCTACATCCTACTCACAAACTTCCAGCATTATGTTGATATTTTCGCTGCGCTCACAGGTGCTGAAATTCAGGGCAGAGGTAAAAGTATGACCAGCGCTACTCAAGACGGAATAACCATAATAAACTTTGGCATGGGTTCGCCAAATGCAGCAACAGTGATGGATCTACTGAGTGCTATCAAGCCAAAGTCCGTCTTGTTCTTGGGAAAATGTGGCGGGCTTAAAAAGAGAAATACCATTGGTGACCTTATCTTACCAATTGGTGCCATTCGCGGAGAAGGAACATCGAACGACTACTTTCCTCCAGAGGTTCCTGCAATGCCTTCATTCGCCCTTCAAAAAGCAGTAAGTACTACCATTCGGGATAATAACATTAATTATTGGACAGGAACCGTGTACACAACAAACCGGAGAGTTTGGGAGTTTGATAGTAAATTCAAAAAATACCTTAAAAAAGTTCGTGCCTATGCTATAGACATGGAAACCGCGACCTTATTTACGGTCGGGTTTCATAACAAAATACCAACAGGTGCGCTCTTGCTTGTAACGGATCAACCCATGATTCCTGAAGGCGTGAAGACTTTGGAAAAAGATGCTTTGAATTCAAAACTTCATGATGAAAGACACGTAAAAATTGGTATTGACTCACTGAAGCAGCTCATTAACAAAGGAGAAACTATCAAGCATTTGGTTTTTTAACCCCCTTGAATAGCACACGAACTGCAAGGGCCTTTGGCGGAGATGTTGATTTCGTCAAAGGGCAATTGGGCTAAATTTAATTTCAATTCCTCTGAGATTTCTAGGCATTCTACACCGCCGCAAGAAGAACATTTTAAGTGGAGGTGCTCGTGATGATGTTCTTTACCCGTACAACCGAAGCAACGCGCATAGTAGGACTCCCCATTCTCTTCATAAGCTTTATGGATCAGTCCATGGTCTGTTAACGTGAGTAGTGTACGGTAAAGCGTTGTACGATCAAATGCACCTAAAGCATCCTGTAAGACGCTATAAGAGAGCGCTGCTGGTGATGTGCTTAATGCATCCAAAACCGCGAGACGAATTTTTGTAATGCGCAGATTGAACTGCTTTAGTGTTTTTTCACTGGTCATTTTAAAAATGTTGAAGCCAACTTAAAGTGAGGTTTCTTCCCGTCGCATCTGCAAAATAACGCTGACGGTTCAAATAATCGCGGTACTTCACGTTAGCTAAATTCTCTATACCTATTCGAATTTGAGGCTCATTTTTTATGCCTTTAAAGGTACCCCCGACTGAAATGTTCAAAAGTTGGTATGCGGGAGGCGGAGCGACTAAATCAAGCCTCGGGTCCCAATTCCACTGCTCCGCGACGTAACGATGATTCATCGAAAGTCTAAGATTGCGCCAATTTTGCCATTCAGAAATCTCGTAATGTACTGTATTAGAACCGTTTAATGGAGGGATAAAGTTGAGTGGGAGTGCATCCGTGAGGTTACGTGCATAAATGTAAGACCAATTTGATTCCAATTTCCAGCGACCACTGAGCATATAGCTCACCTTTAAGTCACTACCGTATAAGATTGCATCACATTGCTCATAGGTAAAGACGGGAAAAGCCCCTCGAATAGTGAGTCGATAATCTTGTTGAGGTTGTAAAAAAATATAGTTTTCGAATTGGTGCACGTAGCCATTTAAATCTACATGCAGGTCCTTTCCCAATAGTCCGCGTAAATGAAGTGCACCTTTTAAGCCCTTTTCTTGCTTCAAATCAACGGATCCCTCTTCGATTCCACTCACACCTTGATGCAGTCCAAAAGAGTACAACTCGTTAATTTCTGGCGGTCGCTGTTTATAGGCCAATTCCCCTAAAAGCTGCCATTTTTTATGCAGCATGATTGTAGCGCGACTGAGCACGGCAACATTATGATAGACATCCTGAAAACGCTCGACCTCCCGAGGCTGCGAATTCGTTAACCGGACTACATTTCGCAAATGAAAATCATAACGCGCTCCAGCCTCCAACTTTAGAGGACCTCTGGTATGTTTTTTCGTAAGATAAATGCCATTAGTAAAGGAGGTATAGTTCGGAAGTAGCGGCAAAATACCGGTCTCGGGTAAGTTCCAATTATTCTTTCCTGAGAATTGGTAACCCATTTCTAAAGCACGATTCGTTGACCATACCAATTCGTTCTGAAAATTATACTGTAGTAAACTTAGTGCAGGTTGATCGCTCCGACCGTTGCGTCGAACATCAAACTCTCGACGAAGGTTGCGCTGAACGGCAGTATTCCACTCTAGTTTACCGCTCGTTAGATCTAAACTTACGGCAGATTTTAGCTGGTGGTGGTTTACAGATTGACGCGGGGACTCAATGTGGTACGAAAAAATGGTATCCGTGTAAAACGGAACGGGACGGTCGAAAGCATCCCTTAGATCGCTTAAATTTCCAATATGACTACCCCTCAAAATCCCAAATTCTGCACCGAAATAGGAATAATAAAGCTGCCATTCCGCACCAGAACTCCACTGCCTCCGGAACTCCGCGTTAAGGTGGTTTTGCTGTGTTCCTGTATTGTTCAAAAAATACTCTGGTGTGCTGCGGTCGCCCATTTTTTTGAATGTGCTACCTAACCGCCATTGATAATGCTTTAGCCCCTTGTAAATCTGAGCATTTATAGATGAACCGAGGCCATTTGATTCTAAAACTGAGGTCCATTTGCCGTGCAAGTGCGGATCGAAAGGTATAGGATTCGGTTCTAGTAGAATCAAATTCCCCATATGACTGCCTGGATATCTTATCGTTCCCGATCCGGAAATCACACGCAACTCTCCTGTTGTATTTAGATCTATTTCAGGACTATGATCTGCACCCCATTGCTGCCCCATGTGGACAAAACCATTGTTAACAATAGCTACTCGATTTCCAGAAAGTCCCTGCAAAATGGGCAGGCCGATATCTGAACCGTTCGAAATCATGCTCGCTCCTGGGACCAAATCTATCGCGGCCGCCAAAGATTTGTGACCATTTTCGTCCAAAGCTATCTTTCCTAACCTGCGATCATCCAATTCCTCTTCATGTTGATCGTGTACATCCACCTCATGCAGCATGTTCTGATGGTGCTCCATGAAAATTGTCACGGCCGTATCGTTACCAAGCGATAGAAGAAGACGCTGTGAAGGACACCCTACGTGCTGAATTAGCAAGTGGTACTCATCACGGCACAGTTGTATAAATTCGAATTGACCTTTATCATTCGTCCAAACTTCACGACCGGTCTCTTGTACAAAAATACTCACGTCCTCCATAGGCTGGAGGTCATGCGCATCCAATACAGAACCTTGCAACGTGTAGACACAACTTTGGGCAGACACGGTTAGCACCCACCCAAAACTGATCAAAACCAGGAGTCGGAGCCTAGTGAACAATGACATCAAAGACCACTTCGATATCGGTCTCTCCTCCAGCATTAGTTATATCTCCGTCCATCACGCCGTCCGCGCCTTTCGCCGGTAAATGGCGCAAGATGAATGTAAATTCTTCGGTACCGGGATCGCCCGTCGTAAGTTCAAAGGTCAAGCCAACGGGATACCCGTTATTATCTTGATCCGTGTAGGAATAGTTCGTTCCTCCGTTGGTCGTGAAGAAAAATTGGTGATCATCAGCTTCATCAAAAATCTCAGCCGTGATGTCCTCAGCGGGCGTTTCGCTTTCATTTAAAAGAATTATACTCCCGGAATAAACTGTATTCGCATCCAAGGAATCAACAGAAAAAACGGGGGCTGCCCCACCATCTCCATCAAGATCTACATAGGAAAGAACCGCTGTTGAATTTGGGCCAATTAATTCTACCGAAACGGTCGTAATCAACTCCTCTTCCTTTGGATCTGTAGGCTCTACCGGATCACAAGAATATAAAGCGAATGCTAAAATGGGTAAGATTGCGTATTTCTGTTTCATCGTATACGTGCGTTAGGACAAACATACTAAAAATGCAACAATGTTGCATAAACAATTCGTGTGGAGCAAAAAAAAGCCGGCAAAGAACGCCGGCCTTTATCTATGCAGAGAGGAAGGGATTCGAACCCTCGATAGAGTTGCCCCTATACCAGCTTTCCAGGCGGGCCCTTTCAACCACTCAGGCACCTCTCTATTGGAAGGGGCGAAATTAATTGAAAACTAATGAATAGCAAGGCATTTGTAAGAAATAAAAGACGTATTTTTGGTAAGTGTAAATAGTACACTTATTATGCGCTTAGAAGTCCTTTTTACCGCCATTACTTTGGTCTTCTCTCACATGTTAAAAGGACAGAGCGACACGTATTTCGTTCTTCCTCCTTTGTATGAGTGGGAAGCCGGTGATCACGACATCTACCTCAATATTAGTACGGCTGAACCCGCTGCATCCGTTTGGATTTACAATAGCGACACGTCTTATTCGCAAACCATTACCGTGACTTCGGCGAGTATAGGAACGGTCGGTTTTACAAATCCCGTTACGGCTTTACAAAGTACATACGGCGCTCGAGAATTAAATTGGTCGAACTCTAAACGTTATCAGGACGCCTTATTTATAGAATCTACTGCGCCAATAACGGTTACAGAGCAAATTGTTGAGCCCTTCAATCAGGACATCATTACCGCCAAAGGGAGAAATGCACTGGGAACGGAGTTTTTCGTCGCCTCACAAACACTCATATCTACTACTGTAAGTGGTGCGTTTTTAGGGTATCAGGGCATGCATTACATAAGCGTAGTTGCTATTGAGAATAATACCGAAGTCAAATTTAAAGCGCCAGCAGGTAGCGTATTTGATAATGGCTTAGATAGCGTCGTATTCACCTTAGACAAAGGTCAAAGTTGGGTTTCTACCATGGAAGACAACGACGCTTTGTTAGGCACGCACATTAAGGCGAGTAAACCTATAGCAGTAACAGCCGGTGGCAATCATTTAAAAAATTCAAGTGCGAATCATGGGGATGCTGGTATTGATCAGGTCACTCCTATTGAACATCTAGGAACAAAACATGTCGTACTCCGAGGATTAGCGAATTACCCAAACGACTACTTTATGTATATCGCCACGGAAAATGGAACGAACATTTCAGTCGATGGCGTGTCGATCCTAAACAATGCCGATGCAGGAAGATCAGGGACGTTCAGTATGCAAGGAAACTCGAATCAGCCGGGAAAACCATTTGTAATAGAAAGTAACCATCCTATTTATGTTTTCCAGGTAACCACAGGGGCAATCACACACGAACCGGAGCAAGGAATGGCACAGATACCTCAAGTTGAATGCACTGGATCTACTTACATTCGCTACAATAGAGCTTCTAGCCTATCAACAGCAGCATTGGTTACCATTCCTACTGATGCGATTAATGATTTAAAATACAACGGGGTAAACATTACGCAAAATCTTAATATCGCGGTACAGCAAAGCACCTATGACGCTTCATGGTCAGGTGTATACATTCCCTCCTCCATACTCACGAATAACTTCACTTTAGAATGCCCCACTGCCTTCCATGTAGGTATACTTGCAGGCCAAGGTAATACTACCGGATTGTTTGGATACATCAGTGGCTTCGATGATAATTTAAAATTACTTGATCCCACGTCCTCATCTGCGGTTTCGACGATTGATCTGGGTGATCAATGCGGTGATTCGATACCCTTAATATTCTCTTTTACTTCATGTACTGATAGTATTTCAGTCGTTGGAGCCACCATAGTCGATGGAATGGGTACAATCGTCGATCCAAATGTCAATGACTCCATACTCTACCTCCTACCCGATGCAGATTATTCGGGGCCGTTCGAGGTTCAAATTACCGTCGCTGATAACCAAGGTGCTACAGATGCATTGACTTTTATTCTGAATTTTTTAGGCGCTGATTACGACCCTATTACCGCACCAAATTTTATCACTCCCAATGCAGACTTTATAAATGACAATTGGTCCATTGTAACCTCTGAAAGTTTGGAACTGTTTAATCTAAATATTTACAGCCGGTGGGGTACGCTGATTTATTCTAGCGATACGCCTAATTTTGAATGGAACGGAAAAACCCAAGCTGGTCAAATCGCTGCACCGGGTGTTTATTTTTACGCGATTCAAACCACTTTCAGATGTGGTACCTTGAATAAGGGTGGATCTATACATGTGATACATTAATGGGAGGTCTCATAAATAACTCGAGGAAAACGTGGATGGTCCAAAAGCAGCTGATTTTAAGCCTTTTTCTCCTATTCGCTGGCTACAGCAATAAATTATATTCCCAAAGTGATACCTATTTTGCCTTACCTCCGCTCTACGAGTGGCAGGCAGGTGATCATGATATTCATCTTTACGTGAGTACATCCGCACCTTCGGCGAACGTTTGGATTTATAATTCCGATACCAGCTACAGCCAAACCTTAACAGTGAGTTCAAATGCTGTAGGTGTGGTTACATTTACGACACCCGTGGCGGGACTATCTAGTACGTACGGTGCTCGAGAGCTGAATTGGACCAATCAAAAACGAAGCAAAGATGCACTCTTCGTTGAATCTTCAAGTCCAGTTACCGTAACGGAACGAATCGTTGAACCCTACAATCAAGAAATCATCACCGCAAAAGGACGAAATGCCTTAGGTACTGAATTTTACGTTGCCTCTCAAACACTGATTAATACGACAGTAACTGGAAACTACACGGGATTTCATGGAATGCACTACATCAGTGTAGTCGCGATCGAAGACTCTACAGAAGTACTTTTTGAAGCTTCCGGCACCAATCAGTTCGATAACGGACAGGATACGGTTGCCTTTACACTTAACGCAGGTGAAAGCTGGGTGAGTACTATGGAGGATAATGATGTACTCTTAGGTACTCGAGTTACCGCTACAAAACCTATTGCAGTAACTGCAGGTGGCAACCATTTGTTGAACGCCTCGGCAGTTCATGCAGACGCCGGCATAGACCAAGTCACCCCTGTCGAACATTTAGGTACCAAACACGTGGTCCTTCGCGGAATGGCGAATTACCCTAACGACTACTTCATGTATGTCGCAATTGCAGATAGTACAACCATCACCGTGGATGGAACAACTATTTTAAACAATGGAAATGCAGGTTCGAAAGGAACCTACAGTATGGTTGGAAATTCGTCTGCCCCAGGGAAACCATTTGTAATAGAAAGTACAAAGCCTATTTATATTTTTCAAGTCACGACTGGAACGACGAATAACGCTCCGGAACAAGGAATGGCACAAATTCCTCATGTTGATTGTACGGGCTCCAATTCCATTCGATACAACCGTGCCTCTGGCCTAGCCACCTCTGTGCTGGTCACGATTCCTACTGCAGCCGTTTCTTTACTCAACTACAATGGTGCAGCACTTTCAACGTTCGCAGGGATTACCGTACAGGCAAGTACTTATGACCCTAATTGGTCAGGCGTTTACATTGGCCCAAACACCTTATCAAACAACTTTACATTGGACTGTATTGTCCCCTTTCATGTCGGTGTTCTCGCTGGGTCTGGCTCGAGTACCGGGCTATATGGCTATATCAGTGGTTTCGATGATGATTTAAAGCTTCTGGATCCAGTTTATGCGCAGCCTGTAGATGACGTTCCGCTTGGAGCGCTTTGTGCTACACCCATTCCTCTAACCTTTGGATTCCTGACTTGTGTTGATAGTATCACTGTGCGATCCTCAACGTTACTGATCGGTTCTGGAACTATAGTCGATACAAACAATAGAGATACACTCTTACATGCTGTAATTGACCCCACTTACACAGGCCCCGTTAAAGTGAAAGTAGTTGTAGAAGATGATCGCGGAGATGTAGATTCTATTTACTTCGATTTCGATTATTACGGAAGCGATTATGAACCCATTTTATTTGATTCGGCGAGTGTTTGTAGTACGCAACCGCTCGTTTTACAAATAGAAAATGCAGGGCCAGGACTCAGCTACCTTTGGTCTAACGGAGATACCACAGAAAGTACCACGGCATATGATCCAGGTTGGCTTTGGGTAACAGTTGATTTAGGAGACTGTCAGTTTACAGACAGCATTTACTTGGTGAGTGGCTCCCTCTTTGTACCTCCATACCGTGATACTGCCTACTGTGATTCACTTTTTGTCGATTTTTCGGATCCCATATTAAGTACCTTATATTGGACTTCGCTAGATACAACCAGTGCCGAGCTTTGGTTAGATTCAACGGCAGTATATCCTTATGTAGCAACCGACGTTAGCGGCTGTGTGTCGGAGGACAGCCTCTCCTTCCGATTAATACCCGAACCCTATATTGATGAGGGATTTGGTTGCCCTAATTATACGCTTACAGCGGTTGGGTACACCACTTTTATTGCCATGGAATTGGGCGATGTCACCTACTCCTCTCCTCAAATCGATACACTCTTCCCATTCGCCGGCTCCCACAATCTTACTCTTATTGCTTTAGACAGTTGTAACAATCTAGATACCATCACCCGTGTCCTTGAGGTTGATTGTTTGGATAATATGCTCATGTATGTACCCACAGCCTTTTCTCCCAATGGTGATGGGGTAAATGATGCGTATTGTATTTCGAGTTCCCTTCCTACGCGTACTACCTATGCCATTTTCGATCGATGGGGTAATGAATTATTCTCAGGTAGAGCTGACGAATGTTGGGATCCAATTAATTTGGGTCAAGAAGTCTACACAAGTACGCTCTCGATGCGCACATTTACTAGACTGCCTTCGAACGAGCTCCATATCGACGAATTTACAATTCACGTATTGCCTTAACCATGTTGCAGCTTCCAAAAATAGTTCTGTTCGATATGGACGGTACTTTAGTAGATAACTATGCCTTTCATCTCAAAGCTTGGCAGCATATATGCGAACGTCGAGGGAAAACAAAAACTCTTCACGAGATTGCAACTGACCTGCATGGAACCAATTTTGAAATCTGCAGAAAGTTCTTCGGTCAAGAAGTAACTATCGAACAAAGCGAACGTATCGGTACAGAAAAAGAGGCTTTATATCGCGAAATATATGCTCCATTCATAAAGCCTGTTAATGGCCTCTATGACTTTTTAAGTGCCTTAAAACAGCAATCTATAAAACTCGCTTTGGGCACCATGGGTAACCGTGCTAATGCTGCGTTTATTCTTAAGGCTTTAGCGTTAGAACAATACTTCACTATCGTTCAAACAGCTGAAGACGTGTCACGTGGAAAACCCCATCCAGATATCTTCAATAACTGCCTCAATCTCCTTGAGTTTAAGGCCCCAGCCAATCCAGCAGATGTTTGGGTGTTTGAAGACACGAGTTCAGGAATCAAAGCGGCCTTAAATACTGGCGTAAAAGCCATGGGAATATGCACTTCTAAATCCGCTGAAGAGTTACTCGAATCTGGAGCTCACTGCGTTTTTAAGGATTATCAAGAGGTGTTAACAAAGACCGGCTTAACCTAATGGTAACATTTCGCTATTTAGTGTATTTTTGAATTGTTCTGAAACTAATACATGGCACACCTAGATACCGCTATAGTTATTGCTTGGCCTCAATGCACCGCTCGTGCGGATGAAAGTCTAGCAATTTTCTTGAAAAAGGCCGGGGTTCTAAAGAATCTCAATATGCGCGTAGGGCATGCTGCCATTTGCCTTATTAATCCGCAGTCGAACGAGGTACTCTACTACGACTTCGGTCGGTACATTACACCGCGCGGCTTTGGTCGTGCTCGAAATAAATACACTGACCCAGATTTAAAGCTGTCAACAAAAGCTGTGTTTAATGAAGATGGTGATTTACAAAATGTCGAAGAGATCGCGGCAGAGTTAGATGGCAAATCAAAATACACGCACGGATATGGACCTCTGGTCTTCTCTGTTAGTAAGACAATCAACTTTATCAAGGCGAAGTCATATGCCGATGATATGATCCAGAAAGGACACTTTCCCTATAATGGCTTGTATAAATCTGCGAGCAATTGCGCGCGCTATGTCACTGAGACAATGAAAGCAGCAAATGAAGACGGTACGGTAGGAACAAAATTAAAATATCCGCTAACCGTTCGCCCCACTCCGCTATTCAATGTGGTTGCGGCCAAATCACAAGACACCATTTACAGCTTTGAAGGAGGAACGCTACAATATTTAGATAAATCACGACGACACAGCATCTCGGATTTAAGTGCTGGCTTACTCGAAAGTGCCTTGACTAAGTACACTAACACGCGCCCAGATGACCAAATTCAGGGTGATATCGATGAGCCGCAGCGCAAGGCGCATTTACCTGCGCATGCACAATGGCTTGGTGGCTTAGGCGAAGGTGGCTGGTTTGTTGTTGATGCAATAGACGAACACAGTTTCAAAGGAACTAAATACGCGAAAGACGGTACACTTGAACACGAGGCCGTTTACGTTAATGAACACATTATTCTTCCTAAAGATCCTACAGTAACGTATACCTCACACTACGGGTTCTTCTCCCTTAGTATCGATGCTGTGGTGCACCGGTTCTACCGCCAGAAATAAGATCTTTGAATTCAAAAAAAAGCCGCGCATGAACTGCGCGGCTTCTTTATTTATAATCGTTGATTTTAAAAATCAACTTTGTAGTAGAATACAGGGAATAAACCGAGCTGGTAATTTTCCTGAACCCTATCGCCTTCATCTCTTTCAGGGATGTAGGTTAGTGTCAGTATGTTTTTATTGTTGGTGATGTTTGAAATATCCAAAGCGAACTCATGCGCAAGTTTAGCATAATTCCATTTGTATCCTACCTTCAAATCCAATCTGAAATACGCATTATACTGTTCCGTATTGAAAGTAGCATCGTTCACATACTCTATTTCTGACATTTCAGTAGATTTCACTTCATCAACCGTACCAAACCATCTACCTCCAATGGTGCTAACCTTCGTACCTAAATTTAGAATACCGTAATCCCCAACAGAGATGTTACGCGCCAAAACTAAATTCATTGCATAACGTCCATTAAATAGCGTATTAACCCATACGTCGTCTGCACTTCCTGGCAGTGCATCTAGGTTCTGCGAACCTTTGTATTTCGCATCAAAAATAGAACCCGTTAACAATCCGTAGAATCCGTTTCTATAATAATGCTCCATGGTGAATTCAAGACCATAATTTCTTCCTAAACCTCTATTTTCAAGTGGCTCCGCCCATAATCGACCAAAACCTGAACCGCCATTGACCAAAGAGAAGTAACTGGCTTGTTGTTCGACAGGTATATTCCACAGATATTGATAGTAAGCCTCCAATTTTAAACGAATAGGATAGTCAAAATTATGCTCCCAACCTGCAACGGCATGTGCACTCTTTGTTAGGCCCATTTCCTTGTTGTAGGTGGTTCCCAAAACGGTAGAATCATCCAATGCCTGAGAGCCTTCGTAGTAATAGAGGTAGCTGCTCTGCATTTGCGTATGGTATCCAGCACCAGTGAATAGCTTATTATGTTTATCCATGTCATAATTGAACCCTAGACGCGGCTCAAATAAGCTTGTACTATTGCTGTTGATTGTACTGTGAAACGCGCTAGCTCCAGCGGTCATAGTTAAAGCGTCAGTCAAGCGATGTTTGTAAGACAGGAAAGGCTGGATATTTGCATAAGAATCGTCACTGTTCCATGGCATTTCCCAATCAAAAACTACGTTAGTGATTCCATTCACAATGCGTGTTGAATCATGGTAACTACCCATTACATAATCTACGTTTACACCGATTTTCAAAGAGCGCCGAGCATCAAACTTTTTTGTGTAGTTGTAGTAGGAGTGAATTTTATCTTCAACGTAACGGTAATCTAATATCTTCTCTTTACGGTCTACACTATAGGTTAAATTATTTGCATCTGTGGAGTCTATACTACGCCAAACTTTGTTGTTTACAGCGTGAATATTTGCGCGTGACGCAGCTACGCCCATTTTAGCGTAACTCACTTTGCTTAAACGCTTACTATATGTAGCACCAATTGTAGCCATGTGCGTATCGAAATATTGATCTCTATCTACGGTACCATAGCTTTCAAATTCTTCAGTAAAAGGATCACCGTCGGTACCTGAAACGTCAATGGTTAGATCAGAAGTACCACCGATACCCCAAAAACTCAGTTTAGAACCGTCTTTTTGTGGGAAAGAGAAACGAAAGGCTCCATCTGCATACAAGGGCACAGCTGTAGTCCCGAGAGGAATGCCTAAGGCATCCGCCATTCCCAAGGTACTGTAACGGCCTAATAACAGGTATGAAGGTGCATTGGGCTTCTCTTTACCTAATCGGCCTTCAGCCATGAGCTCAACGCCTAGTAAACCGAACTGAAATGAACCCTCGAACGGAGTAGCATTATTACCATCGCGCATCTCAAGATCAAAAACACCAGAAATGGCATTTCCATATTCGCCTGGCCAAGCACCAGTATAGAAATCACCACTTTGAATGTATTTATTATTCAATATTGTTACTGGACCGCCACCTGTGCCAGGAATGGCAAAGTGGTTGGGATTAGGAATATTTATTCCCTCAAATCTGTAAAGAATACCAGCAGGTGTGTTACCGCGAACGACGATATCATTTCTAGAGTCATCAGAGCCTTGTACTCCAGCGAAATTCGTAGCCATCCTTGCGGGCTCACCTCTGGATCCAGCGTAAAGATTGGTCTCTTCAACAGAAAATTTCCGCGCAGATACCAAGGCCATCTCATTTTTTACATCACCTCTGGGAGCTGCAACGACCTGAACCTCGTCGAGTTTCACCGTACTTTCAGTGATCTCTACACGAATTACTGCTTGCTTTGCGGAATTAAGTTCCACAATGGTACTCTTGGGCTCGTAGCCAAATAATTGGACCGCAACCACCTTACGCCCGATCTCCACGTCGAAAGAAAATTGACCGTATTCATCTGTGAACGCTTGTTGTGCATCACAAACTACCATAGCATCTGCTAGTGGAAACTTTGATTCTGAATCGACCACCGTACCACGAATGGTCTGGGTTAAGGTTTGTGCTGAAAGCATAGCGCCAAACAACAAAAGGACACTTAGTAGTATTCGTCTCATGATTAATGATTTTGTTACACCCAAGTTAAGACAACTTTAGCGGTCATTGTATGAATTCAATATCATCTTTGCACCAATTCCTAGCGCTTAGCGCCGAATTCCATCGGATGTGGCAAATCGTATCTCATTACCGAGACGTAGCTTATATCCCAAGAACCCCTACGGTTGCAGGATGTTTCAAAAGCCATCCCGTTAAGCTTCGCCTAGTTTCATGCGCGGGCAGCACTTCATGTAAAACAGTATCCGATCGAAACATGACCATTCTGTTCATGACCGGCTCAATCAGTCTTTCTTGTGGCTTATGCAATTTCAAGGCACCACCGTGCTCCGGTTCCCAGTTCTCGTTAAGATAAATGACCACTGAAATCATCCTGTTTTCACGACTGTTGAATTGGTCAAAATGGGGTTTGTAGAACGCACCCTTTGGATACTTTGCAAGGTGAAATTCATATCCTCGAAGCGATAAAAACAGTGATTCTGCTATAGCAGCTCTTACGGCATCCATCCCTTCAAAAAAAGTCTCCAACTCTGGCATTAAAGGACGATCGAGCCAATGAACGAAGTCCGATCTAATCTCTGATATTCGCGTGCGCTCTTTACCTGGGCCTATTGCAGCAGCCTTTAGTCGATCCTCTGCCTCCACTGAAGCGAAATACCTAAACACTGTTTCCAAAACAGATGGAGGTAAGAATTGATCCAGCACTAAAAAATGCTTTTCGGCGAATTGGTCCATTCCTTTGTCCCATTCCTCACCTTTAAATGTAGGCCACATGTTTTATGTATATCAACTAATAGAAGTCTGAAAAACGCTTATTACCCTTACCATAGTATTGCCAAACCACTGATTCTGGGTAAGTCCCCTTCAGGTCACTGAAACGTTTAAATGGGTATTTAGCTGTTCGCGCTCTTGAGCGTTGAATACTCGTGAACTTGCCGTAGAAAGCGAAGTGAGCTCTGATGATGGCGAAGGTATGCTTTGGTTTGCCGGCCAGTAAGAACTGGATTCCCGCAAGTCCATCGAGTAGTAAACGAAGAAAAATGACGCCCAATGCTGAAAAATGGGGTAAATTTTTCATGACGATAATCAGGTTATTTCTGAAGTTTAAGAATGTCTTCTTCGGATTATCTGCGCTTAATGTGGCTCCTCCCAGATGATAAACGGTACTTTCAGGCTGAACCCATACCTCAAAACCCGCGCGTTGCATTCGCCAACACAGATCAATCTCTTCCATGTGCGCGAAGAGCATGGGATCTAGACCTCCTAAGGTTTTAAATACCTCCGTACGAACCGCTAAACAGGCCCCTGTGGCCCAAAACACTTCTTTTGGGGTGTTGTATTGACCTATGTCATTTTCGAGCGTACCAAATACCCTACCGCGACAGAAAGGGTATGCCCACCGATCCATGAATCCGCCGGATGCTCCTGCATATTCAAACTGCTCTGGAGAACGGTCCCAACGTATTTTCGGTTGTAAAGCTGCACAGTCAGGATGATTTTCAAAGTGCTCAAGAATAGGGTTAAGCCATCCAGGAGTTGTTCGAACATCGCTATTTAATAATATCGAAATAGGCTCCTGAATTGCCTTTAAACCTTCGTTGTATCCCCCAGCATAACCAAGGTTTTCGCCAGTCTGGATGACGGTTATCTCGGGGTGATTCTCATTTAAATAAGCAAGGCTTTCGTCTGAACTGTCGTTGTCTATGACGTAAACTTTATGAGGAGCACTGTCTTTAATTACGCCCGGTAAATACGTTTGAAGCAACGATTTTCCATTCCAATTTAAGACAGCTACGGCGATGGTAGTACTCATCCTGTTAATTATTGAATTGGTCAAACCAGGTACCCTGATTCCCAATAATTAATGAATTTGAAATTCGCTCTCCGAAATTATCTCTGCTGTATTGTGTTGAAGTCGCATCGATATCTGGTCCTGTATTTGAATGACGGGACAAATGAAATTGCCACTTGTGATCTTTTACTTCACCCATAGCGCTGCTGTGTATCAATGTATATTGACGGCCGACTAACTCTTGATCAACAAATACAAACACCTGGTTTTGCTGTATTGGAGTACTTGAGCTCACCAGTCTGTCGTATTGCCAGATTTGATAGGGGTAGTTCTTTCCGTCGAATGGACGTTCCTCAACTAAAGAAGGTGCACCGTATTGCAAAAAGACGCGACCCATTTGGGTTCTATAGCCAGGTAAGGTCTTTGACCCAAATTCAGCATCTACCTGATCCACAACCCTTTTGTAACCTATCCAAGATTCTAACGCTTGGTCCGGTGCTTTCTCCTGCCAAAAACGTGTCAAATAAAATGCAGCCCTAGCGGTATCCATGGACTCCTTTAGATTCATTAACAACCTGCGCTCAGCCAGAGACGCCAGTGGAGCAATCATACTAAGGTATTCAGGTACTTCGTCCCAATTTCCCCAAGATTTTTCGAAAGTTGCTCTCGTTAATACACCTTCTAATAAAGATGCATCAATCAACATTTCATCATTGTACCACATCAATGACTCCGAGGCCTCCTTAATCACTGTACCACTAGCATCTAAAAGTTCAGTTTTGATGGCATAAGCGCCGCTATTTTGTCCATCCATTGCGTAGCTTATGCGAATTGGATTTACCCCATCCTGTAACCTTTTGAAACCTTGCGTACCACTTACTGCATCGCCTGAAGCATTTTGAAGCTCGTACCTGAGGACATATTGTCCTTCTTTAATGTAAACCTCAGAATACCATTCAATGGGGACATTTTCGAATACAGGTAAACCCAAGGATGGCTTAGGAATTACTGCACTGCCTGATTTTTGGTAGACAACGTTGTCCGATTCTAGCGTATCTAAAGCGATAGGATTGGAAAGATAATAGGCCTCCTCTCCTTCAAAATGTAGGGTATCTTCTAATTCGATAAAATCGCCCGTAACATCGTCTGTAATAACGATTTTTAAGACCTGATGGGTCCAATCTTCAAAGGCGAATGTACTTTTTTGAAGTAATAATGGAGCTCCTGAGGCACTGTCTTCTTGCGCGTAGTTAAAGGTAAAAGCATCTAACTTTCCGGCCGTTTGCACAACAACTTTAAAAGAGGTAACCCAATTGCTATCCGCATTCAATTCAAACCCTATTGTACTGGCATCTAACGTCGTATACAGATCCACATAAGGTGTACCTTGAGCCGTGACATATATGCTAGGATCAAGTGATAACCTCATATTCTGGGCTTGTACAAAACAAGTCGCCGTAAGAGTTAGTAGGACAATTTTTACTTTTAGAAGCATACCTCAAATATAATTGCATAATTATCCTTGCAAACAATCAAATCCTGTTTAAATTTGCCGCCCACTCGGGAAGTTTTAAAAGCTTCTCATCGGAGAGATGGCAGAGTGGTCGAATGCACTGGTCTTGAAAACCAGCGTACCGCGAGGTACCGGGGGTTCGAATCCCTCTCTCTCCGCCAAAACACCTGAAAACCAGCGTTTTACGCTGGTTTTTTT